>Ga0307513_10011495_pt1 | contig 10997 bp, 5 predicted proteins | sample 15_EM_MG_FD_202174 | JGI IMG/M metagenome (GOLD analysis project Ga0307513, IMG submission 202174) | Populus trichocarpa ectomycorrhiza microbial communities from riparian zone in the Pacific Northwest, United States - 15_EM | ecosystem: Host-associated > Plants > Roots > Unclassified | place... | reverse complement strand
TCGTAACAAAATTGATTACAATTTCAGGGCATGACGTTCATCAAAATTTCCAATGGAATCCTTGTACCTTATTTTTTTTGCCTTAGCTCTTTTACTTTTAAAAAATGATCAACCAGATTTTTTTTTTTCAAAAAATCAATATCTTCATATATGTATATGAAAGGATCTTTCGATAATAATATCGTTACGAATCAACGAGGAGAGAGCTAAGAACCGTGCTGTCGTTTAAATCCTTCACGATCACGACGTCGTTTCTGCTTCAATGGAAGCCTCAGAAACTAACACCGCCACCACATCGACCGCCAATCCAAACCCTAACAACACTAACTGAATACTATCGTCAACACCAGTGTGGTCAACAATCGATGGACCACTAGGTCTAATAGAAGACGAATCGTTAACCTACGCACGTAGATTTTACAAATTCGGATTCGCATTCTTGCCTGGGCTTTGGGCCGTCAGTTGCTTCTACTTCTGGCCCGTTCTCTTCGATTCTCGCACTTTCCCTCGCATTCGTCCTTGTAGGTAAAAAAAATTCCAAATCTCGCAACATTGTAAATGATTTGGATTGTTTCACTTGAAATTTGTATGCCGAGATCGAATTGATTACTTCTTTGCAAGCTTCCATTTTGTTGGTTAGTTTAATGAATAGTTGCTGTCTTTCTTGGATAACAGAGTGTAAACATTGCCTATATTATGTATGAGTAGTGTGTGTTTTGAACGAGTGAGGTATGTGGCTCAAGTGGTATTGTTCTGCCTTCCTTGCAACGTTTAGGGAAAACAGTGTTCCTTACTGAGTCATTTTCTATTGATATTGTTTCACTTTGTTAGTTTTTTTTCTTATTGCAAAAAAAGGGGATTGTGTTATCTTATTTGGGGCTGGTTGACGTTAGGGGAACCTCTGGCAAGAAAAAAAAATTGTTAGGCGAAAAGAATGCCATCAAACTCATCTGTTATGTAGCAATGATCTATAATGTAGTTAATGCTCTCATGAACTTACCATTGAAGCATGAACTTAACTTCTTTCTGTTGAGGTTGGTTTTGGCTGTTGATTATGTTCTTAGATCAGCTAGCAGTTGGGTTCACAGTATTTACAACTCTTCTTCTTTCGTGGGCCTAACATTTTCCATTGGAGGGGAGCAACTCTTTGGCCTTGGCTGGGATAAACTACGAATGTACAATGTTGCTGATAGATTAGGCTTGACAGGTTGGATTTAGTCATATGCTCCTGCATGACAGTCTCAATGTTCTTCCTTACCCTTTCGACTGCAGGGCGTGTAGAAAAACAAGTCAATGAGACCTTTTCAAATCCAGCAGCAGACTCCTGAAACGAAGGAGATAAAGATAACAAGTTTTCAATTTCGAATGTATATCATGTACAGGCTAACTACTAGGATGTTTGTTGCATTTCTGCTCTACCTCTGTCAAACTGAAAGTCTTTTTAAAGACATCTTGAATGCATACAAAATAGTTGCAGAAGAACAAACAAAAGACTCTTTAAACTTTCTCTCCAGTCTCTTTGAGTTTCTATATGACACTATTCAGCTATCATTTAGTTCCTTTTCTTTTTCTTTCCTATATTAGCATTGTTGTCGGGTTTTGAACACATTCTGTCATTGGAGCAACTTAAATTGCTATGTCTTTTTCAGCCACACTGTCTGTGTTGAAGTATTTATCCCCCGAAGTAAATGAAAGAAGATTTATGGTGAGCCTCATATCCTATGCTTGTTTTTTAGAATAAGGTATATGTTTAGTTTCGACTTCCCTTGTTATGTTTTTTCCTACAAGAAGCATCTGGATTGTTTATGTCTGCAATTTTTGAAGTCCCTAGCCCTTACACTGCGATGGCAGTAATTACTTGGATAATAACTTAAGCTGTCATTAGTTGTCTGGTTCGGAGTTGTTGATTGGTTTGATTGATTCAAGAAAGCTACAGAGATTCTTGATTTGCATGCTGTTTAATTCTTAGTCCCATAAAACACAGGTATTAAGCATAATAAGGTTTAAGCTAGTTGCTCAACTAAAAGCCTACCATCACCATGGTTCTGTCTTAAAACTCTGAACCTATATCACATATAGCTCTACCATGAATATCGTGGAGGTCTCTGGACTGTTAAATTTCAAGATGCCCTTGAAGATAATGGGCATGTAAGGTCTTTAGGATGTCCGGCCTTCATTAGTCAATGGGCCTCGTGTTACTAAAGATGGCATATATGCCAGTTGGGTACTCAAGATTCGGAACTTAATATTATCCATATTTATATTCGAATCCAAAACGATTAGATAAATCCAATTCATTACATGGCATTGGCAGGTATGGATTTTAAATATTTGAACCTGATCTTATCAAATTTTTGGATAAAATAGGTACCAAGTTTTGCAAAAATGACTCCTAATCTCAATGCATACTTTAAATAAATTTAATAAGAAAATCATTTTGCAAATTATATAATCAATTTGATTAATTTCAATCGAAATTGCCCAACAAAATTCATAAAACTGTTCAATTTGATTGATTTTAGGTTGTTTTTACTGATATTCCGAATAATTCAATTAATTTTCTCACCCCTGCTTTAGCTTCAGCAGATCGATGAAGCACCACCAAGATCGCCCATATGAATCGATCTCACTGCCTTCAGTATCCATCATGCTAGCAACAACAAAACCTTTCTCTTCATTCAATATCCTCACATGTTCAGTTACTCTTTTATGCCACTCACGCGTCCTATATATGACACATGATAATTTGTGCAACATTCATGCCATCAAAGAACCTCCAATTCCTCAAATCCACAAGTCGCCGGTCGAATGAGCACACCTGTGATATGGATCATGGATGTATCCATATACATATATCAAGTTTCGGGTCAGATAGAATAATATTTATTATTTATAACTTTGGTGGTTTTTGGGTTTTATTATCCAAATTTGATCTAAACAATAACTATTTATAGAATATTTAATTTATTTGGGTCGGTTTGGATGATCCATCATGCATCAATCATTGATGTAATTGTCATCCTAACGATAACAAATGGATGGGGAAGTGTTCATAAAAGACGAAACCTCCCATTGATATGGTGAACGACTTTCATAGGTGTTCTTCTATGTTGTTAAACACTAAGCTTGCATGTCTTCCCTTCAGAGTTGGGATTCATAAATTCAGACTCCCCATTTGCGATGTATTCTACTTATCAGTTTGCAAGAAAAGGGAAGGGGAGTTAGCTAGCTAGCCACCAAATTAATCCCCGTCACCAGATTCTGGCAAAACCTTGAAGACGGGAGCAGCACTACCAGCAGCCACCAACGTTTTTAAGCATCAAAACACAAACCCCATAAGCAATGAACATATGAATTCTCACGATTCCTTGTGACTTATTCTTCAATGTAGAAGCAGGAGTACGGAGGCCACCTCATCCTTGGGATATCTTGTCTAATACTCTTGTTACAGCCCGATCAAGTCTCATATTTAAAATAGCATGTTTTGTGCTGTGAAAATCAAAGGAATGCAACTTAAGAGGTGTAGCTTAACTGGTTAGATTTTGAGTTTACTCTTTAAAAATTATTAGTTTGAGTTTCATAAATCTCAGGGTTACTGGAGACTTACATGGTTATAACTTCAGGACCTCTGAAATTAGTCCAGGTGTGCGCAAACTGGTCCGAACACCCATGTTAATCAAAAAAAATTTTGAAGGAATGCAATTGCATTTTAGCCCTTCAACTTTACTGGTTTTCTAAGCTGGATTGAAAATGCAGTTTATTTCAAAACGAATGATGCAAGGTTACTGTTAAGTTAACTTCTTGGACTTGGAAACAAGAGTTTTTACAACGGGAATAACTAATTGTGGACATGAGTTATAAAGAAGTGAGAAAAAGTAAGAGTAGCTCTGCTGTCATTTTCTATTTAGAGCCGAAGTATGTGTCTTAATGACTTGAGGTACAATGAAACAATTGTGCAAGTTAATTTGTTACCAAATGTGAATAAACAAATTGAAAGAGACAGCCCCAGAAGACCCACCTACTGTACTTTGGGGTCGCTATCTTACGTAGTATTTTAGCAGGGATTAAATAGGGTTAGTTTTAGCTAGAAAGCATGTAGAGACTCAGAGAAATTGACATCAAACCTATCTTCCCTGTGTTAGCTTTTTTTTTTTTTAATCATTATCTTATGTTGGATCCCACTTCATAAAGTTAGGGTTTTTTCATGAAGCTATCAGTTTTCTAATCATAGCATATACGGTACTTGTGGTGGTGTGGGACAACTGAGGATTTTAAGCAACATCAGGATGAAACATCACCGGATTCCGATGGGTTCGTAGGGATGATGGTTAATTCATCCAGATATATATTACTAACATCCTGTGCTTGATTAAGTTTTTCTCTACAAATTTGCCATATTTTTTTCCACATTTTGTTGGTGATCAGCAATGTTTTCAAGTATTCATGCAAAATATTTTATTTCCAATATTGTCAATGCTTGACACCTTCTCATGAAGAATATATATATATATATTAAGACCGATTGTAGAGTTAACTTTGAAAATCTAGCTACTTTATCTCCTGGGTTCTATGCGAAATTGGCTTTCGGTTGAAACAAACCAAATTTATGAACTTAAAAGTCCAAAATGGTGACTGGCTAAGACCATTCCATTTGAAACTTGCGATTCTTTTGCTTTGAAAAACAATTATGAATTTTAGGTCTTAACCCAAACGTGAATTTTAATTTAACAAAAAAATTAATTCTGGGGAAAGTGATTTGACATTGAATCTAAAACTTATCTAAAACTCAATTAAGAGGGATTTTAGTCTTGATATGCAAAAACTGGTCGAGAATACCCTAATGGAGAGATTTGAGGGGAAAAAGAAGGGAGGGAATTGCCATTATGTGTAACCTAAACATGGAAGATCGCCTTCAAATTCTAAAAAGACTCTACATAGTTTTATGGGGCCGTAAGAAGGTATGACCTTTGGTTGACATCACTTGGAGAAAATTATATATGTTTGAATAAAGCCAAGTAGAATATATATTCTATTGAGGCCGGAATTCCATGTAACAAATTGCATCCTGCAAGATGGATAGAAGAATCCTAGGAAAGAGATTGGTTTGCATGGAAGCTTGAGAAAGGGACCACAAATTGTAATAATAGGATTTTGTAGGAGGGTAAGCAGTGATGGTTCATCAATATTTAGGTCAAAATTAATGTTTTTTCTGAGGTGCGTTGTAGTGCTTGTGAATGTCACAAGCAGTGTGGTTGGGAAAAGATGGGTTAGCTTGAAATGTTGAAGAACAGTAAGAGAAATGGGAAGGTGTGTTGCTTGATTGGTCATTTTTTCAGTGTGGTAGGCTAAGGTACCTGATGATTTTCACAAGAAGACCAATTAATAGGCAGATGGGATTTGTTTGTTGCTTCAATGCCTTGCTTCATCGAGAGAAGGCAGAATTGAGAGTTTAATTACGCACTTAATTATGCACAACTCTCTAATTTTCCTGGTTTAAAAGAGATATTGGGTCCCATTAATATTTAAGGAGAATGTTTGTTAAAATCCCACTTGTTTAAGCTCGTAATTCCCTGTTAATTTATCATTAGGAGATTAAAATTAATTTCAAATCAGAAGCCATTTTTTAGTAATTGAAATAGTAATTAGTACTGATTTTGCATATTTGTGAATTCTTCATATTAAAATGGACCTAGCTAGGTCTAATAGGACATCAATAACTTAGAAAATACAAGAATTTTAATGAGCGAAAAAAATTGTAAATATAAATTCTAAATTTATAATTTTATTTTTTAAAATTTAAATATATAGTAGCTACCTCGTTAAGAGTTTACAAGACCTTTAAATAGACTAGGAAAACCTAACTCTACTAGAAAACAACCTAAAATTCAAAAATATTAAGGAAATTAAAATAGAATCCAAAATAAAAATAATAAATCCGAGAAATTCAATAATTTGATAAGTGACCTCTCACAGAAAACTGATTGTAGAACTACTTGAAAAAATTTAACCTCGATCTAACAATCGGATCTTCTGTTATTTAAGTTTTAAATTGATAACTTAGTTTGGCATGACCAAGTCTTATTTTAAGCCTAAACATATCTTACTTGTCCATAAAAATATCTATTAAGTCATTATATAATCTACTTGGATCCGCATCTGACAATATAAATTCTCACTTAAATACTTAGAACCTCTAATTTATACAACTTCAATTGCATCACTAGATGTGCTTCAATTTATGCTTCTCTTTTTGGTTTACACTTAATTAATATATAATACAGTATTAAACACAAAATATAATGCCAAGAAATGAAGACATCAAAACACAGAATCAAATTACAAACCATTTTTTAAATTTAATCGAGAGATGGATGGAACAATTTTTTGTATAAACCCTAGACCGTTTCATTGCAATTAAGCAGTTAACTACTAAGAGAAAACACAACCATGATCCATTGTGACACCGAAAGATATATATATACAGGTGCATGAAAGCTAGCATTTTGAAGGCAAGAACCCTCTGTGCATATAGTTATCTAAAAATCAAATTAATGATGTGCAAGGACGTGTATTTGGAACACTACAGAAAAAGAAAAAGAAAAGTCTTTTTATGTAACAGCTTGAGCTTCATATATAATTTAGACATGGAATTTCCATGGTTTCTTGTATGGTGTCATCCGATGACTTGTGTAGGAAGCAAGACTTGTACAAGGGATTCAGATAGAGTGAGTAAATTAATGAAAGATCATTCTGTTACTAATTAAGATACAATCAACAATTTCAATATATATTTTGTATAGCTGGTAAGCATTTCACTGAGAAAAAGCTTCCATTTCAAGTAATCAAGGCATAAAGTTTTGCTTTTAATACCGAGAGGAACGTGCCCTATAGCTAGATGTGATGCCCTATGGCTTTCTCAGATCATCATGCATATTAATCGGAATGGATTTGTTTTCATAAACATGGATCAATTACCTCATCTACTATTTCCTAATTTTGTGTGTAAACGCATGCATACTCCCATTTGATTTTTCAACCAATTTATAATTGATTATTATACATGATTACTTGCTAGAGTATACAATACTATATTTCTTGTCAATTTTTTGGTATACAAGTTACCAATCAATATCGTGCTTGCCTAATTAAACTTGTTGAGATTTAATTTCATGTTTCTTCCTTCAACTCCCAACTTTAGGGTACAAATCATGCTCTCCTAGCTTTAATACTCTAGCTAGGTATATATCCTGATCATGCGCCAGTCTTTTGTACAGTGAAAATAAATCCCTTTTCAACCAGGTTTAATTATGACAATCCACACGTTCAAGTAGAAGTTTTAAACTAACCAAAGATCGCTTGTACGTAGATGCACTTACCAGCCTTTTTAGGAGGTGTTCGCCAATGAATCTTATATTTGGAATCCAGAAAATAGTGCTACACAGTGCAATCTGATTCGAATTGTTTAATCATGATGGAGTTGAAAGAGAGAAATAGTTCTGCAGATGATGATCCCTCACCTCTTACTCATTCAAATAAAAACTCCTGTAGGTTAAAAACTGTTCAAGAACGCATGCATGTTTGTGTACATGGGGCCTTGAAAGGGCTGCTTATTATAGTAAAATGGAGAGGATGAAGAATATATCAAATTATCACGGTCGTCCACTTGATATATGTGAAGATCAGGCATCAATTAATTAGTAATCCACTAAGGCTAGCTATATATATAATATGTGAAGACTTCCCTTATTTATAACCTGAGAGAAACAACAACAAAGTCTCAGTCAGATGACCTTTCTATAATTGTGAGGAATTAAAATAGCATAGTGGATATTATTTCACGTTAAGGATTTATATTTTATATATCAGTTTATGAAAGGAGACGCGAAGAAAACTGAAAGAACCGTGAAGCAGCTTTCAGTGAAGGCACATGAAATGTAAAGGCACACAGGAGCAAGAATTAAGCAAGCAAAGAGTTAACTTCTAATTTCAAGATTAGGTTCAACAGGGTTTTCATGAATCACCCAAATCCCACCATACAGAGCAAGATTGACCAATAATTCAATAATATTTTTAGACTAGAGAAAAAGTAAGAGAAAACAGCTACCTAGCAAGCTAGCTAGGCAGCCCTGGATGAGCACTTAATAAATTCTTAAGAAGAATATCTAGGTAATGTGATGTGGACAAATTAATGGCAATATGGTGACTGTAATGATAATAAAACCGAGAAGCGAGAGAGAGAGAGGAAGAGGAAGAGAATTTAGTTAAGAGGAGAAGAGATCAATTTCATGGGGTATAAAATCCCAGTCAGTTAAGAAATCACTTTATCCATCTTTTTTGCTTGCACCAACAACATTTTAATAAACATGGACTTGCTTTCTCCTTTTGACCTTTCATCTACATGGATGTGAGCAAAATGTAAGACATGCTACCTTGCACTCTTCCCCTCCTCTTACCTCTTTATCATTCATATTTGCCACATATATAAAAGCATATACTATATACTCTTTTCTTTTTTTCTTTTTTTATATAATAGATATACTCCTGAACACGATCCACGGATAAATTAAAAAATATAAGTGGTAAGATTCGAATCAGGAATATCTTCTTTCTAATTGACTTCTTAACACTTGGCTATTATCAGTTAAGCTAGTAACTCACTTGCGCATATACTATATATACCTGTTGAACTATTAATCTTTTTTTATTTTTTTATGGGATTGATTGGTATTATTATTTTTATTCTTAATGGGTAAAAAAAAAATAAAGTTCGACCCTAAGACTCTATATGAGGGATATGTATTAAGCTATAAGTTCCTTGGCATAAAGTTTCAACGAATATGAATTCAACGGGGAAAAAATAACTTAACAAATAAATGTTTTAAAAGGTACGAAGAAAATGTCGAAGAGTACTTTCTATATTTAGTCCGCTATATATACCTTGCAAGGGGAGATGACAAATTGAACCCTAGCTGGAAACATGAAGATTAATTAAACGAGATGAAGAGAGATATTGGGAGGTATATACAGTGAGCTCTGATGGGATCTCCTTTGTATTGAAAGGGAAAAAAAGGGAGTAGATATTGAAAAGAGCATGATCAAATAATTAATGAGTGTTTCAGAGAAAAAATCATGAGTTTGGTCACAGAATGACTGCATATCGAAGATCAAATATAATAAAAACATATATCCTATACTGGAGAAATTGAGAGAGTACTTAAGTTTTCTTGAGAGAATCAGAAACTAAGAAATATACAAGACAGATGAAATATTGTGTATCAAATTAAAGCTTTCATCTTCGGTTAAAAGTAAATAAATTGAAGCTTATTATTCTCCTCTGACAATTCTCCAGATCTACAGTACTTGTAGTTTTGTCAACATTGGCTGGCGTTTCCCTTCTCTGGTAATCGTAGCTATGGGCTGTTGCAGTCCTTCTTCTAATATAGCAGCCATATGAAAAATAGAAACTTTTCTACTTGATTTTCCCACATGTGCTTTAAATGTAAGAATCCATGTTGTGTTTGGTTCGTATAAGCTATTCAGTCTTTCCTTCTTATCTTTTATGCAATCAATCTTTTGGTGGAATTCAGTTCTTAATTTCAGCAGCTATATATCTGTAAGGGCTGCCTCCGCCATAGTCAGCAAAGGTTAAACACGAGGTTAAGTAATAAAAAGTAAAACTTTCATGAATTGAACTGCTAGAAAATTAATAAATAGTAATGAAAATATATACTGACAAATAATGTTTTATTACTAATTGCCAATGGAAATATTTGTTGACAAATTCTGATGAAAATAGCAGTGGATTGCGTTTCATCAGTAATTTCTGATAGAATTACTGCCGAAGTAAAAAATTTAAAACAAATTAGCAATTCTATCACAAAGTTGACATATCATTATTTATAAATAAGTTGTTATCTATATTTCACTCCTCCCTTCTTCTTTCTTTCCTTTCTTACGCTAAAAAAATATAAAATTAATTATAGTTTGTTTTTTATTAAACTCGAAGAGATGAACAGAGTATTAATAAGTGGAAGCTAAATCAATGGTATTCTTGAATATAAAAAAGAAAATAAATAAAATAAGAGAAACGTTGAGGTTTGAAAATACTTGACATCCCAAGTAAGTTATTTTTACCCTCCAGGAAGCTATACAACAATGAAATATTTTAGCAGACTCTTTATTTTTAAACTTGACTGAAAGTAAAACTATATATAAATTGTTACAATAATCAATGAACATGGCATACATAAATTCAAGAATTCCCAAAATTATTTTAAAAAATCTAAAACACTAATATGGAAACACTATATATATATATATATATATATATAAGCAAGTTGTTAAGCCTGAAGAAGAAGAAGAAGATGATGACGACCTTGGTAGCTTACCATTTAAATAAAAGCGAAAACCTTGTGGCTATCTATTTTGACATCAAATTATTCACCAACTCCCCTCCCCTCTTACAGAAATTAACATTAATTTCCTCTTAAATAACCAATAATAAACTGCATGCAACAAAATAATTTCTAACTTTGCTACACATGTAATCAATGCTTATGCTCATCTAATGGAATAATTTCATTTACGTTGCCCAGAAATGGGCACTTGAGTGTTCGTGATTGTTGTGTCTCTGTGGGAGAGTACTGAGCTGTCAAGAAGTGAATTACAAGGATAAATAATTTGATTAGGCTAATGGTAACATTTAATACACATTGATATTTAGGTAAAAAAAAAAATCAGTGCTTATACATGTACATGTATTTATACATATCCTATCTTGTGTATATAAGAAAAGTGACCTCTCATCTGTAACCCTAAACCCAATTCCCTCCTGTTCTATATCTCTTTCTTCCAATTCAACTTCTTATAGTCCTCAAACTTCTGTTCAAGATCTTCCTCTTGTGCCGATTAGTGCCATAAATTTACAGTTTGTTGCTGTGTTGGGATATTTAGGTGAGTTTGGTCAAGCTTTCATGTGATGGAAGATCTTAAAGGTA
>Ga0307513_10011494_pt1 | contig 10997 bp, 9 predicted proteins | sample 15_EM_MG_FD_202174 | JGI IMG/M metagenome (GOLD analysis project Ga0307513, IMG submission 202174) | Populus trichocarpa ectomycorrhiza microbial communities from riparian zone in the Pacific Northwest, United States - 15_EM | ecosystem: Host-associated > Plants > Roots > Unclassified | place... | reverse complement strand
AGGGTTGGGTATCCACCTGCGACGAGTGTGTGAATATGTGGCGATCTGAGGCTGGGTGGGTGTTTGGGGCACCTTCGGCACAATCCACCTCCCCCGCCATCACGATATTGAGGTCTCCCAATCTCCGCGAGACGATGCTACAAAATCGACCGTTTGGTTCTGGAGCCTCTGAGACTGTGCACACTTCCTCGAAGCAGTGCCTACGCGGTTGAGAGCAGGCCCGCCAGACGCTAAGACCGGCTTACCCGAAGTAAGGTCCACTATTATCAGAGATCAGAGAAAGTTCTGAGGCTCAGGACGACTCGCCGATATCTTACTCGTGAAGTATTTCCGCGTTGGACACGAAACTCTTCCTGTCTACGTGCAACTTTCCGTTCACGAACATCACGGTGAACGTCATATCTTCTCCTGTACCCAAACTGAAAACGCGTTACTACCAACTGAAGATTTAGGAGATACCAGGCGACCTATCACCTGCTTAGAGCACCTCTTCTCGTGATAACGTCTGCGTTCCGCAACGAAGCAACGCCTTCGGATCCAACACACGCAGCGATCACGGGCGCGAGGGACGGGCGAGGTACCTGGTCCAATTGAATAGACGTGGCGAGGAACTCCCCTCTATCCGCAGCCCCCTCCAACGATAGTGGGAGGTGCAGCTCTCCACCTTTATATCTCCGAAGGGCGGAATGATCGTTGAACCGATAATCGTTGGTACCATTGATAAAGCAAGAATAGAACGATATCTGTTCTGGAAACCCTATATCGTAGAGTGGCGAAGGGTACTCGAAACTCCCCAGATAGTCGTCGTACTGGGACCTCGACATCGGGGAGGACGAAAAGTGTGGCGGAGAGACACTCGGTGGCCTGGAGCGCCTCTAGCCCAGGATCTAGTGTGGTTATGGCCGTGTAATACAATTGACACGCGTAGTCATGCCAGGCGTCCAGTACAAGTGCATGTTATATGAAGGAGTCATGGAGGGTATGAAAACAAGTACAGGGCACGTGAAGAGTTGAAATAACCGAAGAGATCAGGAGGTGCTCTGTAGCCGTGGCGCAGCCAGCGACACAGGCAAAATGATACAGTACATAAACACAGGGTGAGGTGTGGAGATAACGTAAGGATAGTACATGTCTACTACATGAGGGATAGTGGGTCCGTTGGGCAATATTTATCCCATAAAATACAAAATACGACATCCAACAGCAGTTAGCCGACAGAGTTTGTCAGGGAAGTAACCCATGCGTCCCCGTTCTTGTCGACGTGAAGTTCGAACTTATCTTTGGCGGAAACGGGCGGTTTCATGGAACGGAAGTATTCCAAAAGTGCGGATAAGATCGCGTGGGCCCGCCCCAGACTGACAGCGGGGTCAAACCCTGGGACGTATTTCTGCGCATCTCGAAGGACCTCCTTAATGGGCTTCCGCCTGATGGTGTAGACGTGGTTCTGGTAGTTACGGTATCCCACCGCCATCACCGGGACGCCGACCAGGTATGATTGCATATACCACCTGGGAAACAACTCGCAACGGCTAGGTGGATAGTAAGGGCTGGTCTTCTTAGCTGTCTTCAGTTCGATATAGTCCTCCAGGCTGGGCTCCATGTTCATGCCTTCAAGAAATAGGAATCAGCAACTTATCATCAACCGACTGATCGGAATGCGTACCCATTGAGGAGTCTATCTCGGCGGCCATGATAATGTCGAGATCGCCAATCTTCCTGCGCACGACGCTGAAGAATGTGCCATGGGGCTTCTGTGTTACTGGACGTGCGCAAAGTTCTTCGAAGCAATACCCATAGTAAGGTCCACTGAAAATCCGTGAGTAATGACAACATAGACGTATATGGTTCTGTGAACGTACGTATGCTTGATTTCCGTCCGCATTTCGAAGCCTCTCCGGAGGATATGCAGTTTACCATCCACAAACGACATGTCGTATACTTCCTCCTCGCCCATTGAGAGTCTATTTCGGATTTGGTCAGCTCGACGTTAGTACAGCCAGGGAGAACACGTACTTTAACACCACACCTCTTCGCGTGATAACATTGGTACTGAGTAGGTCTATCGAGCAACCGGCCCGTTGGCAAGAGGTTATGACCGGTTCCAACCCCTGTTGGGGGAGAGAATCGACATAGCTACATATCTTCTGGAAGGCAGGTTTGTCGGGTGCTTTGATGAAGGAAAATGGTACGCTCGGCGGCTGGTAGAGTCTCAGCGCCTCGCAGGATTGATATTCGTATTGGTTTATTGCCCCCGGGAAACAGGAGTAGTAGGCGATTTGTTCTGGGGCACCGATAACACGGAGCGGCGCCGGGGAGCGAAAGTTTCCAAGGAGGTGCGTTGAGCCCATCATCGAGGAGAGGAGGTGAGGAAAGATATGGCTAGTGCATTGCCGCCGACTTTATAGTCTGGGGATGGACACGGACTGTGGCGGGTAAGGGGACAGGGTATGTAGGGAACGAATGATAGCGGGGAATGCCCCATAACCATAAAAGGGCATTTGGCATGAAGTTCCGCATCATACTTTAATATCGTGGCGATGAACAAGGCCATGATATCCAAGCTATTGGTCTATGCCTTCTGTTTGGCGGAGCTGCCTCACATCAGGCGTACCAATAGCACTGGCGGTGGATTCTCCGGCGGAACGTGTCCACTCAACGAGGACGCGACAGAGTCGTGTCTGCGGTCCACGGAGAAAAGGACATGGGCATAGAGCGGGCCGTCACGCCATCGCGCCCAATCAATCGAGGACGTGACGAGGCCGGGTTTGGAGAGTGTGGCAGGATGGGTCGAGTACAAATCGCCAGATAAGTCCGAGCTTGCGTAAATCAAGCGCTGATCGCTGCGGCGGTGCCGGAGTCAGACATGCGCATTTCCAAACTCCGTCTGACTTGTCCACAAAGTCCGTCCTGAAGAAAGAGCGTACACATCCTACGCTACGTTGCGGGGGCTGGGTGACTGCCCGTCCGTAAGGCTACACCGTGTGTACACGAGTCCAAACGAATACCAAGCTGATTCCTCCATGTGGGCTGTATATCAGACGAGTCTCGGACCCCACGACCTATTTCGTCGACCCCCACGACTTCTGTATCGTCCCCCTCTTGTCGGTGGTGTAACAAAACCCAAAGCCGCTCTAAAACGGAGGCTACAAAGCGCGACGCGAATCCGCTATAAGTTCAAGTCGACCGCCGCCACACCAACAAATACTGGGTGAGGACGTCTCTCTCCCCTAGTTGAAATTAAGCTCCCAGTACAAACACCACCGGGGAGGCGAAACTCTACCTTCGATTGTGGGTTTGAAAGTGAGAGGTTCGACCCGAGTTCTAACCTCGAAGCTCTTCAGATTTTGAACCGGACAAGGATCACCGGAGAAAGATTTCGTCTGGAACATCCAGAAACTGGAGTGGTACAAATCGCTGCCATTCCCCTCCGGAGGAGGGCCTGTACCGCCACCATCTGTTGGGGGTCCCAAATGCGGCGCCGATAACTCCGGTGACGTTGGTGTGAGTAGCCTCGCAAATCATTCAGCGCTTCAACGACTCGGTTGGTATCGCCCCAGTCCCAGGAAGAAGAGCTCTCGTCTAAGCCACAGTCGTATACGCGCATGGCCGGGGTATCGCCAAAAATGCTGAGAGGACATGTCGTATATATCCGAGCCGGAGGGGCGGAAACATCCAGTCAAACCAATGTCGCCCCCATCAAGGTTGTACACTTTTTGTTTGCCGTCCCCAGAAATTTCCCATCCCTCTGGTTTCTCGATGACTGATTGATCTTTCCGCCCGCACATCGCCTCTCAAACAAGTACGAGGCACGTGAAGCGGTAGCCATAGCGCAGGCAAGACGATAACGTACATGAACACAGAGTGAGGTGTGGGGATAACGAAAGGACAGCACACGTCTGCTACAGTACGAGGGATAGTGGGTCCGTTGCGGCTGTTTTCCAGATGGTAGAGACACTTGCGTTTCTCGTTCGTACACAACCTTTGTTTACATGCGGAGCTCCGACGATGCTATGCATGGGTCACCGCATGTGTTCTTGACCAATCACTTGAAATTTTGGAGAAAAGAAAAAAAGTCGCTATGAGCCAACGTCCCTGAAGACGGTGTTGCGGCTGCATTGCAGGTTACGGGTGATGGTGGTCTTCCGCAGACGTGACGTGGCGATAATCTTCCCCTTGACTTGAATTGGGATATGTTTTCGGTTGCCCATGGTTGGAGATCGGGATCCCATGAGAAGAAGTGGTTTTAAAAAGGTTTTATGGATCCGAGATTATCAAATGCAAACAAAAATTTTACAAACAAAGTACCGAGTGCACCTATCGTCTGAAAAACAGCCGTAGGGAATACTTGTGATATGAAATACAAAGCACGGCATACAACGGCGGTAGTTAGCCGGTCCACGGGCTGGGGAGTTCCTTCAGAGAGGAGCGGGGGGATTCCTTCGGAGAAGAGCGGGGGGGTTCCTTCAGAGAAAGGAGAGGGAATTCCTTCAGAGAAGAGCGGAGGAATTCCTTCAGAGAAAGGAGGGGGAATTCCTTCAGGGGAGAGCGGAAGAATTCCTTCAGAGAAGGGCGGGAGAATTTCTTCAGAGAAGTAACATATGCCTCCCCGTCCTTTTTGATGTGAAGCTTGAAGCTATCTTCGGCGAGAACGGGCGGTTCCACGGAACGGTGGTATTCCAAAAGTGCGGATAATATCGCGTAGACCCGCCCCATATTGATAGCGGAGTCAAACCATGGGTCGTATTCCCGCACATCTTTAAGGACCTCCTTAATGGACTTCTGCGTGATCTTGTAAACGTGGTTCTTGCGGTCACGGTATCCCACCCTCAACATCGGGACGCCGGTCAGGTATGACTGCATGTACCACCTGGGAAGCAATTCTTGATAAGAAGGGTTGTCGTCGTAGGTTGTCTTTAGTTCGATGTAGTTTTCCGGGCTGGGCTCCGCGTCGGCGCCTTCAAGAAATAGGAATCAGCAAGCTACATCAACCGACTGATCGGAATGCATACCCTTTGAACAGTCTATCTCGCCGGCCATGATAACGGTGAGATCGCTGATCTTCCTGCGTACGACGCTGAAGAATGTGCCATGGGGCTTCTCTGTCTTTGGCTGCGTGCAAGCCTTTTCGAAGCAATACCCATAGTAAGGTCCCCTGAAAACCCGTGAGTGATGACAGTATAGACGTATGTGGTTAGGTGGAACGTACATATCCTCCCTCTTCGACAACTTTTTCAAGCCTTTCTGGGAGATATACAGCCGATTATCCTTGAAGGACGCATTGTATTCCTGCTCTTCACCCATTGAGAGCCTATTTTGGATCGGGTCAGTTCGACGTTGGTACAGCCAGGGAGCACACATACTTCAACATCACACCTCTTCGCGTGATGACGTTCGCATCGCCCAGGCCCTCCTCGGGGTCGGCCCCTGCTCCAACCCCTGTTGGGGTAGATCATCGACATAATCACGCATCAGCTGGAAGGTAGTTAGGCCCTCCGGGGTTAATTCGAGCGGTGAGGCCGGCCGCTTGTAGGACCCCAGCGCATCGCTGGATTGATATTCGTACTCGTTGTCATGATCCCCCTGGAAAATGGAGTAGTACGCGATTTGTTCTGGGGCACCGATATCCTTATCAAGGAGCGGCGCCGGAGAGAGAAAGTTTCCGAGATCGTGTTTTTGACCCACCATCGCGAAGAGGAGGTCAGGGAAGGCAGACTATTGCATTACCGCCAAATTTATAGTCCGGGGGTGGTCGTGGACTGTGGTGGGTAAGCAGGACAGGATATGTGGTATGGCGTCTGCAGCACACAGCACACTTCAGTATCGTGGTGGCAGTGAATAAGTTCATGATATCCAGGCCCCCTATTCGGCAGAACTGCGCACCTTACATCAAGCGTACCAATAGCACCGGCGGTAGATTCTTCGGCGGGTCGTGTCCACTCGGCGAGGATGCGACGGAGTCATGTTTGCGGCCCACGGAGAAAAGAACATGGGCGTAGAGCGGACCCGTCACGCCGTCGCGACGAGATAAGGCCGGTTTGGAGAGTGCGGCAGGATGGGTCGAGTACTTACAAACCGCCTTCGAACTTGTATAGATCGAGCGTCAATCGCTGCGATGGTCCCGAGTAAGACAGCCTTGGCGGCATAACCAAAACGATCCCGAGGATACTAGTAAGTACCCCGGGGGAGCGTCGATCACAGCACCACAGAAGCCTGATTCAACATTTCTTTGCTGCTGTGCTGTGATGCTGGGATGAGCACAATTAGTCAGGATTTAATTGAGAAATAACTCTATATAGACAAAGAAGATAGCGAGTACGGAAACGGGGAAATGTTGTATCTCATACACCAAGCTGATCGTTCTTTCTTAGTCCTAGGGTCCACCATTCCATTGGGGTGATCACGATGGGGAGGATATTGGTGGTGTTGAGGAGCGGGGAGCGGGACAAGGAGGAAGTGTGGACCAAGAGAGTAGGTGAAATCGCTGATGAGACCGGGGTGGACAGGCGTCGCCGGGTTGGGGAATCAGGTTGAGGGTGGTCAGTGTGTCTATATCATACACCGTCAATGGGGCGAAGTGGTGTGTACGGGATTAGGGATGGACGTTGGGCATAGACTATTTAAAACGTGCAGAATGAGTGACTGCACGCTCATGGAGGATCATGTGAAGTAAGAGGATGAGGAGCGCACGCGATGTTTGAGCAAACCTTCACACTGGGTGCAAGCACGCAGTGTTGGTCCTTACTTGGGGGGCTTGGTGAAATGGGACGAGGGGCGCGTCGCATTTCCCAAGTCCAAATTCTCGGGTATCGGCAACTTCCGAAGAAAGAGCTTCTGCACTACGTTACGGGAACCGGATGGCTGTCCGTAAGGCTACACCATGTGCATGTACACGAGTCTAGACGAATGCCCAGCTGATTCTCCCATGTGGGGCTGTGTATCGGATAAGCGTTGGATCCCACGACCCACTCCGTTGGTCTCTGCGACCTCTGCGTCGTGTAACAAAACCAAAAGCTGCTCTAAAACCCCGCGTTCCAGTTGAGAAGGAACGGAGGCTACAAAGGGCGACGCGAATCCAGTGTAGGTCCAAGTCGACCGCCGCCACGCCAACAAATACTGGGTGGGGGCGTCTCTCTCTCCTAGTTGAAAGTAATCTCCCAGTACAAATGCCCCGGGGGGAGCGGGGCTATGCCTTCGATCGTGGGTCTGAAAGTGATAGAGTTCTAACCTCGAAGCTCTTCAAATTTTGAATCGGACATGATTAGAATCGCCGGAGAAAGATTTCGTCTGGAACGTCCAGAGATCGGAGTGATGTACGGGAAAATGACGAAATCAATCACATCGAGAAACCAGAGGGATGGGGAAACCCCGAGGATAGCAACAAAAAGCGCACAACCTGGGTGAGGGCGACGACCACCCCGCATTTTTGGGAACACCCCGATCATGTGCCAGCACTGCGTAAGGACCGTTGAACTTCCCACGGTCATGTGCATATGTGACTGTGGCTTTAGGCGAGGCAGTGTCCTAGTTCTCGCGCCTTCATCTAGAACACCATCGTCCACTCACCCCAAGACGCGATAATGCTGGAAAAAGCTCGAAGATCCGCTCGAACCGCCGCCGCCTCGAAACCTCCACCTGCCCCGCAGCCAGAAAAGCCAGCGGCACGAGGCAAGGGTCGTGGGGCGAAGCGACCCGCGACGCCCACCGACCCTTCCCCTTCTCCTCCCCCCGAACAAAAACGTTCCAAAACCGAAGAGTCTCTCAAGGAAACAAATGGCGACGCGAAGCCCAACGGTGTTGGCCGCAAACCAAGCGGAAAACTCACAAAAAAGTCCTCCAAGTCAGCCGCCGACTTCGTTCAAACCAAACCTTACTTCAATCCACTTCCCCTCACGCCCGAGCCGCGGCGTCCGGGTCTACTCCTTTTCGCTTGGGGTGCGGGTAACTTTGGGCAGTTTGGAATGGGAGAGGAGCAACTTGGCGAACTCCGCAAGCCGACCAGGAATAAGTGGGTGGAGCAGGGGATGGCCGAGGGTCGATTTGGCCCAACAGAGGGGGCTGGGTTAGAATCTGTCGCTGCCGGTGGATTGTACTCATTATTTGTTGACGAGAATGGCACGGTGCGCGATACTTTTTATCTGTTCGATCGTGATGACCTTATCCATTCATTAGATCTGGTCGTGTGGGACGAACGACGACGCCGCCCTCGGAAGGATCACAGCAGAAGTCCCCGATCCTGACAAACCTGGAGAGTTCTTGGATGCCGATACTCTTACTGCAACCCCTCATCCTGTCCAAGCCTTAATCGATGAAAACTTCCGGACAGTACGGATTGCGGCGGGTGACAGCATTTCCGCCGCAATTAGCACCACTGGGGACCTAAGGGCTTGGGGTCACTTCCGGGTTTGTAATTTCTTACTTCATCGAGCTTCTATCACTCAGGCAAACTCTAGGCTAACGAAGGCGCCCTCGGTTTCTCCAACGGTCACAAACACCAGGTCCTTCCCATCCCGATTATGGAGCTTCCGGCCAAGCCCGGCGACATGGAAAAGTTCGTCGCTGTGGCCGCTGGGAACAACCACCTAATCGTGATGACTACACACGGTAACGTCTACACGTGGGGCGCAGGTGAACAAGGGCAACTTGGTCGCAAAGTTATCGAGCGTCGCAAAATCCACGGGACGGTCCCGGAGCGCGTTGTTCTCGGCACGAGGTCCCGTAAAGCGATCGTCATTGGTGCTGGGAATTACACTTCCTTCGCTGTTGACGATCAGGGTGATGTGTGGGGTTGGGGATTGAATACTATGGGCCAAACCGGAACAGGTATCCCCAACGCTAAGCTCGACCACACTGAGGTACAGCTACCAAAAAAGGTGGTTGGACTGAGCCAGCACGAGCTTAATGGGGAGAGCGTTGTCGAGATCGTTGGCGGAGACCACCATACCGTCTTCCTCACTTCTGGTGGTCGGGTCTTCGCAGTCGGGAGGTCCGACTACGGCCAGCTTGGACTACCCGAAGATCACCCAGCGTTCGCGGACCGCGAGTTCCCGGATTACATCGCCACCCCCGCACAAGTCTTCTTCCCCGAACACGACGATCCAGTACGCCACATCGCTGCTGGTATTCATTGCAACATGGCGGTGACGGAGGGAGGCGCATTGTACGCTTGGGGTCAGGGCGAGCAGAGTGAGCTCGGACTGGGCGCAGATGAAGATCAGGCGGAATCCCCTACTGTCGTTGTCAGGAGAGTTGGTGGTCCTTTTGCTGCTTGTGATGTCACTTGCGGCGGTCAGCATACGTTGGCCTTGCTGAGGAAGAAGACGGCGACGTGAGCACGAGCGATACCGGGATTGTTTCGCCACTATAGCCAGCCATATCGTAGACAGCCGGACCCACATTAAGTAGTTTCTAGTATACTGTAACCTACCATACTGCATACATACATTGTTACCCTCTTATCCACTCCATCTCGTCCTCCCCCGACAGTCGCGCATCACGGACCGTCGCATCCGCCCCCGATCATGATCGGCCCGAGTCCCACTTGACTGTTTGTGCCACATCAACCCAAGTCCTCCGGAAGATGCGGGGAATCCGCACAGCCCGTCTCGTACGTTCACGTGTCTTAACTCCGGGGTAAACTCACAGAGAAAGCAAATGCAGACAAGGGGTCTCATAAGGCCACGGTATGGGCCGTTCATCTCGGGAGGTTTCCAAGCGCAAGAAGGAGGGGGTGAAGGGAGAGAAGAGTGCGTGTTTCCTCGTGTACGGTGATACAGAGATAGGGCGCACGCTGAATCCCCACAGGATAATCGTTCAGAACCCAGCCACTGGACAGGATCTGTGTACGTACGTGCCATTTCGTTTCTCAAGTCCAAGGGCAACATTTTCAATTACGGTTACCGCAGTGTGACTTCAGCTTCACCTTCCGATGTACGAACTGCGATCCACCTCGCCCATTCGGCGTATAAAGAGGGTTACTGGTCAAAAATACCCGTCGCAGTGCGGTCATCAGTTCTTTCGAACCTCGCTCGGATGCTTGAGCAGAAGATTCCGGAGTTTGCCAAGATAGAGTCGATGCAGACCGGAAGGTGTATCAAGGAGATGGACGCTCAGTTGGGTAGGCTGCCTGAGTGGTTGTAAGCCCCCGTTCCGCCTCTTCTGCTGCTTCCCCTTGACACTGAGGATAGACATTACTACGCCGCGCTCTTGAAAACCGAGCAAGCGTTTGTCGCTCCGACTCAAGGGAAACTGTTGAACTACGTTCAGAGAGTGCCCCTTGGTGTCGTTGCGCAAATCACGGTGTGCACGATATGTTATTCTCCGAGTCCCTTGACTGACAGCGGTGTCAGCCCTTTAACCACCCCCTCCTAATCGCGTTAAAAAAAATCGCCCCAGCGCTCGCGGCCGGAAATTCTGTGATAGTAAAACCTTCCGAGGTGCTTTCGTGTTCTCTAGAGTCATGCGAATGACCACAATTACTGACTGCTCGTAGCTGGCCCCAGTAACAGTGCTCGAGTTTGCTGAACTAGCAGCATCTGCTGGAGGTAGGCTCCTTCCCTCTCAACTTCCAATCACGTTCTGATCGTTTGTAGTCCCACCGAATGTACTTCAAGTGTTGCCCGGTTCTGGTCAATACACCGGCAAACCAATCACCTCGAACCCTCTCGTGAGGAAAGTGGATATCACAGTATGTGCGATGTTCACCCTGAACCTACCAATGAGTTGACCGTACGAAGGCTGGGACCACAACTGGAAGGGTTCTTGGTCAAGTTGTAGGTTCAAACCTTGCCGCCTACACGGCCGAGCTTGGAGGAAAGGCTCCAATCGTCGTATTCGACGATGCAGATCTGGAGAGCGCGGTCAACGGGGCCGCGATTGCTTCCTTCGTCGCGTCTGGTCAGACGTGCGTGTCGGGGACACGTCTAATCGTTCAGTCCGGAGTTTATGAAGCATTCATGGAGAGGTTCCTGGCGAAGGTCGAGAGCATCAGACGGAGAATG
>Ga0307513_10011493_pt1 | contig 10998 bp, 10 predicted proteins | sample 15_EM_MG_FD_202174 | JGI IMG/M metagenome (GOLD analysis project Ga0307513, IMG submission 202174) | Populus trichocarpa ectomycorrhiza microbial communities from riparian zone in the Pacific Northwest, United States - 15_EM | ecosystem: Host-associated > Plants > Roots > Unclassified | place... | reverse complement strand
CTCGACGCCCACCGAGATCCAGACGCCGCGGTATATCGGGCTGCGCAGGACCAGTTCGGTGGTGACCAGCCGGCGGGGATCGAGATGGCGGCACAGGGCGTCCAGGAACAGCCGGTCAGCCCGCGGCGCCTGCGGATGGGCGGGGTCGTCGCGGGGGATCGCCAGCAGGGTCACCACGCCCGGCGCCACGCCAATGGCCGCGGGGGCCAGGTCAGGATGCCAGGCCGGCAGTACGTCGATGCGGCCCACGGCCACCCCCGGCGTGCGCCAGGCGATAGTGACGAAATCCTGGGCGGTGACCAACCGGTCACGGTGCTGCAGCATCCGGCGGACCTGCTTCTCGCCGTCGGCCAGGGTCTCGGCGTCCGCCCCGCCCCAGGTTCCTATGGGATTGGCGGCCTTGAAGCCGGCCGGCAGCAGGGGGCCGGCGTTGATGGCGCTGGCGGGCAGGTTGCCCTCCGCACCTTCGCTGTAGAGGTAGTCGGCGAACACCCGCGCGTCGACCGGGAGCCGCCGCCCCGCCAGGCCGTCGCCAAAGCGCAGGACGCCGGCCTCGTGGTCGGCGAGGAAGACGTCGGTGGGCGCCTTGCTGGGCGTAGCCCCGGCCACGGCGACCTCCGGCCCAGCGGCCAACAGGTCGTCGATCTCCCGCCAAGTCCGCTCTCCCGTGTCAGAGGTGGTGGTCACGGTGATGGAGCCGGCGAGCACCGGGGTGCGGGCGAGCTGCCGGCTCTGGTCCGGGGTTCCGTCCCCATCGGTCAGCCGCTCGGCCAGCACGCGTTCGATCTGCCGCACCGGGGCGGCGTTGATCCCTGCCCACCGCAGGCGCACCCGGGCGCCGGCCGTGGCGCGGATCCGCACCCAGGTCACCACCCGGTCGGCCGCCGGATTGCCCTCCAGGGAGGGCGGCAGTTCGCCGACGCCGGCCTCAAGCGGATCGAGGTTACGCCACAGCAGCAGGCTTTCAGCCGGCGGCAGGGCCAGTTCGACGATGCCGGCCTCGGTCAGGGGATCGAAGTCCGCGCGGGCCTCGATCCGGCGGTAGCGGGGGTCCGGGACGCCGCCGGGATCCAGGCCGATCATGCCGTCCGCGTCGGGCTGGGGCAGCTCGAAGGCCAGCAGGTCGGCGCGGGACCGCCGCCCGCCCCCGGGCTGCAGGGTGCGGGCCTCCACGTCCAGCGACGGCGCCAGGCCCAGGGAGAGGGTGCGCCCGCCCAGCAGCCGCCGGATGCTCGCCCAGGGGTCGTCGCCGGTGAGGTCGGCGTCCTCATCCCGGGCCACCAGGGCGATCCAAAGGGAGTTGTCGATGGTGGTCGACAAGTCGATCAACTTGTCCGTCGGGCCGATGGGCGCGGTCTCGTAGAGCGTCGTCTCGGCGGGAAGATCGGAGTCGTAGGAGGCGTAGAGCAGCTTGTAATAGGCCAGCAGGTCGGGCCCTTGCTGCGCCAGGGGCCGCTTGACGAAGAGCTGGCCTTCCACCGGCAGGACGTCCAGCCCCCTGGTGGTGCGGAAGGGAATCCGCCCGGCCAGCAGTTCCAGATCGGCGTCCAGGGTCTCGACGGCGGGCGGGCCCTGGACGTTGCTGATCGTCACCAGGCCCTGGGCGGCGCTCGCGGTCCGCAGCCCGATGCCAAGCAGGCGCAGGAACTTGTCGCGGTTGCGGTCGGGGATCTGGTTGGCACGGTAGAGCACGTTCTCGGTCAGGAAGGCGTAGAGCTCGACCAGCGTGACGCCGGGATCGGACGGGCCGAAGTTCGTCCATTCCGGGGTGTGGACCGGGACGCGGGCGAGGGTCTCCTCGACCAACTGGTCGAAGGTCCGGCTGTCGATCACCGGGGCGGGAAGGGGCATGGCGCTGCGTCTCCCTAACCGGCCGCCAGGGGGACCTGGACGCTCAGGCGTTCCTGGGCGCCGGTCGCCACGAGGCGGTAGACGATGGTGGCGATCGCGTGGGTCTCGTCAGCGCGGTCGCCAGAGACCTCCACGTCCTCCACGGCGATGCGCCGCTCCCAGCGCCCGAGCGCCGTCACCATGTCGTGGGCGATGCGGGTGTGGGTGGCCGGCGTGTTGGGCTCGAACAGGTACCGCGGCAGGCCGGCGCCGAAGTCCGCCAGAGCCAGCCGCTCGCCATGGTCGGTGCTGAGGATGACGCGGATGGATTCTCGGATGTTGGTCTCGCCCTCCGACCAGCGCATCCGCCCGTCGGCGCCGACGCGCGGCGGGAATCCCAGGCTCTTGCCGAACGGATTCATCCGCTTTTCCCCTTGAGGCCGGGCACGGGGAAACAGGCGATGAACCACGGGACCCAGCGGAAGATGAAGTCGAGCAGGGTGATGATGATGATCAACAGGATCAGGGCGCAGAGCGTGATGATCGGGATCGACAGGGAGCAGATCATCCCGATCTCGGCGTCGCCCCGCTTGCAGGCGCCGCCATCACCGATGTCGATGTCCTTGTGAAACGGCCAGGGCAGGACCTGCAGCACCAGGTCGATGAATCCGAGGCTCTTGGCGCGCTGGACCTGGCCGCAGAGCATGTCGGAGAGCACGAAGGCGGTGCCCCGGCCATGCTTGCGCAGGCCCGCGGGGCTGGTGTCGGCGGGCAGGGTGATGCGGATGGGGCGCACCGGGGCGTCGGGATCGAAGAAGCTCGCCATCCGGAAGCGCTCGGTGGGTGCGGAAAGGGTCGGCGGGTGCAGCGGGCCGCAGTCACGGTTCAGGTGGACGAAGCGGATCACGAACAGGCCGGCGTCCCCGGCGGTGGCGACGATGGAGTCCCGCAGCTTCATGGCGTAGGGCAGCGGGCGCGCCTTGGGCTCGGCGTCGGCCGCCAGGGCGCGTCCCACCAGGGCGGTCAGCCGGTCGAGCTCCTCGGCCGGATCGTTGGGGCCGATCGCCGGCGGCGTGGTCACCGCCGGTTGGGCGTCAGCCTCGCCCTGCGCGGCGGCGGGGAGGGCGGCGGCGAAGGTGTAGGGTCCCGCCGCCTGGCCAAGGTCATTCACCCCCGCCAGGGGGAAGTGGAAGGATGGCCAGCCTGCCTCCCGGGCCATCGCGCCGGCGTAGGCGTAGTGCGTGGTCTTGGCTTCCAGGGCGTCGCGGACGGCCTTGGACGAGACCAGAGCGAGGGCTTCGCGCAGGTTCGCGGCCATTGTTTTCAGATCGCCCGCCGTCGCGGTCTGGTTGGCCGGATCGCGCATGGCCTTGGTGAGGGCGTCGGCGTTGAAGTCGGCGAGCCGGGTGAAGAGCGTCGCCGCGCCGCCGGTAAGGCCAGCGCCGCTGCGCGCCTTGATGGCGTCGGCCACCGGCGCCATGTGCTCTTCGAGGAATTCGTAGAAGTCCGCCAGGATCAGCCACGACTGCATCTGGAACTGCAGGTTGACGCTCAGCCGCCGTTTGGCGCGGGCGAAGGCGGCCGTACCCTCTGTCGCTGGCGGATCGCCGGACTCCGGGCTGAGCTTGATCGCGGACCGGACTATCGCCTTCCAGGGCTCGGCGACGGTCATCCGGAACTGGGTCAGGCGGCCCATCACCGAGGGCCGGGGCTGCGGCGCGGCGCCTGGACGCAAGGCCTGGACCTGGCCCTGCGTCAGGGTGGCGACGGTGCGGTCCACCGAGACGCCGAGATAGGCCTCGCGCCGTCCCACGGGGACCACGCCGGCCCACAGGGCGCGCGGGCGGCCGTCCTCGTCGTGGTGGGCGAGGCGGAACAGGGGCAGCAACTCCTCGCCGGGAGCCAGGGCGGCGGCTTCCTCGCCCTCGGCGACCTTGCGCCAGCGCGCCTCGTCGCCGTCCTGCACATAGGCGAATTCGCGCAGCGTCGTGTCGCCGGTGGCCCCCGTGCCCGGCAGCAGGCGGCGGATCACCATGTGGACCGTCTCCTGCTCGCCTTCGAGCTGGCGTTCGGGCAGGCCTGGCAGGGCGCAGGCCAGGGTGCCGGCGACGAGGTAATGGCGCTGGTGGGCGGGCTGGAACAGCTTCAGCGGACCATCGACCGGGGGCGGCGGCGGCGCGACCGGCCGAGAGGTCCCGAACAGGCGCCGGCGCTTGGTGGCGGCCAGCGCGGCGGGCAGCGGCACGCGCTGGATGAGGTCGGCCGCGGCGTCCTCACCCACCGGGGTGCGCCAGGTTTCCGGCCTGGCGATGCGGCGAGCCAGCGCGGCCGGGTCCTCGGCCAGGGTGGCCAGCATCTGCTCCATGAAGTCGTCCTGGGCGAAGCGCAGGATCTGTGGCGCGGCGGCGTAGGGCGTCGCCCCGCGCCACAGAGGCCGGGGCGCCTGCCAGGTGACGGGATGGTGGGCCAGCTTCGCCATCACCAGATGTTCCCCGCGCCGGGCGTGTAGGTCGAAGCGATGATGGTGTTGGTGATCACCGTGTCGGCCTGCACCACGCCGGAGAACTTCGACATGCCGGCGTCCACGGTGACCATGCCGGCGGACACCGCCACCTGGCTCGCCTTGACGGTCACCTTGGCGGCCGCGGTGACGGTGATCCCGGCGCTTTCCAGCTTGATGGAGTTGCCGGAGGAATCCTCGATGGTGATCGAACCGGGCCCGTCCTTCAGCGTGACCTTCTGGCCGCCGGGGGTCTGCAGCAGCAGCGACTCCTGGCCCTTCTTGTCCTCCAGAGTGATCACCACCCCATTGCGGGACCGCAGGGTCTTCTTCTCATTGCCGCCACCCACCTGTTCGGGGGCGGTGTCCTTCCCGTTCCACAGGCCGCCGATCATGTAGGGCCGACGCGGGTCGCCGTGCTCGAAGGCCACCAGCACCTCGTCGCCCACGTCGGGGATGAACCAGCTGCCGCGGTTCTTGCCGGCGAACAGCGTGGCTATCCGCGCCCAGGCCTCGTAGCGCTGGCCGCCGCTGTCCGGCGACCAGGGCAGCTTGACCTTCACTCGGCCCTGTTTGTCGGGGTCCTTGATGTCGGTGACCAGGGCGGCGGCGACGCCGTACCAGCGCCCGCCCCAGCCGCCGGCCAGCCGCTCGTCGGCGCGCTCGTCGGCGTGAGGAAGGTCGAACAGCGCGGTCATGGCTTGCCCAATCCAGGCCGCTCGCAGGCGAACTCGCTGCGCAGGCCTTCGCGGTTGTCGTAACGGTGCACGACGGAGGTGGCCCGGTAGTCCCCGTCGAACAGCTTGCCCAGGCCCGAGAGGGCGAGCTTGGCGCCGACGGCGAGGCCAGGGACGGTGTCGGCGACCCCGCGGCCGCTGACGAACCGCCGCGCGATCTGGCGGTAGCCGGCCTCGGCCACCGCCCTGGCTTCCTGGGCGTTGCGTGCAACCCCGTGGGCGAGGGTGTCCACCCGCTCGGCGAAGGCGCGCCCGAGGATCGCCGCGCCGCCGTCCAGGGATCCCACCTCGCCGGAGACGGCGCTGGCGCCGGCCTTATGTTCGGCGGCGGCCTTCGTGGTCACGTCCCATCCGCCGGCCACCAGGGCCGAGCGCTGATGCGCCAGGTCGGCCTCCACGTGGAATTCGCGCAAGGGTCCCGCCCAGCGCAGGGACACCTTGTCGTCCGGACGGGCGGCGGCCACGTGCAGCTCGGCGCCCTTCACCCAGACCTGCGCGTCCTCGCGCCGCGCGAGGTCGAGCAGCAGGGCGAGATCGCTCTGGTTCACCTGGGCGATCAGCGGAACCGTCGCGACCTGCACGTTCACCTTGGGGGTGAGCTTGTGGTCGCTGGCGATTTTCCGGGCGACGCCGGCCAGCGATTCCTTTTCGAAGGCGCGGGTCCGGCGGGTCATCCGCAGGTCCTGCAGCCGGTCCTCGGCCACCACCCCGATGGTGGGCGGGCCGCCGTCCGGGAAATCGGCGACGATGGCGCTGATCCGGCCCTCGAACAGGACGCCGCCGTCGATCTTCACCACTAGGGTCTTGCCAAACTCCAGCACCTTGCGGTCGAAATGCTGGAAGCCGGGCTGGTCGGCGCCGCCCCAGTTGCCGAAGGTGAACTCCGCCCAGCCGATGGCGTCGACGCTGTCGGTGATCTCCATGGCGATGAGCGAGGCCTCGAGCTCGGGCCGCCGCGCACCGCCGATCTCGAGGCTCGGACGCGCGGGGCGGGCCGGCAGCTGGGTGACGTTGGCGGCGGCGGCCATGGCTCAGTGCGCCCGGACGCGCGCGCGGCGCGCAGCGAGGGCGGCGAGGGGCCGCCGAAGCACGGAGGGCGCGATCTCGCGGGGGCGTTCGCCGCCGGCTGGCTGGCCGCCGCGGCCTTCGTCGGGATTGGCGGCGACGGCCTCGAAGTCGTTGATCACGATCGGCATGGGTCCACCTCTCAGTTGAAGCCGAAGCTCAGGCCGCCGCCGGCCTGAGGAAGGGTGCCGCCCACCTGGGTGCTGCGGCCGAGGTCGATGAGGGCGCCGGGGGCCAGCCGCAGCGGATCCTCGATGCCGTTGGCGGCGGCGATCCCCTGCCAGTCGGCCTGGCCGTTGGCTGCGGCCATCCCCTGCAGCGATCCGCCGGCCTTGGCGGGGCTGAGCGGCTGGTGGCCAGGGGTCGACGGCACCTTGCCGGCGCCCTTGAACTCGCTGATCAGGATCTTCTGCTGGGACAGGGTCAGGCCGACGCTGGCCCGCAGGGGCTTGCCGTCCGGCGAGAAGAACTCGAGGCTCTCCTCCAGGCCGTCGACCATGCCGTCGAACAGGAACGAGCCCCAGACAAAGCGCACCCCGGGCGGGACCAGCTTCTTGGGGTCCTTGCTGTCCTTCTGAGGGGTCATGAAATAGATCACCTTGGAGGTGAGCCGCCGCACGTCGTCGACCGGGTCGTCGATCATGGCGGTGACGTCGAACCAAAGGGTCAGCGCCAGCTTGGTGGTCCCCGCGCCCACGAACTGGCGGCCGGTGTTGCCGGCGGCCTGGTCGCCGCCCTGGGGCTGGATGAGCTGGTTGGCGAAAGTGACCTTCAGGTTCTCAGGATTGAACTGCACGGCGAGCTTCTGGCCGCCGGGCTTCTCGGCCTTGAAATCGGGCTTGAGCTCGATGAGCTGTGCCTTGACGAGACCCGCCATCAGGCCCTCCCCGGCAGGAATTTCAGGGTCTCGTAGGCGATCTGCAGCTCCTCGATGGCGACGGCGCCGTCCTTGGCGCTGAGCAACGGCGCCTTCAGCTTCACGGGCATGCAGCGGGAGAGCTGGAAGCGGGCCCGCTCCGCGGCGCCGTCCTCGGCCAGGATCACCACCTCGGCGTCGGCGCGCAGGCGCGGGTCGGCGATGGAGTCACGGAACCAGGCCCAGAGCTCGAAACTGGTGGTCATGCCGCGCTTGAGGGTCAGGTTGGCGTAGTTGACTGGGCCCTGGACGCGGATCGGGTGATCATTGGCGCCGCCCTCGCGGATGGTCTTCACGTCCATGGTCATGTCCAGGCCGTCGCACTCGGAGAAGGAGGCGTCGCAGAGCGGGCCGCCGCGCTGACCGCGGTTGATCTCGACGGAGAAGTTGAAGGCGGTGAACGGGCGGACGGGGGCGGCCATGGCTCAGCGCTCCTCGGCGATGGTCAGACGCTCGCCCGCCTGCGCCAGGCGCACGGTCAGAAAGCGCAGGGGCTGCGAGGGCGCGACGGCGATCTCCACCACCACCCGTGCGCCGTCTCCGGCGGTGACGTCGGTGACCAGGCGGTAGGCCTCCTGGGTGGTGCGGCCGGCGAAGGCGCCCCGCTCGAAGAGGTGATCGAGGGTCTGGCCGAACCCGCGCTCGATGGCGCGGCGCAGGACCGGGCCGTTGGGCTCGAACATGTAGGCTGCACCCCGGCGCAGGGCGACGCGGCGGATCAGGCTCATCAGGCGGCGCACATTCACCTGCCGCCATTCCGGCTCGTCCGACAGGGTGTCCGCGTCGAGGATGCGGAAGTCGTCGGCGCGCTTGCGGACGAGGTTCACCCGGGCGCCGTCGAGGGCGAACCAGTCGGTCTCCGGGACCGTGGGCTGCAGGGCGACGATGTCGCGCAGCTCCTCGTTGCAGGGCGCGATCCAGGCCCCGCGGCTCGCGGCCCGCTTGGCGAACAACCCGGCCACGGCGCCATCCGGCGGGGCGATGATCAGGTCGCGCGTCTCGGACCCGACGGCGGTGGAGACGATCCACGGGTGATAGAGGGCGCCATAGGACAGGGCGCGCCGCTCGTTGAAATCGAGTTGGTCGTAGTCGCCGAAGCCCTCGCGCCGGCGCATCAGGCGCCGGCTGTGGGCCACGGCGTCAAGCGTGTGGAAGCTGCGTGGCAGGGACAGGAGCGCGAAATAGTCGCCGCTGCCGGCGGCCAGGCGCAGCAGGGACCGGTGGACCGCGGTCAGCACGGCCGCGCCGGGGTCGGGGGCCAGGGCGTCCCAGGCGGTCTCGTGGACGGCGAAGCCCACGGCGTCGGGCAGGCTAAACTCGTCGCCGATCTGCGCGCGCAGGCGGAAGTAGGCGAAACCTTCCCGGGCCAGGACCACCTCGTGTTCCGTCTCGTCCCCGGTCCAGATCTCCCGCGCGTCCTTGAAGTCGGCGCGGGTGGCGCTTTCCAGGACGTAGGCGGCGCCCGGGTCGGAGGCGCTCCAGCGCAGCAGCAGCGGGCCGGTGTGCTGCTGGTCCGACAGCCGCAGAAACATGGGGGTGGCGAGCACCCGGGTGGCGCAGTCCAGGAAGCGGGACCAGTCGGGACCGTCCAGGTTGGCGCCGGGATCGCTCACCGCGCAGGGGCCGCGGTGTCCGAACCAGTGGGCCGGCGGCGGCGCGTCGATGATCGCCTCGGGGACGATCTCGGCGGCCCTGGGGCTCCAGCCGGGCTGGGCCGCGTCGGGCACGGCGATCAAGCTGGGCTCGTTGAAGCCGGTGGAGTCGCCGCCGATCCCCAGGGCGGCATGGATGCCGAACAGCGGGCGGCCGTCGATGTCGCGGATTCGTTCGGCTTCCAGGGCCAGGCGCGGCGCACGGACGGTGGCGAGGTCGGGATCGAGGAAGATCTGGGCGTCGAACCGCGACAGGCCGTCCCGCTCAAGCTCCGTCCGCGCTTCCGGCAGCGGCGGCAGGGGTTGCGAATAGCGCCCGGCCAGACCCAGCGGCAGCCAGGCATCGGGCAGTCCGCCCTCGGCGGCGAGCGGGAAGCGGCCGGGGTCTGGGCTGTTGTCGTCGGCCTTGAAGGACCACCAGGCCGCCGCGTGGTCACGGGTCAGCCCGACGCCCTCGGCGCGGGCGCCGCCCACGGACATTCCTAACGTCACCCGCGCCACGCGTTGGGGGATCGCAAGAGGGGCGCCCGCGCGCCAGCTCCAGGCGCGGCCGCGCAAGACCCTGCCGCCCCCGCCCTCCACCAGGAACCAGGCCTGGTCATACGGCAGGCCAAGCGCGATCCAGTCCCCGGCGGCGGCGGAGCCCGGCGCGTCCCCCAGGAACGACAGCACGCCGGCCGCCCCGTCGAGGTGCGCCAGCCCGGTGAAGGCCGCACCCTTCACGGTCACCTGGGCGTCAAGGTCGTCCAGCAAGGTGAACTCGCCGATCCAGCGGGCGTCGAAGGCCTGGGCCTGAGCCCCGAGCACCTCGGCGTAGGCCAGCGTCTCGCCAGGGACGCCGAATTCCAGCAGATCGCCGATCCGCAAGATGCGGTCAGCGGTGAGGGAGAACTGGCCGGTTGCGGCGGAAGCGGTCACGGCGCCCAGGAACGGCGTGCGTTCCGCTCGCGCCGCCACCGTCAGGGGATCGGCCCAGGCGCCCAGGCTGCGGGCCTGTGCGATAGCGGGCCGCAGGGTTCCATCCCCGCCGGCCTCCAGCACGCCGGAAATGGGAAACCGCCGGGCGCTCGCCAGGTCGGCCCGGAGGACTTCGTCGAGCTCGTCCTCGCCGACCCCGTGATAGCGCGCCTCCAGGGCGAGGGTGCGGGCTACGCGGACGACCCAGCACCGCACGCCGCCGTTGGAGAAAAAGGCGCGCACCGAAGGCCCCAATCCCGCACGCAGAATGTCGCCGGCGGCCACGTCCCGGGCGAGCGCCGGGTCGGCGCCGAAGATCCGCTGGAACGCGGCGACGCTCTCCACCGCCACCGGGCGGTGGACCGGCCCGCAGGCGGCGAAGCCCACGAAGACGGCGATGTCCATGCGCGGCAGCACCTCGCCGCCCACCGAGCCTGGGACCGTCTCGAACGCGATTCCGGGAAGACGCGCCGCGCTGGCCATGGGATCAGGCCATTTCCAGACGTTCGTAGGCCAGGACCATCTCTTCCATGGCCACGTCCGTGCCCTTGGCGTTGAACGGCCCGAAGGTGCTCTTGGTGATCCGCGCGCGGATCAGCTTCCAGGTGACGACAGCGGCGCTGTGGTCCTCGCTCTGCAGGGTGACGGTGACCGTGCGCAGGGCGTTCTGGTCGCCGTTGCGGATCTGGTCGAGCCACTTGTAGAGGTTGAGGGAGCCGATCACGCCACGCTTCATCGTGACGTCGGTCGACTTGTTCATGCCGGTGATCTTCATCACCGAGTTCTCGCGGGCGTTGCCGTTGCGGTATTCGGAGACGGTGACCTCCATCCCGATGCCGGACAGCTCCTGGAAGCCGGCGGACGGCCCCTCGGTTTGGCCGTCGCCGACGTCCACGAGGAAGTTGAACTGCACATACGGTCGGTCGCGTTGCACGGCCATGACGTGGCTCCCCTAGAGCTTGCTGTCGGCCGTCCACTGGCCGATGCGGAAGATGACGAATTCGGCAGGTTTCAGCGGTGCGACGCCGATCAGGCAGACCAGGCGGCCGTTATCGAGGTCGTTCTGCGACATGGTCGAGCGGTCGCATTTGACGAAGAACGACTTCTCCGGCTTGTCGCCGAGCAGGGCTCCATTCTGCCATTCGTTGAGCAGGAAATCCTCGATCGTCCGGCGGATATTGGCCCACAGCCGCTCGCCGTTGGGCTCGAAGACAGCCCATTGCGTGCCCCGGTCTATCGACCGTTCAAGATAGGCGAAGTACCTGCGAACATTGACATATTTCCATTCCGGATCGCTGCTCATGGTGCGTGCGCCCCACAGGCGCATGCCGCGTCCCTCGA
>Ga0307513_10011492_pt1 | contig 10999 bp, 8 predicted proteins | sample 15_EM_MG_FD_202174 | JGI IMG/M metagenome (GOLD analysis project Ga0307513, IMG submission 202174) | Populus trichocarpa ectomycorrhiza microbial communities from riparian zone in the Pacific Northwest, United States - 15_EM | ecosystem: Host-associated > Plants > Roots > Unclassified | place... | reverse complement strand
ATCGCCTTCGCGAAGATGTCGTTGTACTGGCCGTAGGTCACGTTGACGTTCGGCGACCAGTTGAAGCCGCGCGCGGTCTTCGCGATCTCGGCGGCCTCGGTGAAGAACGCCGGCTGGTTGGGCAGCATCGCCGGCGCCTTGCTCAGCTGGGTGCTCGACTGTCCCTTGAGCGCGGCCGGGTAGATGCCACCCTCGGAGATCAGCGCGTCGAGCGCCTCCTGGTCGGTGTTGAGCCACTTCACGAACTTCTCCGCCTGGGCCCGCTGCGTCGACTTGCTGGAGATGGCGGTCGCCGAGCCGCCCCAGTACCCGGTCGCCGGGGTGCCGGCGTCCCACTGAGGCATCGGCACCATGCGCCACTTGCCCTTGGTGGCCGGCGCGACGCCCTCGAGCACACCCGCGCCCCAGATCGCGCTCGGCCAGGCCAGCAGCGTGCCGTCGGTCATCGCCTTGTTCCACTCCGGGGTGTACATCGGCTTGCCGGAGAGGATGTCCGCGTTGACCAGCTCGCCCCAGAGCGACGCGACCTTCTTCGTCGCCTCGTCGTTGATCCGCACGGTCCAGGTGCCGCCCTCGTTGGCCCACCAGTTCGCGCCGGCCTGCTCGGCGAGGCCGGCGAACCAGCCCGGGTCGCCGGAGGAGAACGTCGCGAGGTACCGCTTGGGGTCCTTCTGCCGCACCGTCCGCGCCACGGTCCCGAACTCGTCCCACGTCTTCGGCACGGTGAGGCCGAGCTGCTGGAACAGGTCCTCACGGTAGTAGAGCATCATCGGGCCGACGTCCTGCGGTATCCCGTAGGTCTTGCCGCCGAACGAGGTCAGCGCCCACGTCCCGTCGGTGAACTCGCTCTTGATGCCATCGGCCAGCGAGGTGAGGTCGGCCGCGACGCCGTTGGTGATGAGCACGGGTAGCGCCTGGTACTCGGCGTGGATCAGGTCGGGCGCGTTGCCGGCGCGGTGCGCGGTGAGCGTCTTGGTGATCAGCTCGTCGCCCTGGGCCTGGTTGCTGACCGTGACCTTCTGGGTGGGGTTCTTCGCGTTCCAGATGTCGACGACCTTCTGGACATTCGTCGTCCAGGTCCAGAAGGTGAGGTTTGCCGGGGCGTTGGGGTCACCGGCCGGCTGCTGGCTCGGCTCGTCGTCGTCGCCGCTGCAGGCGGTGAGGAAGGTGGGCGCGGCGGCCACCGCGCCGAGGGTGGCGATGCCCTTGAGGAAGCCGCGCCGGCCGAGCGGGATATGCGAAGTCATGGGGGTGCCCTCCTGAGTGCGCTCGAAGGGGTTGCAATCTCTGTGAGCGTTCACAGAATCTGCGCGCGGTCGATGCGCTGTCAAGGCTTCGTTGCGGAATTGTTTCCGGGCTGTTCGTCCGTGTTATCGCCGCTCGGGGGGTGTCGCCGCGCGGGGGTGGTGCGACTGTGAGCGGTCACGGTAGTGTGCCCACCTGTGATGGCAGTACGGCTCGGCTCCCGCGACCTCGCGCGATCCGCCGCGTTCTACGGCGACCTGCTCGGCTTCGACGAGGTGCCGACGGAGTCGCCCGGCACGCGCTGCTTCGCCTCGGGCGAGGTGCGACTGATGATCACCGAGGTCGCGGCGGACGCCGACCTCGGTGGCTGGGAAAACGACGACCTCCAGGGCGGCATCCGCCACTTCGGCATGAAGGTCCGGGACATCGACGCCCGCGTCCGCGACCTCGCCGCGGCCGGCGTCACCGTGCTCTCGCCCCCGGCCGACGTGCTCGGGGACGTGCGGATCGCCTTCTTCCTCGACCCGGACGGCGCGCGGCTGGAGTTCGTCCAGGGCGACCTCACCTACCAGCATGTGTACGCGCCGGATCTGGCCGCGGCCCAGCTCGTGGCGGGTGAGCGGCCGCGCTTCGACCATGTGGCGGTCACCGTCGACGACCTGCCCGCGGCGCTCGACAGGTTCGGCTACCCGGTGATCGGCGAGATCCGCCATCACGACGACGCGCGCGGCTTCCTGATGACGTATCTGGGGGCCGGGCCGGCGGTGATCGAGGTGTTCAGCTTCGACGTGCCAGTGCGGCCGGCACCGGCGCTGTCCGGCACGGTGCGTGGCATCCAGGGCTTCGAGGTGGCCCGATGAGCAGGATCCTGGTGACCGGCTCGTCGGACGGCATCGGCGCCAAGATCGCCGAGATCCTCGACGCCCAGGGGCACGAGGTGGTCCGCCACGCCCGCGACCCGGCGAAGGCGGCGAGGCTGCCTGGTGAGGTGGCGGTCGGCGATCTCGCATCACTCGCCTCCACCCGGGCGATGGCGGCGCGGCTGGAGACACCCTTCGACGTCGTGGTGCACAACGCCGGCTGGCTGCCACCCGAGGGCCCGCGGCCGCTGACGGAGGACGGGCTGGAGCGCACCTTCCAGGTCAACGCCCTCTCCGCGTACCTGCTGACCGCCCTGCTGCCGCTGCCGTCCCGCCTCGTCTACGTCAGCTCCGACTCGATCACGCGCGGCCGGATCGACGTCGACGACCTGCAGCACGAGGCGGCGTGGACGGCCGACAGCGCGTACGCCGACTCGAAGCTCGCGATGACCGCGATCGCGTTCGCCGTCGCGCGCCGCTATCCCGCCGCGCGCGTCAACGCGGTGCACCCCGGCTGGGTCCGCACCAAGATGAGCGGCGACATCGCACCGCTGGATGTGGCGGAAGGCGCGGACACTCCGGTGTGGCTGTCCACATCGGACACCCCAGCCACCGGCCAGTTCTACCACAGCCGCGAGGTGGTACGGCTCAACGAGCAAGCGTACGACCCGGAGGTGCAGGACGCGCTGGTGGAGCGCTGCGCCGCACTGACCGGCGTAGCGCTCTCTCCGGCGTGACCCTCTCACAGCAGGCGCAGCTCCAGGTCGAGGCGGGCGGGGGCGGCCGGCAGTAGGTAGGGCGGGAGGACGCCAGGGCCGCAGGAGGCGGAGCCGATGCCGTTGTGGCCGGCGTCGAGCGTGAGCCAGGTGCGGCCGTCGGGCGCCAGGTCGGTCGGGTGAGCGGCGCGGTCCAGCGCCTCGGCGGTCCATGGGCGCACGGCCAGGCCGAACGGCGTCCGTCCCTCGACCCGCACACCCCCGCCCTGCCCGGCGGTGACGGTCGCCCACCGCACGTCCGCACGGCGGCCGTTCTCCTGGGGGAAGAGGTAAGGCGTCTGGAGGTCGGCCACCGTCCGGAACCAGCGGCCCACGCGGGTGGCGAGGCCGGTGTCCGGGTACGCCTCGCCGGGGCCCCGCCCGAACCACTCCACGCGGTCGAGCTCGCCCGGGAGCGCGAAGAGCACGCCGAGCATCGGGAGCGGGCCGGCCAGCCGCCCGTCCACGTCGATCTCCACGACCAGGCGGAGGCGGTCGTCGGCCAGGGCGCTCCAGGTGTACGTGGCGAGCAGCCCGCCGTCCGACGAGGCGGCCGCCACCCGGGTACGCACCACCGCGCCGTCCCCGGTGACCGTCACGCCGTCGAGGCGGTGGACGAGGCGGTCGAGGCCGGCGCGGCGCCAGACCGGTTCCATCGCCTCGCCGTGCGGGGCGCGGTCGTTGTCGGTGGGCGCCCGCCACACCTGCAGCCGCGGGCCGTCGACCTCCCACGCGCCGAGGTGGGTGAGGCGGCCGGTCCGCTCGTCCAGCACGCCCGGCCCAAGGTGCACGCGCCGGCCGTTTCGACGTACGGGAGCGGCGGGAGGCGGCGGCTCGGGCAGGCGGCGCGCGCCGACCGGCAGCTGGGTGGCGGCGACCTCGTGACCGGCCTTGGCCCACGGCTCGTCGGCGGCGAGCACGGCCTGCACGGTCAGGTGGGCCTCCCCCGTGACGGCCGGCAGCTCCGGCAGCGCCACGCGCACGGCCTCGCCGGGCGACACGTCGCCCACCTCCAGCACGCCCCGCGCGACAACCTCGCCGCTGTCCTCCAGCACCCAACGGAAGTCCAGATGGGACAGTCCACTGTAGGCATAGTTGTTGCGGACCGTCAGGTCTTTCTCGATCGCGACCGGCTCGTAGACCTTCTTGAGGTCGAGCAGGCCGGGCGAGGGGGTACGGTCCGGGAAGAGCAGGCCGTCCGCGACGAAGTTGCCGTCGTGCAGCACCTCGCCGAAGTCCCCGCCGTACGCGAAGTACTCCCGCCCGTCCTCGGTACGCGCGCGCAGCCCGTGGTCGATCCACTCCCACACGAAGCCGCCCTGGAGCCGGGGGTACGTCTCGTACAGCCGCTGGTACTCGGCGAGCCCGCCGGGGCCGTTGCCCATCGCGTGGGCGTACTCGACGTGGATGAACGGCATCGCGCGCCGCCGGGCGTCCAGCGCCGGATCCGCCAGCGGTGGCTCCGCGCCCCGGCCGATCGCCTCGACCTCGGCGACCGTGAGGTACATGCGGCTGTACACGTCGACGTCGCGGCAGGTCCAGTCCCGCTCGTACAGCAGGGGGCGGCTGGGGTCGCGGTGGCGGGTCCAGCGGGCCATCGCGGCGAGGTTGCGGCCGCTGCCGCTCTCGTTGCCGAGCGACCAGAGCACGACGCTCGGGTGGTTCTTGTCGCGCTCGACGGTGCGGCGCATGCGGTCGACGAGGGCCGCCGCCCAGCGGGTGTCGTCGGCCGGGTTGCCCCGCCAGTCGACGTCGCCGTAGCCGTGGGTCTCCAGGTCGCACTCGTCGATGACGTACAGGCCGTACTCGTCGCAGAGCTCCAGGAAGCGCGGGTGCGGCGGGTAGTGGCTCGTGCGTACCGCGTTGATGTTGTGCTGTTTCATCAGCCGCACGTCGTCGAGCATGTCCTCCTCGGTGACGGCGCGCCCCCGGTCCGGGTGGAACTCGTGGCGGTTGACGCCGCGGAAGAGGACGCGGCCGCCGTTCACGGTGAGGATGCCGTCCTCGATCCGGATGGTGCGGAAGCCGATCCGGAGGGTCACGGTCTCGGTGGCGGTGCTGACCGTCGCGTCGTAGAGCCGGGGGTGCTCGGCGGACCAGGGCTCGACCCGTGACAGCTGGACTGTCTCGCCCGTGGCGGCGTCGACGCCCAGCTCCGGCAGGCGCACACGACCCGGGTTGTCGGTGGTCACCGTGAGCGTGCCGGCGCCGGTCACGTGGTCGTAGTCGGCGCGGACCTCGGCGTCGGAGATGCCGCCGTCGGGGCGGGCGATCAGGTCGACGCCGCGGAAGATGCCGGAAAGCCACCACATGTCCTGGTCTTCGACGTAGCTGCCGGCGCTCCACTGCACCACGCGTACGGCGAGGACGTTGTCGCCCTCCGCGCGCAGGGCATCGGTCACGTCGAGCTCCGTGGTCAGCCGGCTCCCCGTGGTCCAGCCGAGGTCGACGCCGTTGAGCCACACCCGGGCGGCCGAGTCGGCGCCGGCGAGGCGGAGCACCGCGCGCCCTGACGGCCACCCGTCCGGCAGGCGGAACGTGTGCCGGTAGTCGCCGGTCGGGTTCTCCTCGGGCACATGCGGCGGGTCGAGCGGGAACGGGTAGGTGATATTCGTGTACGCCGGTGCGCCGTACCCGTGCAACTGCCAGTGCGACGGCACCGGCAGCCGGTCCCACCCCTCGTCGTCGAACGCCGGCCCGGTGAAGTCGAGCGGCTCGTCGGCGCGCTCCGCGTACCGGAAGCGCCACAGCCCGTCCAGCGACAGTCGCGGGGCGTCACCGTCGAGCCATGCCCGGGGTGGCCGGGCGGTCGGCGGCGGGTCGAAGGATTCGTACCAAGGGGGCGCGGTCATGGCCTGACCATACTGTGAGCGCTCACAGCAGGCTAGCCTGCGCGGCTCCCCCGCCGCTATCGTGAATCATGCGCCGTTGGACCGTGGTCGGAGCGGCCGCGGTCGTGGTGCTCCTGCTGCTCGCGGTCGTGTTCGTCCGATGGGGCACCGGTGACGGTTCGCCCGCCGCCGAGCCGACCCCTTCGCCCGAGCCGACCGCCGTCGAGGAGCTGACCCCCGCCGAGGTCTACGAGGTGATCGCCCCGTCGGTCGTCATCGTCGAGCGGCTCACCGCCCGTGACCAGGTCGAAGGCACCGGCACCGGCGTCGTGGCCAGCGACACCGGCGTGATCCTGACCGCGCTGCACGTGGTCGACGGCGGCGACTCGGTGCGGGTCACGTTCGCCGACGGCACCCGCTCCGAGGCGGCCGTCGAGGCGAGCGACCCGGCCAACGACATCGCCGCCCTCACCGTGGCCACCCTCCCGCAGGTGCTCGTGCCCGCCACGATCGGCAACTCCGGACGCCTCGCGGTCGGCGACTCGGTCGTCGCCGTCGGCAACCAGCTCGGCATGACCAGCAGCGCGACCGCGGGTGTCGTCTCCGGGCTCGACCGGGGCGCGGCCGGCAACGACGGCACCCGGCTCGGTGGCCTCATCCAGTTCGACGCGGCGGTCAACCCGGGCAGCTCGGGCGGCCCCCTGGTCAACGCCCGTGGCGAGACGATCGGCATCGTCGTCGCGCTGGCCAACCCGACCGAGGCCGGCACGTTCATCGGCATCGGCTTCGCGGTGCCGATCGGCACCGCGCTCGGCGGCGGGCCGGGCGGCAACCCTGGACCCCAGCGATAGGAATTGAGCATGCAGACACCGGTGGAGCAGGTTCTCTACGAGGTCAAGAAGACCATCGTCGGCCAGGACATCCTGCTCGAACGGTTACTGGTGGCGATGCTCTCCCGCGGCCACATCCTCGTCGAGGGCGTGCCGGGCCTGGCCAAGACGCTCGCGGTCAAGGCGCTCGCCGGGGCGATCGGCGGGCAGTTCCACCGGATCCAGTTCACGCCCGACCTGGTGCCCGCCGACATCGTCGGCACCAGGGTCTACCACCAGCCGACCGGCGAGTTCCAGGTGTCGCTCGGCCCGGTCTTCACCAACCTGCTACTCGCCGACGAGATCAACCGGGCGCCGGCCAAGGTGCAGAGCGCGCTGCTCGAGGTCATGCAGGAGCAGCAGGTGACGATCGGCCGGGAGACCCATCATGTGCCGAGGCCCTTCCTGGTGATGGCCACGCAGAACCCGATCGAGTCCGAGGGCACATATCCGCTGCCCGAGGCGCAGGTGGACCGGTTCATGATGAAGGTCGTGGTCGGCTACCCGAGCCCCACGGAGGAGTTCGTGATCGTCGAGCGGGCGATCGCGGTGCCACCTCCCACCCAGGCGGTCGTCGACCCGGCGCGGCTCACCGAGATGCAGGCGAGGGTCGAGCAGGTCTATGTGGACCCAGCCCTGATCGAGTACTCAGTCAGGTTGGCCGGCGCCACCCGCCGCCCCGCCGACGTCGGCCTCGACGACCTCGCGCGCTACATCAGCTTCGGCGCCAGCCCGCGCGCCTCCATCAACCTGGTGCTCGCCTCCCGCGCGCTCGCCTTCGTGCGCGGGCGCGACTACGTCATCCCCTCCGACCTCACCGACCTGTCGCTCGACGTGCTGCGGCACCGCCTCGTCCTGTCGTACGAGGCACTCGCCGACGACGTCACCCCCGACGTCATCCTGACCCGCGTGATCGCCACCCTCCCCGTCCCCGACGCACCCCTCCGCGACAAGGTGGCGGTGCGGTGAACACCACGCCGGATCGACTGCTGCGGCGGCTGGAGTGGCAGGTCGTGCGGCGGCTCGACGGGCGGCTGCAGGGCGCCTACCGCACGGTGTTCCGGGGGAGCGGGATCGACTTCGCCGACCTGCGCGGCTACACGCCGGAGGACGACGTGCGGCACATCGACTGGAATGTGACCGCCCGCCTCGACGAGCCCTACATCCGGCAGTACACCGAGGACCGCGAGGTGACCTGCTGGCTCGTGCTCGACCAGTCGGCGTCGATGCGCTTCGGCTCCGGCGCCGAGGGCGGGAAGGCGGCCGTCGTCACCGAGCTGGCGGTGTGCCTGGCCCGGCTGTTCACCCAGGGTGGAAACAGGGTCGGCGCCGTCCTCTACGACAACCAGGTGCAGCGGGTCATCCCGCCCCGCACCGGCCGTAACCACGTGCTGCACCTGACCCACGAGCTGACCAGGCCCGGCCGCGCGCGGGACGACCGCCGCCCCACCGACCTCGCCGCGATGCTCCACCTCGCCGCGGCCAACGCGCGGCGGCGCGGGCTCGTCTTCGTCGTCTCCGACTTCATCGGCGAGCTCGACTGGGAGGCGGCGCTCACCCGGCTGGCACTGCGACACGAGGTGGTGGCGATCCGCGTCGTCGACCCGGCCGAGCTCGACCTGCCCGACCTGGGGCTGGTGCTGGTCGAGGACGCGGAGACCGGCGAGCAGCTGCTGGCCGACACGAGCGACCCGCTCTTCCGGCGGCGGCTGCGGGCCGAGGTGGACGCGCGCGAGTTCGCGGTCACCGGCGCGCTGCGGCGGGCGGGGGCGGCGGCCCACCGGTTGGGGACGGACCAGGACCTGCTGGGCGCGCTCGTCGAGATGGCCGAGCGGTCGAAGCGCCGCCGGGCGCCGACGTCCCACGGCGGTAGCTCGCGGAGCGAGGCCGGGGCATGAGCTTCCAGTACCCCTTACTACTGGCCGTCGCGGCGACCGTAGGCGTGGGACTGTTCGTCGCGTACCACCTCTTGCAACGCCGCAGGGCGACGGCGCTGGCGGCCGCCGGACTGCGGCCGGCCACCCCGAAGCGCGGGCGCCTCCGCCGGCACCTGCCGCCGCTGCTGATGCTCGCCGCGCTGGTGCTGCTCCTCCTCGGCATCGCCCGTCCACAAGCGACAGTGCCGGTGCCACGCCAGTCCGGCACGGTGATCCTGGCCTTCGACATCTCCAACAGCATGGGCGCCAAGGACGTCACGCCGACCCGCCTGGCCGCCGCACAGGCCGCCGCGAAGGCGTTCGTGGAAGACCAACCGGACACAGTGGACGTTGGCGTGGTGGCCTTCGGCCAGGGCGCGCTCACCACCCAGCTGCCCAGCGCCGACCACGACAGCACGATCGCCGCCATCGACCGCCTCACCGTGGCCGGCGGTACCTCCCTCGGGCAGGCCATCCTCGCCTGCCTCTCGGCGATCGTCGGCGAGCCGGTGAGCCTGCCCGACCCCGAGTCCGGCGAGCCGCCGCAGGATCTCGGCTACTGGCGTTCGGCGACGATCGTGCTGCTCTCCGACGGCGAGGACACCGGCGGACCGGACGCGATCGCCGCCGCCGAGCTGGCCGCGACGGCCGGCGTCCACATCGAGACGGTCGGCGTCGGCACCGTCGAGGGCGCCACGATCGAGGTCGACGGGTACCAGATCGCGACCGCGCTCAACGAGGAGTTGCTCACGCAGGTCGCGGACGCCACCGCGGGCTCCTACCATCGAGCGCAGGACGCGCGTTCACTCGACGCCATCTACGACTCTCTCGACCTGCGCATCACCACCGAAGACAAGCTGGTCGAGCTCACCGGGGCGGCGGTCGCGATCGCGGTGCTGCTGCTCACGATCGGCGGTCTGCTCATGGTCACCTGGTTCGGACGGATCCTCTGATGTCAATGACCTGGCCGTGGGCCCTCGCCGCGCTCCTGGCCTTCCCCCTGCTGCTGGCCTACCGGTGGTGGCTGCGCCGCCGGCGGCGCCGCGAGGCCGTCCGCGTCTCCAGCATCACGCTGATCCGGGCCGCGCTGCCCGGCCGCTCCCTGTGGCGGCGGCGCGTCCCGCTGTGGCTCTTCGCCGCCGGCCTCGTCGTGCTCGCCGGCGGCGCCGCCCGCCCGCAGGCCTCGGTGCCGGTGCCCTCCAACTCCGCCGCGATCCTGCTCGCCATCGACGTCTCCGCCTCGATGTGCTCGACCGACGTCAAGCCGAACAGGTTGAGCGCCGCCCAGGAGGCGGCCCGCACCTTCGTCAAGGAGCTGGACGACGGCACGAGGATCGGGCTGGTCACCTTCTCCGCGATCGCCGGCCTGCTCGTCGAGCCGACCGACGACAAGGACGAGCTGCTCGCCGCGATCGACGACCTCAAGACCTCCCGCGGCACCGCGATCGGCCAGGCGATCCTCACCTCGGTCGACGCGATCGCCGAGTTCAACCCGAGCGTGCCGCCCACCGGCGTCGAGGTGCCCCCGGCCACCGGGGACGGCGACGACTTCGAGCCGGACACGATCGTCGTGCTCACCGACGGCCGCAACACCCAGGGCGTCGACCCGGTCACCGCCGCCAACGAGGCGGCCGCCCGCCGGCTGCGCGTCTACACGATCGGCTTCGGCAGCACCGAGCCCGCGCCGTCGATCTGCACGCGGGAGCAGATCAGCGGCGACGCGGCTTTCCGGGGCGACGGGATGGGCGGGCCGTTCGGCGGCTTCGGCGGGCGGGGCCGCTACATGCAGGCGGACGAGGGGACGCTCACCGAGGTAGCCGACCTGACCGGCGGCGAGTTCTTCAAGGCCGAGGACACCGACTCGCTCACCGAGGTGCTGCTCGACCTGCCCGACTCGATCACGCTGCAGCGGGAGAACGTGGAGATCACGGCGTGGTTCGCGCTGGTGGGGGCGCTGCTCGTGCTCGCCGGCCTGGGCTTGGCGCAGTGGTGGCAGCGGGCTGTTGTGCCGCCGCCACCGGCGATGGCGGGCACCGCTCCCCCGCCGCCAGCCGGCCCTTCACCACCGCAGGCTCCGCCAATTCGGGCGGACTCGACGGTGTGGGCGGCCGCGTCTCCCACCCCGGTGGAGCCGCCGCCTCGGGTCGAGCCGCCTTCCCCGGTGGATCCGCCGGACACTACGGTCTGGAAGCGTGGATAATGTCGCGCTGGTCCGGATAAGTCGGCGCCTTTCGTACGTACTGCGTCACGACCCGGCCTCCGTCGGGCTCACGCTCGACGCGCAGGGCTGGGTCGCGGTCGACGATCTCCTGGCCGCCCTGGCGTTGAGCCGCGCGGAGCTCGACGCGGTGGTCGCCGGCAACGACAAGCGGCGGTACGCGGTCCGCCCCGGCCCGTCCGGACGCGACGAGATCCGGGCCAGCCAGGGCCACTCGGTGCCGGTCGACCTCGACCTGGAGGCGGTGCCGCCCCCGCCGGTCCTCTACCACGGCACCTCCGCCGCGGCGCTGCCGTCGATCCGGG
>Ga0307513_10011491_pt1 | contig 10999 bp, 10 predicted proteins | sample 15_EM_MG_FD_202174 | JGI IMG/M metagenome (GOLD analysis project Ga0307513, IMG submission 202174) | Populus trichocarpa ectomycorrhiza microbial communities from riparian zone in the Pacific Northwest, United States - 15_EM | ecosystem: Host-associated > Plants > Roots > Unclassified | place... | reverse complement strand
TGGCTCGATGGCGGTCAGGGCGGCGTCCGGGCGTACGCCGTCGGGGTCGCGCAGCACCGCGACCAGCCGGCGCAGGTCCGCCAGGGCCGCGGTGCCGGTGCCGTGCACGTCGTCGAAGACCTCACCCACCTGCGGGTCGACGTCCGGCAGCACGTGCCGGGCCACGCCGACGCGCAGCACCATCGAGGCCACGTGGTGGGCGACCACGTCGTGCAGTTCGCGGGCGATGGCACTGCGTTCGTCGGCGCGGGCGGCCCGGGTCTCCGACTCCAGCCGGCGGCGCTGCTCCGCGGCCCGCTCCTCCGCCTGCCGGCCCAGCTCCCGGGAGGTGCGGATGACCAGCCCGAGCAGCAACGGCAGGCCGACCACGGCGGCCAGGCCGAAGATCGCCGCGGTGACCCGGTTGAGCGGGTCACCGATCGAGTCGGTCAGGTGGACCGCCATCAGCAGGCCCGCGGTCAGCCAGATCGTCCGCGGCCGGCGCGCCCACATGGCCACCTCGAGCAGCGCCCAGCTCGAACCGACCTGATTGATCATGGTGTCGTCGATGACCCAGAACGCGACGGCCAGCAACGCGGACTGCACCAGCAGGTTGACCACCGGTCGGCGGTGGAAGACCAGCGCGGCGGCGAACGCGACCACCGCCAGGACCCACTGGAGGCCGGTCGGCGACCTCCCCGACTGGGTGCCGAAGACCAGGTAGCCGATGCCGCTGAGGTCGAGCAGCAGCATCCGCACGAACGTGTCGCGCGCGTCGAACAGCCGCCCCACCCAGCCCAGCATGCTTTCAGCCTAGGCGCCCGGCCGCCGGCTCGGCATCGTCGGCATCCGCCGGGGCGGCCGGCGCCACCCGGGCCCATCCCGCGCGAACGCCCAGGTAGACGAGCAGGCCGAGCGGCCCGAGCAGGATGGTCAGCACCAGCACCGGCGCCATGACCAGGTGCGGCACCCCGCGCTCGCGGCCGTCCAGCCACGCCCAGCGCCCGATGAACAGATCGAACGCGAGCATGTGCGCCCAGGCCGCCGCCGCCCCGCCCGCGGTACCGAGCAGCTCCCGCACCCCGGCCAGGGACGGCGACAACACGACCGGAAACACGTCGCCGAGCGCCGGGAGCACCAGCCCGCCGTAGATCACCAGAACCGGCAGCACGATCAGCGGCGACCGCACGATCCGGGCGGTCCAGGACCACCGCGGCAGCAGGATCATCAGCGCCCAGAACGGCGCCGCCACCGCGAACGTCAGCGTGAACAATGTCCCGGTCATACCCGCTCCCCGAGGGCCACGGCCGGCAAGCGGCCTTCGCTCACCGCGGTCGGCGTTGCCATTGCACCACGGCGGCCGCGCGCCACGACCACACCGGCCGCCGTCGCGGTCGCGACGGCGAGGGCAGCCACGGCCGCGAGGGTCAGCGCGTCCGGCCGCAGCAGCGGTTGCCCGCGCAGGGCCTGCCAGGTCAACACCATCGTGAGTACGCCGTAGGCGAAGCCGGCGACGACCAGCAGCCGCACCCGGACCCGCTGGTCCAGCCGCCGCCCGAAGAACCGGCCGAGGAGGAACGCCAGGATCGGCAGCGCCTGCAGCGCGTGCAGCCCCACGAAGTGCCCGATCCGCAGATCGCCGCCGGTGGTGCTCCAGCCGACCAGCGGCAGCCCGGGGCCGCCGTCCGGCACGCCGACGCTGTGCGCACCGGCGACACCTTCGGTGTCCTGCTGCTGGCCCGGCAGCACCATCGGCACCGCCGCCAGCATGCCGACCAGCGACAACCCCAGGCCGAGGCGGACGGCGTACGCGGCGGCGCGATCCGCGATCGGCTGGCGCAGCACCACCAGCCCAATCGCGAAGTGCGCCACGAACAGCACCATGATCGAGGAGCCCATCACCTGCCACAGAGCAGCGTTGAGCGGCGTGCTCTCGTTGTAGTGGCTGGGCTGCCCGCGCAGCACCTGCCCGACGATGACCACCATCTCGGCCGCCGACATGGCGACGATGACGGTGGCCGCCCGCTCGGCGAGCCGGCTGCGCCGCGGCAGCAGGGAGAGCATCCAGGCGAGAGTGGCGCCGTACAGCACGAACGACACCGAGAACTTGAACGGCTTGAGCCAGATCGGCACGCCGGTGAGGACGCGCGGGTCGGCGGCGATGCCGACGGCGGACCCGACGGCGAGCACCGCCATCAGGGCAACGAAGATCATCAGCGGGCGGTGCCGGGGTGCCGCCCCGCGCAGCGTGGTAGTCATGCCTGTAGATGCTGGTGGCGCCGGGACCGGGATTCGCCCGACCGGCGGCCCCGGTTGCGACCGCTGGTCGGAGCGCTGTCTCCTACCTGAGTAGGAGGGGCGAATACTGTGCGCGTGAACGAGGTCGTGATTCCCCGTACGGCGGACGGTCGGCGCAGCAGCGTGGCTCTGGGACGGGCGGTGGTCGCGGACGCGCTGCGGGTGGTGGATCCGGCCGCGGCGGCCGCGGCCGCGGGCGAGCGGGACTGGCGGCGCGGCTACCCCCGGCACTTCCGCGCGCTGGTCGAGGCCGGCCTCGGAGCCGACGAGGCAGGTTACGAGATCGCCGCCGCCGGGCTGGCCTCCTTGCACGCCCGGATGCGGGTCGGCCGGGACGGCGACGATACCCGGCTCGACGAGGTGTTCGGCACCGGGCCGGACCGGCCACTGGGGACGGTCACGAGCACCGGCTCGGGCAAGCCCGAACTCGAGCTGACCCTGCCGTTCCGCGGCGACCTGCTGCGCGGCGACGCCCTGCAGCGCCGGCTGGACGCCTGGACCGCCTCCGGAACGATCGAGCCGAGCTGCGCCGAGGCGGTACGCGAGGTGGCCGCGAACCCACAGTGGCTGGACCTGTCCGACCAGCGCCTGGTCGTGCTGGGCGCGGGCGCGGAGATGGGCCCGCTGCCCGCGGTGCTGGGCTGGGGCGGCACGGTCGTCGGCATCGACCTGCCACGCGCCGGCCTGCAGGCCCGGATCCGGGCGACCGCCGAGTCGAGCGCCGGCCGGCTGATCGCCCCGGACCGCGGCGCCGACCTGCTCGCCGAGCTGCCCGCGGTGGCGCGCTGGCTGGCCGGCATCGAGGGCCGGCTGATCCTCGGCAACTACGTCTACGCGCCCGGGGCCGCCTACGTCCGGCTCGCCGCGGCCGTCGACGCGCTCGGCGTCCACCTGCAGCGGCAGCGCGACGACGTGGCGCTGGCGTTCCTCGCCACCCCGACCGACGTCTTCGCGGTGCCGGGTGACGCGGTCGCCGAGTCGAACGCCCGCTACCGCGCCCGGTCCCGGCGGGCGAAGTTCGGCCGGGCGGCGTCCGGCGGCCGGTTGCTGCGGCCCAACTACCCGGACGGCGCCGACCCCGGCATCAGCGACAGCCTCGTCGTCCAGCAGGGCGCGAACTACGCGCTGGCGAAACGGGTGCACCGCTGGCGGGCGTCGCTGGCCCGGCGGGACGGCGTGGTCAGCTTCGCGGTGGCGCCGCCCACCCGGACGAAGTCGGTGCTGAGCAGCCGGTTGCTCGCCGCCGCGTACGCCGGTGCGCACCTCTTCGGCGTCGAGGTCTTCGAGCCCGCCACGGCCAACAAGCTGATGGCCGTGCTGCTCGTGCACCAGCTGCGCAAGCCCCGGGCCGCGGCGCCGGCGGCCTGGCGGGACGAGGCGATCGGCGCCGCACCCGGTGGACTCTGGCGTACGCCGTACGAAGCCCGCAGTGCTTTGGGGTTGGCCGCGGTCCGCGGCGTGGTCAGCGCGCTGCGGTGAGTGGACTGATCAGCTCGACCAGCTCGTCGCGGGTCGGACCGGCCGGCTCCTCCGCACGCCAGCCGGTCTGGTAGATCGCGCGCGCCTGCGGTTCCACCTCGGCCAGCGACGCGGGCAGCTCGTCCATCCCCAGGTACGGCCCGACGACCCGCATCAGCGACTTGTCGGCTGTCGACCGCGCCGGCGGCCAGTAGACCGGCCTTGACCTCGGGCATCTCGGCTTCGAGCGCCTCCACGATCTGCTTGCGCAGCCCGTGCGGATGATGGAACTGCATCACGCCGCGCCGTTCCCAGGTGCCGTCCGCGGCGGGACCGCTGTCGCGGTCCACGACCGTGGCCCGGTGGCCGCGCCGGGCCAGGGCGATGGCGGTGAACAGCCCGGTGGGTCCGGCGCCGAGGATCGAAACCCGCATCCCGCGAGCGTATGGCCCGGCCGCACGGCCGTTCCCGCCCGAGTCGGGATCCCGTCACCGGGCGGTGATGCCGGTTACCCTCGGCAAATGGAGGTCACCGGGCTGGTACTCGCGGCCGGGGCGGGGCGCCGCTACGGGATGCCGAAGGCCCTGGTGCCCTGGCACGGCCGCCTGCTCGTGCAGCACGCCGCCGACACGCTGACCGAGGCCGGCTGCGCCGACGTGGTCGTGGTGCTGGGCGCGGAAGCGGACCGGATCCGGGCCGCGGCGCCCGATCTAGGCCATACCGTGGTCAACCCGGACTGGGCGACCGGCCTGGCCTCGTCGCTGCGCGCGGGCCTGGCCGCGCTGGCCGGCACGCCGGCCGAGGCCGCGGTGGTCCTGCTCGTCGACATGCCCGGCGTCACCCCTTCGGCGGTACGGCGCGTCGTGGCGATCGCCGACCCCGGGGCACTGGCCATCGCAGGTTACCGCGACCGCCGGGGGCATCCGGTCCTGCTCGGCCGCGACCACTGGGCCGGGGTGGCCGCCGCCGCGACCGGTGACCGTGGCGCCCGCGACTACCTGCGCGCCCACCACGACCTGGTGCGCGTGGTGCCGGTCGGGGACGTCGCGGACGATCACGACATCGACCTACCCGCGGACGCGGCGCATGCGTGAACTCCTCGACGACCTGCTGCGCTGGTGGCGGACGGGCGCGCCGGCCGGGCTCGCCATCGTCACCGCGACCTGGTCGAGCGCGCCCCGCCAGCCCGGCGCGGCCATGGCGGTCGGTCCGGACGGCACCGCGGTGGGCAGCGTCTCCGGCGGCTGCGTCGAGGGTTCGGTCTACGAGGTGTGCCGGGAGGTGGCCGCCAGCGGCGACGCGCGGACGGTCCGCTACGGCGTCAGCGACGACGACGCGTTCGAGGTCGGACTGGCCTGCGGCGGCACCATCGAGCTGATCGTCGTACCCGTCTCGCCGGCCACGATGCCGCACCTGCCCCGGCTGGCCGCCGCGGTCGACGCCGGCGAGCCGGTAGCCCTGCTGACCCGCCTAGCCGCCGCGGCCGACGCCCCGCTGGTCCCGCCGACCCGCCCGGCCGCCGCGGCCGACGCCCCGCTGGCCCCGCCGACCCGCCCGGCCGCCGCGGCCGACGCCCCAGTGGCCCCGCCGACCCGCCCGGCCGCCGCGGCCGACGCCCCGGCGGTCCCGCCGACCCGCCTGGCCGTCGACGGCGCCTGCGCCGTCGACGCCGGCCCGGAGCCGTCCGCGCGGCATCTGGTGTTGACCGCGGACGACCGGCTCGGTTCGCTCGGCTCGGCTCGGGTGGACGACGCCGCGACCGATGACGGCCGGGGACTGCTCGCGGCAGGACGCACCGGCCTGCTGCATTACGGGCCGGCCGGCGAGCGCCGCGGCATCGGGCTCGACGTGCTGGTCACCGCGTTCGCGCCGGCCGCCCGGATGATCGTGTTCGGCGCCACCGACCACGCCGCGGCGGTTGCCCGGATCGGCTCGTTCCTCGGCTACCGGGTCACGGTATGCGACGCACGGCCGGTGTTCGCCACCGCCCGCCGCTTTCCGGACGCGGACGAGGTGGTGGTCGACTGGCCGCACCGGTACCTCGCCGCCGAGGCGGGAGCGGGTCGGGTCGACGAGCGCACCGTGGTGTGCGTGCTCACCCACGACCCGAAGTTCGACGTGCCGGTGCTGGAGGTGGCGTTGCGGCTGCCGCTCGGGTACGTCGGGGCGATGGGTTCCCGGCGCACCCACGACGACCGGCTGGAGCGGCTGCGCCGGACCGGCCTGGACGATGCGGCGACCGGGCGGCTGGCGTCGCCCATCGGGCTCGACCTCGGCGCGCGTACGGCGCAGGAGACGGCGGTCAGCATCGCGGCCGAGATCGTCGCACTGCGGTGGGGCGGCACCGGGGACCGGCTGAGCGAGACCGAGGGCCGCATCCACCCGTGAGGTCGGTGCTCACCTGCACTCCGGACGGCACGATCGGGGACCTGGTAGCGCCGAACCGCGTGGTCTCCGTACGATTCGCGGGATGAAGCCATGTTGATCGATGCCGTGGGAGGGTCCGGATGACACGTCGGACCGGCAAGCCGTCGTACCTGGTCGAGCAGACCAAGCGCCAGCAGCAACGCTCGGTGTCGCTGGCGGTGGCCGCCTTGGCGGCCGGATTGTTGATCGGTGGCGCGAGCGGCTACGGAATCGGCACGCCGAGCGGCACCGACTCGGCCATCGCCGACCTGAGGGCGACCGAGGCGACGCGCGATCGCCAGCAGATCGCGGAGCTGACCAGCCTGGCCCGCGACACCCGCACCCGGATCAACCCGGTCCTGTCCGACCTGCAGACCGCGACGGCCTCCGGGAAGCCGGTGCCCGCCGAGACCGTCAGCGGGTGGCGTAAGTCCATGGCGGAGTCCGCGAAACGGTACGCCGATCCGCCGTCCGGCACGACGGCGACCAATGTGGCCCGTGGCGGCCTGCGCGCCGCGGTCGACTCGGCCGCGACAGCCGTGGACATCTACGCTCGGGCCGCCGCGCTGCCGGCCGCGCAACGCGCGCCGATGCTCGAACTCGCCCGGCGGCAGGCGGTCACCGCCGCGACGACCTGGTCGGTGGCGGCCACCCAGTTGGATCAGATCAACATCGATGCGGGCTACGGCCACCAGCACGTCTACCTGGACGCTCCGGACGGTTCCGGCGCCTTCACCGCCGATCAGGTGCCCGAGGGCGGCAACTGACCCTCGGCCCGAGGGATTGCAGTGACAACCACCGATTTATAGGTTGGGGTCAACTGAATGAGGAGGGCTGATGGATCACAACCTGTTCCGAGCCCGTACTATCCGCGCCGCGGCGGCGCTCGTCCTGATCAGCGCCGGTGCGATCGGAGTCGGCGCGCCACCCGCGCAGGCCCACCCCGAGGTCTGCGCCAGCGAGGACCACGACCACGACTCACACGAGCACGACGAGATCTGCTTCAGCCAAGAGCAGATCGACGCGATGGACGACTCCGGCGCCCAACTGGCGGCCGGCCAGACCGCCACCGGCGGCAAACTGTTCCACCTGGCCAACCTGCCGAAGCCGGCGGAGTTCACCGCCGAGAACCTGCTCAACTCCGACCTCGCGTTCTTGGGCCACTACGCGATCGACGGCAACTACCAGGGCTTCGCCGTCTACGACGTGCGCAACCCGGCCCGCCCCCGGCTCGTCTCGACCACGGTCTGTCCCGGCTCCCAGAACGACGTCTCGGTGGCCGGACACCTGCTGATCACCTCGACCGACTCGTCGCGCAACACCGCGGGCTGCGCCGGCAACGTGCCGCAGCCGGCCGACGTGAAGGAATCCTGGGAGGGTATCCGGATCTTCGACCTAGCGGACCCGGCGCACCCCCGTTTCGTCACCGCCGTCGAGACCAACTGCGGCTCACACACCCACACCACGATCCCGGACCCGCGTCGGCACCGGACCATCGTCTACGTCGGCTCGTACAGCCCGAACGCGAGGTTCCCCGACTGCCAGCCGCCGCACGACAAGATCTCCATCGTCGAGGTGCCGGACCGCCATCCCGAGAACGCCCGGGTGGTCGCCACCCCGGTGCTCTTCCCAGACGGCGGCTTCCCCGGCGTGCCCGGGACCACCTCGGCCACCTCCGGCTGCCACGACATCACCGCGTACCCGGCCAAGGGGCTGGCGGCCGGCGCGTGCATGGGCCAAGGGGTGCTGCTGGACATCCGCAACCTCACCGACCCGAAGGTGATCGACTCGGTGACCGACCCGAACTTCGCGTTCTGGCACTCGGCCACGTTCAACGACGACGCCACCACCGTGGTCTTCACCGACGAGCTGGGCGGGGGCGGCGGCCCGACCTGCAACCCGACCGTGGGCCCCGACCGCGGCGCCGACGCCATCTACCGGCTGGTCGACACGGCAGCGGGCAAGCGGCTGCGGTTCGCCAGCTACTTCAAGATCCCCCGGGTGAACACCAACACCGAGAACTGTGTCGCACACAACGGCTCGCTGGTGCCCGTGCCCGGCCGCGACGTCATGGTGCAGGCCTGGTACCAGGGCGGGGTGTCGGTCTGGGAGTTCACCGACCCGGCCCGCCCACGGGAACTGGCCTTCTTCGACCGCGGCCCGCTGGCTGAGGACCGCCTCGTGGTGGGCGGGTCGTGGTCGGCGTACTGGCACAACGGCTTCATCTACTCGTCGGAGATCCAGCGCGGCTTCGACGTGTTGGTGATGCGCGACCCGGCGTTCGTCATCGGCGGCCTGCTCAACCTGACCGCCGTCACGAACACCCAGACCCAGGTCCCGTTCCGAGTGCACTGACGACCGCCATCGACCTGGCCGCGGCATCCCGCCGCGGCCAGGCGATCTTGTGCTGTTCGCCTGCGAATTCCGGGGTAAACGGCACAAGATCGCGTGTTGGCAGCAGGCGGACTGATAGTTCCCGTATCGACCATTGTGGACTCGCAGGGCACGGATCCGGCGGCCGGGGCGTGCCGGCGCCGGCGTTCCCGCCACGCGACCAGATGCCGCGCCGGAATCTCGATGCCGCACCGGAATCTCGGTCCACGCGGTCACCCTCATCGCCGACATAAACGGCAACCACCCCCGAACCGCGCCCGCTAGATCAAGAAGAACGCCGCGCACCTTCACCTGGCGGGGCCCAGTCAGTAAGGTCCGGACGTGGCTTCCCCGATCCCCCTGGGCACCTGGCCCACCCCGCTGGAACCGGCACCGCGGCTAGCCGCGTCGATCGGCCTCGACCATTTGTGGATCAAGCGGGACGACCTGATCGGACTGGGCGGCGGTGGAAACAAGGTCCGTAAGCTGCAGTACACCTGCGCCGAAGCGCTAGCCGCCGGCGCCGCCACACTGATCACCACGGGCGCGCCGCAGAGCAACCACGCCCGCCTCACCGCCGCCGCGGCGGCCCGGCTGGGGCTGCGCTGCGTGCTGGTCCTGGCCGGCAAGCGCCCCGCGGCGCCGCGCGGCAACCTGATCCTCGACGAGTTGGCCGGCGCCGAGATCGTCTGGGCCGGCGCCGAGTCGCTCACTCAGGTCGTCGACGCCGAGGTCACCAAGCGCTACAAGCCGTACGTCATTCCGTTCGGCGGTTCCTCGCCCGCCTCCGCACTGGGCTATGTGGAGTGTGCCCGGGAGATCGAGGCGCAGTTGCCGGACTTCGACCGGGTCGTCGTCGCGGTCGGCTCCGGCGGCACGATGGCCGGCCTGGTGGCGGAGCTCGGCCCGGAGCGCGTCGTCGGTGTCGACACCGGCGCGGTCCGGGACGCCCGCGCCGTCGTGGCGTCCCTGCTCGACGACGACGTGGACCCGGCGGAATTGCAGATCGACCCGGCGCAGGTCGGTGCCGGATACGGCAAGCTCACCGAACGCGTTCGCGAAGCGCTCAAGCTCGCCGCCCGTACCGAAGGCCTGTTCCTGGATCCGACCTACACCGGACGGGCGATGGCGAGCCTGATCGCCGGCCACATCCCCCGCCACGGCCGGACGGTCTTCCTGCACAGCGGCGGCCTGCCCGGCCTCTTCGGCCATCCGGAGCTCTGAATGCGGGTCCGCGTCGGTGACGTCGCGTTGTTCGTCGACGTGGACGGCGCCGGCTGGATTCCCGACGGCGACCGCCTGGTGCGCCGGCCGACGCTGGTGTTGCTGCACGGCGGCCCGGGCGCCGACCACAGCCTGTTCAAGCCCGAGTTCGGCGCACTCACCGACCTCGCTCAGGTCGTCTACCTGGACCAGCGTGGCTCTGGCCGGTCGGACGTGGCCACGCCGGACACCTGGACCTGGCCACGCTGGGCGGACGACGTGGCGGCGCTGTGCCGGGTGCTGGGCATCGAGCGGCCGATCCTGGTCGGCACGTCCAGCGGCGGCCTCGTCGCCATGCACTGCGCCGCCCGCCACCCCGGCCTCGTCGCGGGCCTGGTCCTGGACAGCACGCTCGGCGTACCGTCCAGCATGGAGGAAACGCTGGACGTCTTCGCGCGCAAGGGCGGGCCGGACGCGCGCGCGGCAGCGTTCGGCTACCTCGGCGGCGACCTGACCCCGGCGGCCACCCGGGCGTGGGAAGAACACGCGCTGCCCGTCTACGGCCACGATCCGGTGCCGCGCCGGGCCCGTGCGCTGATCAACGACAACGTCCAGACCCATTTCCGTACGGGGGGATGCGGGCCGGCCGACGCCGCGGCGATCGCGGACTCGATCACTTGCCGGACGCTGATCCTGGCCGGCGAGGACGACCCGGTCTGTCCCGCGGTCGGCGTGGGCCGGCTCGCCGCGCAGCTCACCGGCACCGAGGTCGAGACGCACGTCCTGCCGAACGTCGGCCACGGCGTGTTCCGCCAGGCGCCCGCCGAGTCGTTCCTGCTGGTGCGGGCGTGGCTGCGCTGACCCGGCCGGCCGCGCTGACCCGGCCGGTTCACCAGACCCGCCGAGGTGCGGATCCAGCACGCCGGCCGCGGCGCGGTGATGCTCGTCGCGACCGGCGGTCCGTGGTGACCGGCCTGGGACCGGCTCCGCCTCAGGTGAGCGTGCGGGCACGCAGCCGGCGCAACATGCGCGCGTCGCCGAAGCCGGCCGCGCGAGCCGCCGCCTCCACCGTCGAGCCATGTCCGATCAGGTATTCCGCACGTTCCACCCGCAGCAACTGCTGGTAGCGCAGCGGAGTCTGCCCGGTCGCCGTCTCGAACAGCCGGGTCAGCGTCCGTTCGCTGACGCCCGCGTCCGCGGCGAGCCCGGCCAGCGGCAGCGTCTCGGTGAAGTGTGTGTCGATCCGGTCTTGGACCCGGTGCACGGCGTCGCTGAGGTGTGC
>Ga0307513_10011490_pt1 | contig 11001 bp, 4 predicted proteins | sample 15_EM_MG_FD_202174 | JGI IMG/M metagenome (GOLD analysis project Ga0307513, IMG submission 202174) | Populus trichocarpa ectomycorrhiza microbial communities from riparian zone in the Pacific Northwest, United States - 15_EM | ecosystem: Host-associated > Plants > Roots > Unclassified | place... | reverse complement strand
TTTTAACTTGGTTCATTCTTTATATAAAGAGTTAAACCAACTCTCTGTATTTTGTTTTTAGGTTTTGTTAATTGAATAGTCGAGGTCCATTTATTTCTTAAAAAATGACCATGGTATGAAATATAAAAGGATTGATCCTCTTGGAAGGAGTTAAAGTGTATGTAGGGAAAGTTTGCATCTTCCATACAGGAGTTATAAAATCTGATTGGAGAATCGATTCGGGATAAAACTCGCTATGTGTTATAAGATCAACTCTTGATTTTTTTAAAAAAATCTACGAGTCAAGATATATACTGATCAAGTTAATGAATCAACTTGATTTTTCAAATGATTAATCAAGTTTTTTTATTTTTTCAACTCAAACCAATTGAGATCTCAAATTAACCTATTAAGTTGGTTCAAGTTTTATAATTATAGTTCCATAAGATAATAAATTTATCTAGATGAAAAGAAAAAAGATTTTGTAACATTAATCTTTTTAGTCCAAGAACTCTATATGAGATTACATCCATAAGTAGGGGCGTAGCTGGCAGTAATTAATAGAGGAGACCAACATCAATATAATAAGTTATATTATTAAAAAACCTATTTATTTAAAATAAAAAATATTATATATTCCATATTTAAATATTAAATAAAAAAAATTAAAATATTTTATAGGGCCGAGTCCTTGCTTGCCTCCCCCTAATTCCACCCCTCCATAAGAGTGATAGATTTCATATGTAGATTTATTTAAAATCTTAATTTCATATCTATGGTATAGTATAATATTTTTCATTGGATACATGATTAAGTGTACACATAACCTATTGTCCTGAAAAAAAAAAAAAAAATCCACCATTTACACAAACTAGTGAAATACATGCGCCATTTCGTTAAGTAATTGTTTAGCAAGTAAAAAAAAAAAAAATGCGTGCTTATTTTATGTTTTTGACCATGAAAACTTAGAGGTTTAATGATTAATTTCTTAGTTAGCATCATGGTTAAATCATGTTTTTAAAAAGTTTTGATTTTTTTAATTTTAAATTATATTTTATTTTTTAAAATATTTTTAATATACTGATGTTAAAAATAAAATTTAGAAAATAAAAAAATATTATATTAATTCATTTCCAAATAGAAAAGTCAAATTATTTTAATCTACAAAACTAAAATTTTCTGTATTTATTACGAGACAAATAACTTTGATGATGAGATATGATGAACGGCTGGCATGAGAGGAGAAGGCACACGTGGGGATGAGAGGAAGGAGGGCTCCATGGAAATAGATGAGGAGGGGAACGTGAACTGTTGTTTCCTCGGTTTGATTGCACTTTTGTACATCAAGAGAAGAGATGATTTCGTGGAGGGGAACTTTTATTGTTTTAGATGGTCGGGGGTGGGCTTTTTTTATCCTCAGCTCTATTTTTTTTAGCGATTTTTATAATTTTAATATTAAAAAATTTTTAAAAATTATTTTTAAAAATTTTTAAATAAAAATATTTTTAAAAAACACCATCTATTACAATAACAAACACATAATTATTTAATTATCCCATCTTCATTTTGCCTTTCATAGGTTTTTTTATTAGTATAAGTTGAATTGTGTTTAAATGATGGGATAAGTTACATGTGGAACGTAGAATATTAAATTGATTCTTGAATATTTCATTAATCAGTCTTTGAAATTCCACCCAGTTCATAGCCCGTGACGGATTGTTTTGGATCAATTAAACCAATATTTTTTTTAAAAAAAAAAAACTAGTTAATTCAGATTCTTAATTATAACATATTAAATTTATTTTTAAATATTTTTTTAAACTCAACTCAAATTAAACTCGAATTAATTTATTAAATTAAATAATATTTAATTTGTGTGCTTTTGATTTGAGAATGTTACTCACCTTATAATAAATAAGAATTATAACATAGATTGTTAGATTACTGAAATTTATAGCTGAACCTCACTTTAAGATCATTATCCAACGATTTATTTGTGCTTTTTAATTATTTTTAATTTATAAAAATCTTGATAGTGTTATTATTGAAAATATTTTTGTATACCTATAAAGTAACGAAAAAGGTGATGAATGCTATGACTTAACTCATCCATCTACGTGTAAAATTATTGTATATTGGAAATATACTATATAGTTTCTTAGACCGACACCTGAAAAGAATTATCATCACCTTTTATTTTCTTTCATCAATTATATATAGAATTATTATAGGCGAACGTCCGTGTGCAGTTGCAAGCTAGGGCTGAGAGCTCATTATTATACCTCTAGGTAAGAGGCATCATTGCCATAGCAATAGCACCGAAAGAGTAATCTAGCAGAGAGGCCACAGCAACTTTTTTTTTCTTTTCTCGAGAAAGTTTTGCGATCATGTTTTTTCCTGGGTATCTTGATAATATGGAAAGTGCCATCATTTTTTACTTCAAGCTTTTAGAGAAATTCCCGGATTGCTTGTGATTATTGCATTAATCCAGGGCGTGCGCACTTTAATCATGTGAAATTCTTAGATGTGACAATCATAGCTCCGATTATCTCTGGCAGGTGGTAATTTTCTATCTCGAAATCTAATTTAAATTAGATCTTTTTAAATTAAGATAAATATTGATTTATTTAAATCTAAATAACATAATAAACTTTGGCAACTCTTGGGAGTGATCTTCTAAATTTTTTATTCTTTTTTAGAAAATCAAATTAATATTTTTTCATTGCTTTGACATGTTAGTGTCAAAAACAAAAAAAAAATATAAAAAATATTATTTTAATATATTTTTAAATAAAAAATAATACAAAATACAATAATTATACTTCCAACAATATCTCGAACTAGCCTTTTTTATAAGAGGAAGAAATTAATTTATTTTATAAATGAAAACCAACCTGCACGAACTCATCCTGTTCCAAACCTAAACAAGACAAGACTACAAAAAATGACAAGATTCAAGCCATCTGAGTACTATAAAGTATAATTAACAAGCAACCTCTACTCTCCTCGTTAGGACAAGACGTGTTTGATTATCTACAACTAATTCTACAGTAAATAACAATTGAAGTAATCAGCAATGATTTTGTTTTCCACTACAAGATGATTTTATAAGTGGCCGAGAGGGGTATGTTTGGATTGAATTACACACGTTCATGATATCATATATTCCTATATATATCCTCATTAATTCACAAATACAGAATCTAATGATATTTAATCAATTGGTTGGGTTTGCGTAGGATTGATGATTCTATTTGTATTTTGATTTACAACTATATACGTGTACCAAATTCAAGAGGGATTGTGCATGATAGATAATTAATTATGTCTAATGATAGTAATATAGTCCACTCTAATTTTGCTACCAAATACGTAATCATATGGTTAATTAACTATGATGGTAAATAATTAGTATAATGAAAAAATGATGTCAAATGAATGCCCATTATGCTTCCATTGAGAGTTTCCTAATTTATTTCCTAAATATTATCTCTTCTTTTATTTCAGTTTGCAGATATTATCTCCATTTTCTGGCTTTCACATCGTAATCTTCTTTCTTTTAATTTTATCTTTCATAATTTAAAAATTAATCTCAATAAACTTGGTAACAAAGAAAGAGTGTACAGAGCTAAATTAGACAAAAAATAAAAAAATAAGGAAAAAATAGATAGGTCACCGTTAATATGAATAATGATTATTAGTTAATTACTGTAACGCAATGAAGCCTAACAATAGTCAATATACCGAAAGTTAACATCAAACATAAGAAAATAAAAGTCATCAAATAAAAATGTCGTGTATAATCAAATCACGAGGCTATCTATGTCAAAGTTGGTAGATTTCGCATGACAAAGACACCTGATTGTTCTTCGGCTTGTGGCTGTCACTTGTGGACTTGCAACCAAAATTTCAAAGGCAAAGACTCTCTAACAGTTCCTCTAAGCAATTGCCCCGTTTGACCAGACCTAACTTGTGGCCTTTCCTGCACCAAATTGTCCAATTTCGTGTGCATGGCTGTTCCCCATGGCAATTTGTTTGCCATTTCTAAGTCAAATTTTGGAAAAATTTTCCAGCCTCACATAATTAGAACCATCTACTCTCATTGGAAGACGAGGCATGCACGTAAGTTGCAATGTTTTTCTTCCCATTGACTGTAGGGATGCCCAATTACTTCGTAGAGGATTTATGCTACTTTGACAATGAAGCTATATAATTTCTTTAGTCAGTGATGTCGGCAAATTGGTTTTGGGTTCTAAGAAAATATCGGCAAATAATTAGTACTTTGAATAATACAGGCTGTGAAAAGGAAAACTCTTACCAGTCCTCTAATATTGGTATAAAGAGATTAGTTTTGATCAAATCCGACACGTAAATTTAATTTCAGTGCATGAAAGCTGGTTTAAGAATACCTCCATGATCATCAAAAAAATTACCCAAAACTCAAGATATAGGGGGAAACTTTTCTCTTTTTTCTTCGGTGCTGAATACCTAAATCTTGATCCGTCCCAGTTCTATCTTTTTAAGGGATTCTTGCATTAAATCTCCTATTTCAAACCCTTGTATTTGGAATATTGTTAAACAAGGATTAAAGTTGGAGAAAGTAAGTGGAAAAAGAAATGTAGAGAAAGGAAAATGAACGGCTAGAGAGAAAATATATATTTATAGGATAACTGGATTCTCCTCATCCATAATTAACAATCCTGGTGTACAATTAGTCAACAAATTATACACTAATCTTTTTTAGAATCAATATATTCACATTTTGAATCTCTCTTTTTAACAGTAATGGTGGACAATTTGCCATATTTTTAATTAGGTGGTTCTTATGTCACCAATGCACTAGTAGTGGGCATGATTTTCAGTGGTGGAAGTAAAGCTTGCCCAATCTTATATATAATTTGCTTTGCTTTATACACACACAAAAGTCAAATCGAAGAGCATTTCATGCAAATGATTTATGTTCCTGTTCATCATCGGATTTGAACGTAATTACGTGTGTATTTTTCTTTTCTAAGAATTGGGAAGGCAAACAATTCAAGTTTGACCAGGCATATATGTTGCTGTAGCTACACGATTATCATGTCATCCTACCCACTTGTTATCCTCTCTTTTTTCCAAAAAAAAAAAAAAATCCCATTTGAGTTTCTAGTTTCTTTTGTATGAATTCTTGTATATTTAATAAACAAACACTTAAATTGTTCTTTTTTTTTCTCAAGAATGTGGTGATTTAAGTAGAAAAATCAAAGCATATGAATTGAAATTGATATTTTGATAGAGTAGAGATACCAAAATCAAGATTTTCTCAATTTTAAAAGGAGGTGTTTCTCGCACGGCCCTTGTTTGAGGGGATTTTAATCAAGCATCCATTGAATTAGCTTGCAAGACACCATCCATAGAAATGAGTAATGATAATATATAGAGTGCAATGTTGTACTGCTGCTATTATTGGTGTTCTCCAACCATGTAATCAAAATAATCATTTGCTTTGGATATTGGGTAAGAAAATAATAAAGAAAAAAGCATGTATTGCTTACGTGATGATTTTTTTGGAGTTTTTCAAGGTATTTTAATTATATTAATAAATAAAATAAATCAAGTTAAAAAATAAAAAATAACTTAATTTATGATTTATTATATTTTTACATTCCAGAATCACTTATATATTAAATTTAAAAAAAAGACTTATTTAAACAAAGAATTCATAAAATCTCTATTCATACCTATATTTTTTATTTATATTTATACCAATTCTTAAGTATAAAATTATTAGTATATAATAAATATAATAATAAACATTTTTATTGTTTTCATTAGAAGTGAAGTTATTGATAATTATTAATACTAAAAAAACAAGAAGGTATATAACACATGTTTAAGCTTTTTGTAGTAATATTTGATTGGTTTTAAACTCTTGAAAATGTTTTTCATTGTCTCAAAATTAGTTTTTCTAATTTATATCACTTTTATTAATTTATGAATTGTCGGAAGATATTACCTTACTGTCAAATGAAAATAATTTCCTTATTTATAAACTTAAATAGAATGTTTGATGAATATGTGTCATGGGCTGGGTTACTGACATGGTACTGGAAAGCCTCCTCTTTGAATGAGATGGGCCTGAGCAATTAAAAAAACAGGCATTTTCTCTTATTGGTTGAAAGTTATATATGCCTAACAGCTCCAATTTTTTTTATTTTTTATTAAGGTAATGTTTAGGGAGATGATTGAAATGATGTTTTTTAAAAGTTTTATTTTAAAAAAAAATTATTTTTTTATATTTTTAAATCGTTTTGATGTGTTGATATTAAAAATAATTCTTGAAAAATTAAAAAAAATATTATTTTAACACATTTTCAAACAAAATTCATTTTAAAAACAAATACCATCACATTCTCAGACACTTTAAAAATTATTAATGCATAACTGCTCCAATTATTTCTTGATGACCAAGAACCACTCCAACTATCAAATTCAAGAAATCATAACCTCAAACATTATCTGCTATAATTTGTTCACAATTGAAGATTTTCTCTTCATTATCAAAGTTTTCTTATTGCATATATCAACTTTACATGTAGGTAGTGTATGGTATTGCGTTGACAATTGTTTTTTAAAGTGCTTCTCGTTTAGTAATGTATCAGAGTAATATATTTTTTTAATTTTTAAAATTTATTTTTGACATTAGCACATCAAAACGATCAAAAAAATATAAAAAAATTTATTTAAAATATAAAAAATATTTCTTTTAAAATAATACTGCATGGCCACTTAAACAAACACACTCGTAATCATATATACTAGAATTCCTCTCTTTTAAGGGAAGTAGTTTTTGATTTCTAAATAATTTTCAAGTTGTTTCCTAGAATTTTATCAAAAACCTAGTTCTCACAAGCTAAAGAAAGCCAAAAGCCATTGGTTGCCAAACAGACATTAATTGCCAGTAATTTGCTTAGAGATATTTTTCAATATATATTTTTGTATTTTTTTATTTAAATTGGCGAAATACCTTTACATGGGAAACTCAATCCCACTTGATTTATTATTCAAAAATACATATAAAAATACCATATTATAGTTTCTCACTGGAGATATTTTCATTAATTTGAATAAAAATACCTGTAAAAAAAGTAGTTTAAAAAATGACATTAATAAGCATAAAAACACACTAAAATCAATTAGACCTATGAAGATATATTAAAAAAAAGGACAAATTAAAACAATTTACCTCATTCATAGCTCAAGAATCAAGATATTTCTTCGATAGATGGATGTATCCTGACATGCTAATTAATGACTGGATTTACTAACGTTGTCCAACAATTCAGGTTTTACAGTCAAAGGCTGATGAAAGTTGGTGACACCATAAATGAAGGGTGTCCAACCTCTCACCAGTCCAAAAAAACTGGGAAAAAGTAAAACAGAAAAAATAAATTCTTCAAAGGCTGCAAAAAATTGCATGTCTGGATTCAAGTCCTAGTTGTTTTGCTATTATATTAAAATACTTTTGTTTTTGTTTTTATTTTAAATAATATTAGTTGAATATTATTTGTAGTGTTTCTTAATAATTTCAATCTGTTATAATTAAAAAACATAAAATAAACATTTTAATATATTTTTAAATAAAAAATACTTTTAAAAAACACACTATATCTATTAAGATACTATACATATAAACACCATACTTTAAAACTGAAAAATATTTTTAAAAAACATAATCATCTGACAGTGTACATAAACACAATTTGAAGCTACAAAATTCAGACTAGAATCGAGTTCTTCACCTATGAATTTGGAACTTTGATCAATCGGTTTTACAAATTTTGGCTAATGTCTTCGTGATCTACAATTTTGATTTGTCTCTTCTCTTTTGTTTTCAAGAAAAAAATAATAGCAGAGATTGTATATATTTCTAAATTTTGGCTAATGCTATGATGTGTTTTGCTGTTCGTTTGCGATTTTTTTTGTTGAAAAATGACAGATTACAAGAAAGTTATAAGAGAATAACTCAATTTTAATTTTTTTTAGAAAAATGATATATATATATATATATTTTAAAAAAAACCATCATTTTGAATCAAGTTTTTAATGAAAATTACAATTTAAAATCACGGTTTCAATATAGCAACAATTATCATCAACGGTCGTACATTTGCTTTAAAAAACCCTTTTAGTTTGTGGCTGGAAGTGACATGTTCCTCTTCAATGAACATGAAAGGGGACGCAGGGAGCTTTTGTAATGAAGAATCCCCTTTTACCCCTTATTTCTTGGCTTAACGACAAATCCCCTTTTGCCTCTTATTTCCTGGCTCAACGATAAAAAAAAATATATTTTTTTTATCCTAGCATTCGTTCATTTCTTCTCTGACGCAGAGGATAGAAGACTAGGGAGAGGAAAATGGCTCAAACATAGAATCTGGGAAGCTGATATGGTTTGTGAGAGAAACTGGTAAAACTTTTATCCATGGCATCCGACAGTTCTTCCTTTTTGTTTCTACAAATATATGTTTGGATCGATGGCAGGATCTCCTGACAGCCGGCGTGGAACAGTTATCTTCTCCAACACAGTCTTATAGTTATCGAGTTGACTCATGTCTCAGTTGCTTACCTGGTTTTAAGGCTTGAAGAAGTAGAGAAGAAGAAACAACGGTAATACAGTAGGTAACCATCAATAGCGATTGTACATAAATGTTTTTGATAAAATAATAATAATATAAAATAAATCTATCTTAGTTATATTTTTTTACTTAATTTCTATGTTCTTGAAACATGATTACACAGAGACATGTTCTTTCTTTTCTAATTATTTTTAATTTTTTATTATCACAAAACAGTAATCAAACACCATCTTTATACATAATTCATTGAGAAAACCCATAAAACTAACAGAGACTATTTAGAATTAACCGGTAATTCAGAGGGTAATTACGCTTTAATCAAATAAAAAAATAGCTTACATGCATTCCCTCGAAATAAAAATTCCAAACTTACTGTTTTACCAAAAAACAATAATCTAAAAAAATTAATTTAAAACAAAAAAAATCAAGATTTTATAAAACGACTCCAAACAAATGTGCTCATCAAATATTGTTGTGGGCTCTATTGATTTTAACATATGAGGCGGCCAAGCTCCGGCATGGAAAGTTCATCAATGCAAGTAATTGAACTTTGAGGTTTAAGGATAACGATCTCATTGCCCCAAATTTTTCTATATGCTTTCAAGTTTTTCTTTTTAAAAATAGATTTATCACATATTTTATAAAAAAAACATGGTATTTTGTTTTTACATTTATATATATTTAAAGAGAAGCCCACCTTGCTTATATCAAAGTCCTGAAATATCTGGATCATATTTAAGATCAATAAAAAATTTCATAGAAAGGAAGCTAAAATTAAAAACTTAATTTTTAATTGATTAAATATTGAAATATGAAACCGGAAAAAATTATCTTAGATGAAGGAAACAAAAACCAAACAAACATTCTAAACCAGTCAAATCTAAAAACTTGCAACTTGTGAAACTCTAGATCCGGGTCCATTCAAGAAATTTATTATGATCAATTTAAAAATATCAATTTTAAAAACTTGTCAAAGCAAAATAAATTGGTAATTAAAAGAATATGGATTAAATTTGATAGGAAAAATAAATCAAATAAGGATGGAATTGTAAAATAAAATATATTTAAATACCACAATTAAGAATTCCACCACAATTCATAAAAATATATGTTTATTAAAAAAAAACAACAAAAACTTAATGTTGACGAACTAACATGAAAAAAAAAAAATACATCTTAATAACCTTAGTGAATTGAGACAAATCATTAGCGTTAACTCTAAATCAATAAAACACAAAACAATCAAATTAAAAAAAATATAATAACTAACCAAAATACTTTTTAAAAAAAACACTATAAAAAAAGGCCTGCCCAGGCGCAGAAGCCTTGGTGACCCAGTGCACTTAGGTCTTAGAATAAAAATGCCTAGTTAATTTTTTTCTTTTTTTGAGAGGGTAAATAACCTATCATTCGTTTTATTTTTTTTAATTAATAATTCACTCCATAATGTTTTAGTGACACTCCTCTAATAAATAGAAACACTTTTACACCGAAATTGTAACGAGTTGAAAAAAAAAGTCAAGGTAATAAAAATGCTCAAAAGCCCGCCGCAACTATAGTGAACCCAAAAAAAATAAAAAAAATAGCATGGGGATTTTTCTCATTGTTAATGTTGGTCTTCAGTTTTAATTCAATGAAATTAAATCTGATTATGACAAATGTGGTATTGATTTAATCACTGAATATTTTTTAAATACTTTGAGAAACCCTTGCAAAGCTAATATAATCAAATCACTAACCATAACCTTAAATTAACTAAATTTAGAAGGGTAATTTTTTTTAAAAAAATAAGTAACTGAAAAAAATAAAAGGACTAAAAGGAAAAGAAAAAGAAAAACATTGTTTCCATCCATAGACAATGTACAGTGAAAATGCCAAGGGAATCAGTTTTTGTTTTAATTTTAATTTAATTTAGGACGTGTTTGATTGCAGGAAAGTGAATTTCTGGAATTCACTTTCCATGTTTTCCCATGTTTGGCAGCAATATAAGAAAATAGTCAAAGGAAACTGAATTCCAATCAAATTAAAAAAAGTAACGTTACGAAAGGAAAGTGTTTTCCTTTTGTTAAAGAAAGGAAAACACTTTCCTTCCGTTCATTTTCTCATACACATTTTCTCATACACAACTGGAGAACTTTTTCTTCAAAATCACACAGTCTCTTTTTCTTCAAAATCAATTGGAAACTGAGCAGGAACAAGAGTATTTTTCTAGACCAATTAATTTCAAGTAATTTTTTCCTCTTTATTTCCTTTATGTTTTTCTCTGATTCTGCGTAGATATGTAAAAATGATGGCATAAATCTTTGATATTCTTGATAAATCTGCTACTGCTACTGTCATATTATTTCCATAACATTTCCATAACTCTCCATCTTGATAAATCTGCTACTGCTACTGTCAACAATTA
>Ga0307513_10011489_pt1 | contig 11001 bp, 9 predicted proteins | sample 15_EM_MG_FD_202174 | JGI IMG/M metagenome (GOLD analysis project Ga0307513, IMG submission 202174) | Populus trichocarpa ectomycorrhiza microbial communities from riparian zone in the Pacific Northwest, United States - 15_EM | ecosystem: Host-associated > Plants > Roots > Unclassified | place... | reverse complement strand
ATGAAGTCGCGATAGGGAAAGCCCGTTGGGATCGCCAGAGCGGCAGCAAGCGTGACGATGCCGCGCATACCGGACCACCCCACCATCAGGCCGCTCTTGACCATTTGCGCCCTATTCCCGGCTCCGTTGTTGCGCTCGGATGTCTGATGGAGCTGTCGCTGGGCGAAACCATAAATAAACACCCAGGCCAGACGCACGATGATGACCACGGCCAAAATCGCGAGAGCGACCATGAGCCAGTCCAGATGGTCTTCTCCGCGCAGCCCTTCCAAAATCGGAACCACCTGAAGGCCGATCAAGGTAAACGCGAGAACGTTCAGTACGAACGTCACCGACTCCCACGTGGCAAAAGAAGGGATGCGCACCTGAGCAGCTATTGCCAGGGTGGTGCGTCGCGCGGCCGTCAGTCCGAACACGACGATCGTAACCACACCAGACAGTCCGAAGTGCTCGGCGAGCAGCCACACGCCGAAGGTCGTCACGAACTGAATGATGATCGCAGTCGGCGCATCATCGATACGTGCCGTCAACAATCCGATCAATTTGGCCAATGCCCATCCAGCCACTACGCTGCCCACGGTAACGATGGCGAAAGTCGGTATGGCGCCTGTGATGCTGAAGCTACCTACCGCTACCGTACCCAGCGCGAGCTTGTAGATGAGTAGCGAGGATGCGTCGTTGAGCAGACTTTCCCCTTCGAGAATGATGCGGATACGGTGCGGCGGCGCTACCTGGCGCAGCACGGCGAGAGCGGCAACGGCATCCGGCGGAGCCAGTAGCGCACCGAGCGCGACCGCCGCGCCCCATGGCATGTCCGGGAAGAAGAAGCGGACGGCGAATGCCACGGCTACCGTCGTCAGACCGACGGCAAACAGTACCAGCGACAAGATCGGACGCCAGTTTCTCCGCAAGTCGCGCAGGGACGCGTCGTACGCCGCATCGAGCAGTACGGGCGCCACGAAGAGAGCGAGAATCAGATCGGGCGGCAGGTCCAAGCGGGGAATTCCCGGAAGCAACGCAATCGAAGCACCGCCGAGCGCCAGGAATGTTGGATAGGGTACGTTGATTCGTCGTGCCAGCATCGACAGCAACGCTGCACAAAGCAGCAGGACGAGGATCATCTCGAAGACCAACATCGGCGTCTTCCTCTCTCTACGCTACGGGCATCGAAAGCGATTCCCCATAACGACCTTTTTCGATAAAACCGTTATTGCGCTTGACCATAGTCCGCGGCCGATGCACACGCAAGACATACTCTAGGGATATTTCTCTGCCGTTCGCGCATATGCAGGCTCTACCACCCGCCGCCTTTGAAGCGCCGACCTTTGGCTACCGGAATTCACTGGAAAGCCATGGTGAGGATACGTAGCGCATCGCGGGATCTAGTGTCGTTAAGGGCGCTATAGAGCATCACTTCCTGATCAGGGATAGGCGGTAGCGCAAGGTTGCCGGCGACATCCACGGTGGCTACCGGCGCCGTACTTTTCGCCAGCAAAGCAACGGCCAGGCCTGCGGCCGCCGCAGCGCCCACGGCGGCGCCGCCTTTACCGATGAAAACTTCGGTCCAGGCAATCCCGGACTTGTCGAGCGCACGCACCGCCATGGTTCGGATGCGGCAACTTTCGCCCTGCGTCGCGAGCGGCAGCGGCTGGCCGGCATAGGGCGTCCAGCCTGGCAGCGCGAACCAAGAGAAAGATTGGGTGAACACGGCCCTACCCCGCTTGCGCCCATCATCGGGGCGCAGTACCAGAGCCGCGTCGATCTCGCCTTGCTCGTAGGCCTGCATCAATTCGCGGGTCCCGGCAATGCGCAGCTCGATCAGCAGACCGGGATCACGGTCCTTCAACTGACGCAGCAATGCGGGCAGCTCGCCGCCCACCAGCTGTTGACTGATGCCGATGGCCAGCCGACGAGGCTCGACCTCGAAAGCCGCGGTGGCCCGGTCGTGAGCCGCCACCAGCTCGCGCGCCGCTTCCAGGAAGACCAGTCCTTCCGCAGACAAGCGCACCTGCCGCGGCGTGCGCTCCAATAACCGGCGCCCGAGCTGTAGCTCCAGTCGCCTCAACTTGAGACTGATCGCGGACTGGGTAGTGCCCAATACGTCCGCGGCGCGGGTAAAGCTTTGCAGTTCTGCAGTGAGCGCGAACGCCCTGACCGCGGCTACGTCCAAGGTTTTCATAGGCTAGGAAGATATGAATTTGCAATGACTGATATATACACCAATGCCATATTCAAATAATAGAAGATGCACTACGGTTACCACCCGCACTGGCATTTAGGGAGAAACCGGCTATGAGCACGATAGGTATTGGTCTAAGCGCATTGGCCGGCCTGAGCGGCTTGGCAATGGCCGCTCAAGCGACGATCGAATCGCCTCTGCAAGGCACCTGGACACTGGTGGCGGCGGATCGGATCTTGTCCAACGGCGAGCAGGTGCGCGATTACGGCGACAATCCCAAGGGCCGACTGATGGTCGACGCAAAAGGACGCTATTCCCTGCAGATATTCAAGTCGGAGCGCCCGCGCTTCGAGGCAGCGGACAAGGCCGCGGGCAGCGCGTCCGAATTCAAGGCAGCGGTGATGGGCTCCAGTACCCACTACGGGACTGTCGCGGTCGATGCGCACGAAGGCATTCTCACCTTCGCGATAGAGTCGGCCTCTTTCCCCAACTGGGAAGGCACCATACAAAAGCGCAAGTACACCCTAAAGAATGGGCTGCTGAGCTACCAGGTGCCGCCGCGTCCTGACGGCGGCATCCCGGTCTCGGTATGGCGAAAGCAGGATTAGATTTTTCTCAAGGCCCGCGACCTTATGGCCATTTCATCTCGCCCTTGGCAACCTTGGCGCTCAGTTCCAGCGAAGGCACGCCACCCAGGTCCGGGTAACGCTGTTTCAGTGCTGCGATTAGCGCATCGGCATTCTTGGCCTTCGCCGTTTCCCCATCGAAGGCGCGGATGTAGTCGGCGGTGAAACGCACGGTATCCAGATTCTGCGGCGAGCCCGGCTTGAAGTGGCCCGGAATCACGGTGTCCGGCTTCAGTGTGGTGATGCGGTCCAGCGTGGCCAGCCAGTCGGCGTGCGATTGCGGCGTCTGCGTATCGGCCATCCAGACGTGCTCGCCAGCGAAGACGGAAATCCCGCCGATCACGGTCTTGATGGAGGGAATCCACACGAAGCTGCGATCCGGCGTGGGGCCGTCGAGGCCGACGATCTCCAGCTGGTTCCCTTCCAGGTCGATCTGATTGCCCTGAATCGGCTCGGGAACGACGATCCGGCTGGGCGCACCCGCGCCTAATTTCGGACCCCAGAACTGCAGCTTGCCTGCAGAGCTTTCCTTGATGTGGGCGATGGTCTGCGGAGTGGCGAACACCTTTGCTTCCGGGAACGCGGTAGTCAAAGCCACCAGGCCGAAATAGAAATCCGGATCGCCGTGGCTGATATAGATGGTGGTCAGACGCTTGCCCGAGGCCTTGATCAAATCGACCAATTTCTGTGCGTCGACAGTGGAGAACTGCGCGTCGACCAGCACCGCATCCTTGGCGCCGGTGATCAGCGTCGAGGACACCTCGAAGATACCGTTTGCGCCGGGATTGTAGACCTCGGTCTTCAGCGGCTGCAGGATGGGTTCGGGCGCGCTGGCAACCGGAGCCGTGCCTTCGGCTTCAGCATTGGTATGAGTCTTAGCGGTGCATGCGCTGAGGGCGATGGCAATGGCGATCGCACAGGCTGCGCTTGAAGGACGAGCGTTCATGGTCGTTTCCTGGTTGGGCTGTCGGGTGTAGATCGCCACGATAAGAGAATGAAATCGATCTAGAAACCGCGTATAAGTCGATTAACTGTTGCATAAATCGATCAAATGGACCGGATCACCGCCCTCAATGTGTTCGTCCAGGTCGCAGACCGCGGCAGCCTTACGGCGGCGTCCGAGGCGCTCTCCATGTCGCGCGCCATGGTGTCGCGCTATCTAGCCGAACTGGAGAGCTGGTTGGGCGTGCGGGTCTTCCACCGCACTACCCGCCGTCTCAGCCTGACGCCTGCCGGCGAAGCGGCGCTCTCGCGTTGCCGCACGATTCTGGAATTGGGCGAAGACATGCGTGCCGCGTTGGCCGATCCGGACGATGCGCCGCATGGCCGGATCCGCATCACTTGCAGCACCTCTTTCGGCCTTAGTCACCTGGCGGCAGCGGTAGCCGACTATGTAGCGCGCTATCCCGGTACCGCGGTCGACATGATGCTGATGGATCGCGCAGTGAACCTGGTCGAGGAACGTATCGATCTGGCGATCCGCATCAGCAGCGAGCTCGACCCGGGGTTGATCGCCCGCAAGTTCTCCGTCTGCCGCTCCTTGCTGTGCGCATCGCCAGCCTACCTCAGTAGGCATGGCGTGCCGCTGCATCCCGAGGAGCTGGCGATGCACAACTGCCTGACCCACCATTACGTCGGCAGGAGCCTATGGCATCTCGAACGGGCAGGCCAGACCACACCGGTTGCGGTCAGCGGCAACATCAGCTCCAACGAGGCCACCGCATTGCTGCAAGCGGTAAGCGCCGACGCGGGCATCGCCATGCTGCCGACCTACCTGGTTTCGCCGTTGATCAGAGCTGGCGAATTGGTGATCGTGCTGCCCGACTACAGCGTCGATAGTATGGGCATCTACGGCGTTTATACGTCCAGACGACAGATGCCATTGATAGTGCGCAGCTTCCTGGATTTTCTCGCCGTCCGTTTCGGCGAGGAGCCGGAATGGGACCGGCTAATCGATTAGAGCCTCATCACTGTTTGCATGCCTCATGGACGGCGTCGTCCAGTTTGCGAAGAAGATCGAACGTTCTTTTCAGTCCCACCGAGATCAGCTTGGCCTCACGACGCGCTTTGGCGGCATCGCATCTTTTGTCGGCAGCATTGACAGGCGATTTCTTTCCGGCCCGGTTTCCGGAACGTATTCGACGCGCGCTTGCCGCACGTCCGAATTGCGTGGATTTCACGTCTCCTTGCCGATGTTTCGCCTGCTCATGGCCAAGCTCCACAGCGGATGGCTCTGGCTCCGGCGTGGCATCCCATTGCTTCACCAGGCTCTGGCTAGCGTCGCAAGCTGCGGATTGATAGCTCACCTCCTTGCCCTTCATGCATTTATGGATCTGCTGCGCATTGCCCGCTGAGGCGATGAGAAAAAATAACGACAGAATCGCGACACGCATGTCCTCTGCTCACTTAGCCCGCCCGTCCGTAGGCGCTGTGCAATTCTATCGAGGCGCCAAGCGGGTGCCGATGCGGATAGTTGAGCCGGACCCGTAGGGTTTTTGCTCGCATATCGGTAGGTGGCAGCGACAAGTGCCCTGCCCCGCATTGCGAGCGGGCATTCCTACCAGGGTCGCCTCGCGTGGCTGGGGTGCGGTCCATTTCACAGATTCTTTGGTACTAGTGCTGGTAACGTTGGGTGCGCTGTGGGGAGCGGTCATGGGGTTGTTCAGTTACGCCGTGCTGCGCCTCGTCAAAAGCGTGACTGGCCATTCCCTGCAGAGGCGCGAGCGCCTCAGGACCATGCCGGGTGCCAGCCGCACCACAGCCTTGTATACCGCTTCCCCCGAAGCCGCTTCCCCCGGAGCGTTGATATCCATCCCCTGGAGCCTGCATGTCCACACCCACCTCTTTTGCCGCCGATTCCGATGAAAAGGAGAGTCTTGCCACTCGCTGGGCGGAATCCGGTCGCCTCCCCGACAACCTGCTGCGCATGGGCATCCGCCGCCAATGCGCGCAACGTCTGAAAGACGAACGCAAAGGCGGCGCGGATGAAGTATTCGCGCGTCAGCAGGCCTGGTTGGAAGGCTTGCGCAACAGCGACATCGCCACCGAGACGCAGACGGCCAATCGCCCGCATCACGAACTGCCGGCGGAATTCTTCCAACTGTGCCTCGGCAGGCAGCTCAAATACAGCAGCTGCTATTGGGACGAATCCACCACCAGCTTGAACATGGCCGAAGACCACATGCTGCGCCTGTACGGCGAGCGCGCCGAACTGGCCAACGGCCAGCGCATCCTGGAATTGGGTTGCGGCTGGGGTTCGCTTACGCTGTGGGTGGCCAAGCAGTATCCGGAGTCGAAAATCACCGCAGTCTCCAATTCGAAGATCCAGCGCGAATTCATCGAAGCCCGTTGCCGCGAGCGCGCCATCTTCAACGTGGAAGTCGTCACCGCGGACGTGAATAGTCTGCGCATGGAAGACGGAAGCTACGACCGCGTGGTGTCGGTGGAGATGTTCGAACACATGCGCAATTACCAGGAGTTGCTGTCGCGCATCGCCGGCTGGTTGGTGCCCGGCGGCAAGCTGTTCGTGCACCTTTTCTGCCATCGCGAACTGCTGTATCTGTTCGAGGCCAAGGGCGAAGGCAACTGGATGGGACGGCATTTCTTCACCGGGGGACTGATGCCATCGGCCGACACCTTGCTGCACTTCCAGGACAGAATTTCGATCGAGCAGCGTTGGCTATTGTCCGGCCAGCATTACGAAAAGACCGCCAATGCCTGGTTGCAGAATCAGGATAATAACCGCGAGCAGGTCATGCGCGTGCTGCAAGGCGTCTACGGCATGGTCGATGCACCGGTGTGGTACCAGCGCTGGCGCATGTTCTGGATGGCCTGCGCGGAGTTGTTCGGCTACGACAATGGTAACGAATGGATGGTGGCCCACTATCGCTTCAAGCGCTGAGTCGAGCGCATAGGCCGTGCGATCAGGTCCCAGGCAAGTCCTGGCTGACCTGATCCATTCCCTCCCAAGGATCGTTGCGCAGCCTGGCCGCGCGTTGCAGCGCGCGCGCCATCGTATACATGCCGGGCGTGTCGATCTTGGCGAGCTCTTCCCAGCGCAGCGGCATGGCCACCGTGGCCAACTCGCGTGCACGCAGCGACCACGAACACACGCTGGTCGCTCCCCGCCCGTTGCGCAGCCAGTCGATGAAGATCACCCCGTTGCGCTTGGCCTTGCTCATCGTCGCCACGTATTTGTCCGGCGAATGGGAAGCCAGCGCTTCGGCGAAGGCGCCACAGAAGTCCTTGACCTCGCCCCAGCTCGGCCCCCGGTTGATTGGTACGACCACGTGCAGCCCCTTGCCTCCCGAGAGCCGCAGGTAGCTTTGCAGTCCCGCCTGTTCCAGGCGTTTACGGATATCGCGCGCCGCGGCCTTGACCTGGGGCCAGGTCACGCCGGGGCCAGGATCGAGATCGAACACCATTCGGTCCGGCTGTTCGGGCGCCTCCACGCGCGAGCCCCAGGGATGAAATTCCAGGGAATTCATTTGCACTAGTTCCAGCAGTCCCGCTAAGCCCTCGATGTACAGATAATCTTCGTTGCCGCTTTTTTGCCTGAGCGAAATGGCCAGCACCGATTTGCCCAGTGCATCGCTGTGGTGCTTCTGGAAAAAGCATTCCCCTTGCGCGCCATCGGGACAACGCACCAGCGACAGCGGCCGCCGCACCAGTTCGGGCAATAACCATCGCCCCACCTGTCGGTAATAGTCGGCCACCTGCCCTTTACTGATTTTCTCTTTCTTGTAGACCACGCGTTCGGGATGGGTAATGTTCACTTCGCCACTGCCTGTATCCAAGTCCTTCATCTGTTTGTCCTCTCGTAATCGTTTGAAACTCGCCTGGCGCAAGAGGCCTTCCTTGGCCCAGCCGCGGAAAGCAACTTCCGCGACCACGGCCGGTTTGACCCAGTGCACGCTGTTCGCCGAAAACGGTACGTGCCGTGGCAGTTCGACGGACGCTTCACGCGTCCGCAGTTTGGAAAGGGTCGCCTCCAGAGACTTCAGCGTCGCGTCGTCGTAGCCGGTCCCCACTTTGCCCACGTATCGAAACGCACCGTGTTCCGGCTTGGCCATGAGCAGCGAGCCGAATCCGTTACGCGACCCTTTTGGTGCGGTGTAGCCGACGACGACGAATTCGTCCGTGTCTTCATGCTTTACTTTGGCCCAGGCCGGACTGCGCGATTGGCTGTAAGCTGAATCGATTCGCTTACTGAGGATGCCTTCCAGACCTTTCTCCTTGCTTGCGGCGAATACTTCCTTGCCATGGCCCAAAACGTGTTCGCTGAAAGCCACCACGCCGGGCTCGCTGCCGACCAGTTCCTTCAACAGGCGCTTGCGTTCGACCAACGCGCAGCGGCTCAGATCAACGCCGTCGATGCCTGGCATGTCGAATACCACGTAGCGCAACGGTTGTTTCGAGGTTCCGTCTATGGCGCGTTGCAATGCGCTGAAATCGCTGCGTCCCTGTTTGTCTATCACCACCAGTTCCCCGTCCAGGCGCAGCTCCTTAACTGGCAGCGCTTCGATAGCATGGGCCACTTCGGAAAAGGTTTCGGTCCAGTCCAGCTTGCCGCGCGAGCGCAGCTTGACCTTGCCCTTGACCAAGTCGGCCATCATTCGGTAGCCATCCCATTTTATTTCGTGCAGCCAGTCCTCGCCGGTGGGCGGCGTTTCGCGGGTGCTGGCGAGCTGCGGAGAAAATCCGGCGGGATAGTCGCCCTTGCGCGCGCCTTCGATGAGCAGCGCGCGCTGCGACCAGCGTGCTTTGCCGACAGGTTTTGAGCTCTTTTTCGTTTTGCTGGCGCTGGCGCTGGCGCTGGCGCGGGCGCGGGTACGTGCGGTCGGTGGCAGTTTCTTTCCCGCCTCCAGCTCGTCCGCATCGATATCGGCCACATATTCGTCGTCGCGCTTGATCAGCAGCCACTGCTTCTGTTTGCCGCGCAGGTTGGTACGTACCAGTTTCCAGGCGCCGTTGAGTTTGTCGCCATGTAATACGAAGTCCAGCTTGCCTGCGGCGATGGCTTCTAATGGATCGCCTTCGCTGGCCCATGTTCCATGGTCGAAGACATCTACATGCCCGGCCCCATAATTGCCTTCCGGAATATCTCCCTCGAACGTCGCATAGGCCAGCGGATGGTCTTCCACTTCCACCGCCAATCGCTTCTCGCCCAAGCGAAAGGAAGGCCCCTTCGGTACCGCCCAGCTCTTGAGGACGCCGTCGGCTTCCAAGCGGAAGTCGTAGTGCCGCGCCCGTGCATGGTGAAGTTGCACCACGAAGATCGGGCGCCGCGTCCTTACGCTCTTCCCACTCGATTCCGCGTCGGGCTCAGGCGTGTCATCGAAACGGCGTTTTCGGTTGTAATCGCGCAGCGACATCGATCAGGCCGATTTGCGCTTGGCCACCTTCTTGGCCGGAGCCTTGGCCGTCGCCTTCTTGGCAGGCTTCTTGGTAGGCATCTTGGTATTTCTGGCTGTCTTCTTGGCGGGTGTGCGCTTCTTGCTGTCCAGACTTTTCTGCAACAGCGACATGAAATCCACCACATTGGTGGTCGCATCTTCCGATTCTGCGTTGGATTCGACGATCTTGGTGGTGGCGCCTTTCGACTTCACCCGCTTCTGGATAATGGCCTGCAGACGCTCGCGGAACTCGTCGTGGTAATCGTCCGGCGACCATTTTCCCGACATGGAAGAGATGAGCTGCTTGGCCATCTCCATTTCCTTTGGCGTGATCCGGTATTGGGAGGTCTTACCGGTAGGCAGCTTGTAGTCCGCGGGATCCACCAATTCTTGCGGATAGCGCAGCAGGATCAATACCAGTGCATCGTCCTCGGGCATGACCGCGCACAGGTACTCGCGGGTGCGGATGACCACGCGCGCGATTCCGATCTTCTTGCTCGCCTTCAGGGTCTCGCGCAGCAGTACGTAGCCCTTTTCCGCTTTCTTGCCCGGAACCAGAACGTAGGGCTTTTCGTAGTAGCGCCGGTCAATGCTGCCGGCGTCCACGAACGCTTCCACCTCCACCGATTCATGGCTTTCGGGAGCCGCGGACTGGATGTCCTCCTTTTCCACGGTGACGTAGTTGCCCTTGGAGTATTCGAAAGCCTTGACGATATCCTTCCAGGGGACTTCTTCGCCGGTCTCGGCATTGACGCGCTCGAAACGTATCGGATTCTTGTCGCGGGAATCCAGCATGCGGAAATGCAGGTCCACCTTGCGTTCGCCGGACATCAGCGAAACGGGGACGTTGAGCAGGCCGAAGGAAAGCGTGCCGGTCCAGATGGGTCTTGCCATGGAGGTCTCCTTTGAGGGACGGCTCGCAGGTGCTTAAGCCAACTTAAGAACCGATACCGCTGCGGCCGTTATACAGGCGTGAGGAAGCGCAATTCTGCTTCACCCGCGGTTTCTAAAAGCCGCGCATCATGCGAGGTATTCTTCCAAGGAGCCGCAGGGATGAAACTCGCAAAGACATTCAACAGACTGGCTCAGACCACCGCCAAATTCACCGGCAATCCGCTCTGCTTCTGCCTGGCGGCGGCGCTTGTATTGGTATGGGCGCTCACGGGCCCCTTCTTCGGCTTCAGCGAGGGCTGGCAGCTGGTGATCAACACCGGCACCACCATCATTACGTTCCTGATGGTATTCCTGATCCAGAACACGCAGAACCGCGACACCGAAGCCATGCAGATCAAGCTGGATGAGCTGATCTTCGTCACTCGGATGGCCAACAACGAGCTGCTGGATCTGGAAGAACTGGAAGAATCCGAGCTCGATCGGTTGCGCCAGCGCTACGAAGACATGGCCAAGCAGGCGAAGGCGGAACGCGCGCGCAAGCTTGCCGGCAAGCGGTCCGGATCATGATCGCCGTCGGTCAGAACGTCACCGGGACGCGCACCATGAAATTGAGATCCGGGGTATCGCGGGTCAGGCCGGCGCCGAGGGCGACGTTCAGCGACACCTGGTCGTTGAAGCGATAGGTTCCCCCCAACAACAGCGTGGCCAGAGTGACGCGTACCGCGCCCGCCACGTCTTCGCCGTTTTGTTTCGTCTTGCCGATGATGTTCTGGTCGTAGCCTATGCTGATCGCGGCCTTCTCGTTGAGCGCCAGGCCCATACCCAGGTTGAAGCCGATGATGTCGCCGGCTTCGACATCGCCCAGAAATTCTTTCTGCCCGCCGATGACCGTGCGCGAGACATCGCT
>Ga0307513_10011487_pt1 | contig 11003 bp, 10 predicted proteins | sample 15_EM_MG_FD_202174 | JGI IMG/M metagenome (GOLD analysis project Ga0307513, IMG submission 202174) | Populus trichocarpa ectomycorrhiza microbial communities from riparian zone in the Pacific Northwest, United States - 15_EM | ecosystem: Host-associated > Plants > Roots > Unclassified | place... | reverse complement strand
GTTTAATTTGTGTAGGTTGGCTAAATTACTCTCAAGGGAGAAGCAACTTCGTGAAGTTAGGTCATCATTTCTTGGAAAAGCTTCTGCTTCAAAATTATGAACATGGAAATAATTAATGAGGCTATTCGTTTCATTTTCTCAAGAAGACTTAGATGGGAACATAGATATTAGAAAGAAATAGTTATTATTTACATTGTAATAAGTATGCCATGCACAATATGGTATCCTAGATTGCACACCATGTAATTCTTTTATTATTATTATTAGTAACGGTTCATTTTCTGCCATGGTCCTCCCCTTTAGTTTCATAAAAATTCACAGTACCACCCCATCCACACTCGCTCAAAGCTTCATAACTCCATGCTTATCCTTTTCTGCCACGCAAACTAACACTTTATTACACTTAAATTTCGACAAATTCGGATCCACTGCCGGGTTTAATTTTGGATCATCTGCCCCAGAACTTGTTGGACATATATATTGGTAGAACTTGTGTGGCTCCTTAGCCTAAAAATATGGGTGCGCTATTATTAACCTTTCTATAGCCACGACAGCCAATCCCGCAGCCCCAGCTTGGACTGCCACATAATGGGCTATGGTGCCTCCAGCACTCTCACCGGCTAAAATAACCCGCCCGAGATTCACATATTCATTAATCCATGGTTCGGGTCCATTACCATTAGAGTGCTTCGCGATCCACAGAAGCCCTGCCCATGAATCATCGTATGCAATCAGTAATTGGTGTTCAGTTGCTAACCTGTAGTCAATAGATATAGCGATGACATTGGCTTGGGTGGCTAGGGTTGAAAGAAAATTCTTCAAGGCAGAAGTAAATGTAGAGCCTATGCAAAAGCCACCACCATGATAGTGGACAAGGAGAGGGAGCATAGTGATGAGCTTTTCTTCTGCTATCGATCTCTTTTTATTAGTGATTGGTAATGTGGTGGATCCATTTTATTAAAAGATTAAAACTGCATCCATTTTATTTATTTTATATTAATACATTAAGATTATCTAATAATATTTTTTAAAGGTCAAAAGCAATTATAAAAATAGTTTAAAAAGAAAAAGATACAGCAATACCGGAAAGGGACTGCAGCTATTGAAGTTTCAGAGAAGGAACATGGCTGTGTTTTGAAGACAAAATTTGTCTACTTGAATTTGCTTATTGGTTAGTAAAAGTCTTCGTCCCGCGCTGCCCAAGTCGCTTGGGCTCCACACTGTGCAGACTGACTCGCTATGCATATATTTTATCCCCATACCTAAGCCGCTGCTGAACACAGCTCCCAAGACGCGAAAATCAGCTGTGCAAGCTCATTGTCTCTTAGCCTGTTTCGATGGCCTGTTTTTCCAAGCCTCTCTAAGCCTACACCAAAAGCAAAGTGGCTTTCAAAAGCCGCGAGAATTAATTGTGCGAGTACACAGCTTATTGTTTTTTGGTCAATAGTATATATACAGTAGAATTCCAACATGTTTTAAAGTTTTGGTGAATTCCAACATGTTTTAGAGTTTTGCTAATAATAAGATACCATCGAGTTATTTTTTTTTCTGAATATAAAAAAATTTCATGTTAAATTCAGGATTTTTTAAAAAATAAGAATAATATATAAATAAAAAGTAATAATAGTAGATATATTAAATTAATAAAAAATTAACATCCAAGATATAAAACAAATCGGGTCAACCTATCAAATTCATGACTCAGAATATGAGATCGGATAAACTAAAAAAAAAGTAAAAAAAATAACAAAGACTAATTCATAACCAACCAAATATTAAAAAATAAAATTTTAAAAATGTTAAAAATATATATAAATCTACTAAAACTAACCTTTTAAACTCATAATCATGGTTATAAAACGGGTGTCACATTATAAAAGGTAAACCTAAAAAAATTAGGAAGCAAAATCCCCAATAAACTAAATGTTAAAGAATAAAATCAAGAGAAAAATAATTAAAAAACCACAATCAAAGGATTGAGGAATATTTTTTTATTAAATTTTTTTAAAATTCGTTGATTTTATTTGTTAAAACTTTATTAAAACAATGTAATTTTTATATTATTGCAAATTAAAAAATTAATTGATCCGAGTATCCTTGGACAACTTGCATGATTAAAATAAAAGAATTGGGACAATTTTTTAAAAAACAAAAATTAAGTATAAAAATTGAAAAGAAAATCAATTAAAAAAATAAAAAAAATATTAATAAAAAAAATCAAATCTCACATAAAAATAAATAAGATTAAATGATAAAAGATAAAATTAAAAAAAAAAAGAATACAATTGAAAAATATAAAAAGTTGTGATTATTTTGAATTTTGAGCTGGGCGGAGAAGAGAGAAAAAAAAGTGGAGGAAAAAAATCTAGCCGCTGCCTAACAACGGCGATTCAACCACCCCTCTGCTTTCATGCTTATCCCTTTCTGCCACACAAACCAACACTCTATCACATTTTAATTTCAACAAATTCGAATCCCCTGCCGGGTTCAATTTTAGATTATCTGCCCCAGAATTTGTTGGACATATATATTGGTAGAACTTGTCTGGCTCCTTAGCCCAAAATATGAGAAATTTCATTTTGTATTTAAGGTGAATACAGGGTATTAGATAAAATTATAAATAGATTTTTTAAAAACATATAAGAAATATATGTTTATATATTTATATATTATATATATATATATATATATATATATATATATATATATATATATCTGACAAGTAAAGCTTTAAAAAACACTTGGAAAGTTTTTTACTTTTTTTACTCTAATTTTATTTTTAATATTAAGTTTATCAAGATTTCAGTTTTATATTTTTTTTTTAATTTTTTTTATAAGATTATCACAATCTCATGATATGAGTTGCAAGTTTAGTAGATTAATCTATATTAACTCGTTTTTTTTAGTTTTTTTTATTTGATTTTTTTAAAGTTTATCTTTAACATTAAATTGAATTTATTTTAATTTGTTTTTTATTGAGTTATTTTAATTTTATAATCCAAATATAAATATAACAAGTTAACCCGAGTTGATTTTATAAACTATATGACCTACTTGAAATTGAAGACTAGAAGGAATATTGAAGTGGACAAACTAGTACATTAAATATAGCTTTGCATTCTTCTTTTTTTAAAACCGTTTCTTTTTTCTATCATGTATATCTTTTACTTTACCGTGTATTTCATTTTAACCTGCAGAACTTCATATATTTAATGGAGTTATGTAATCATTATAAAATTTGATTATTGTATAAAAAAATTTCAAATCAATCTAATATTTTATTATTTTAATATTTAAAAATAAAAAAAATATTGTCTTGGATTGGATTCATAAACTTGTCTGAATACTCTGGTCGGCTCTAAATGTCATTAGTTATATCTAGTGGAAGTCTCCATTGTTTTGTAATAAGTTGTTTATTGTTTGGAAGGATTAGATTTCGATTTTCCAGTTTGTTTGTGTTGATGCTCTCTCTATATGCTTTATGGTGCGAGCGACGTGTCTTTTAAGATTCGAAAGTTTCACGTGAGAGGTCGGTTTGATCGAAATAAAATACAATGGATAAAAGGCTGGTTCAACTACAGGCAATCGAGCGAGTATTTCTCCACGTGTGAAGCGCACAGCGATCTTGAATGACAAAGCACGCAAATCCAAACATTTTCAATTCAGGATACAGAGAAATTAATCTTTGTTAATTCCACTTTCCTTGAGATGCAGTAGTAATTAGTGATACAAACAAGCAAATTAAGTACATATATATTACCAATTGATTCAGAATTAAGTAACATTACTTCTCGATCCAAGACCCAATCAATCAGCACCTCTTGTTTAAATATTATTAGTTTCAATTAATTACGTCTTCATGAAGGCTAAAAGGATGTTTATGAGATTGATATTTTAGTTGAGAAGCCTCAACAGTTGATTTTCTTATTCAAGTTTTTGTTTTGAAGTAACAAAAAAAACTTAATTGGCTTAATTAGTCTCTTTGACTGTTTCATGAGAAGTTTTGAAAATTACATCTCTCTAATTTTCTTAATTTTATGTTTTTTATTTTTATTTTTTATGATAAGTATTACAATAGTGTTAAGGAAAAAAACTTATTACAGTACTAAGTAAAACAAGTTTCAATTAAAACAAATAATGCACCAATCATTTTTACACATTTATATGAAGAATACAACAACAATCAATTTGAGAAAATTATTTAAACAATTACAACAAATTAAAACTACGAATAAATATATTTTATTCTCATTACAAATTTTGCATATCAATTTTAATTGAAACTAATCTGAGGAATGTGAGTTATCTTAGGCCAGTCCTCTCCTAAATCTTTCTCACACCTTTTCTCCAAATTAGGACAGCCACAGATTGATAAAGACTGGAGAGAAGTGAGATGTTGGATATTCTCTGACAATGAATTCAACTCTGGACACTTAACAAGCTTCAAATCCTCAAGTACCGTCAGATACCGCATTCTCTCTGATAGAGATGTGAATTTATCACAAAATTACAATAAAATCTTTATGTGGGGAAGGAAAATATGTGGGGAAGGAAATTACAATAAAATCTTTATACCCATAAATGCTATGACAAATCTTTATACAGTAATCTATTCAGGCAAGAATAGCAATCCCCAATGTCCCCAACATTCCAATGTTGGTGATCGATGGTATAAAATTCAAATAAAAAGTAATGATTTTAAAAAAATTAAAAAATTGAGTAATTTAAACTAATTTAATAATTTTAAATAAAAAATAATGATAGTAGATAAACTAAATTAATAAAAAATTAACATCTAAAATATAAATAAAATACTCAAATTAACCTGAGTTAACTTATCAAATTTGTGATCTGAGATATAAAATTAGAACAAAAAAAAAAAAAAGTTAATTCATAACCAATCAAATATTAAATAATAAATTTTAAAAAATATACTAAAAAAACAAAAATTTATTAAAACAAACTTTTTAAACTGTGATGTCAGTTAACTAATTTGCTCGATTTTTTCTAACAGAGATTTGATTAATGTTTGCCAATGTTGGAAAAACTTGAAATTTTGACGTTTGAATATATATATATAATGAAAAGGAGGTTTGTACAGTCCCAATTACTGTAGCTCTAGAATCATATTTATAGTGAATTTCAAGAATAAAATTATTATTTTATTTTTTTTAACAAAAATAATTTGCCTGATTATTGGGACTTTTATATTTCTTTGCATAGTATAATGATTATCTTGTCATAGAAAGCAAAAAACGCTGAAGTAGCATCAATGTATTGTTTAGACTTTTCATTGTTTAAAGCACAATAAAATTACTCAAGTGCCTTTCATTTCAAGAATTTTTTAACTTGCATGTACGGGTTTGTTTTTAATTTTATCCTTATTTTTTTTTGTTATAATTAATGAATTGAGAGGTTAATTGATAATTTAATAAATATAAAATATTATTTAAAAGTTGATAACATGTGAGGCTGCTCAGCATCATTTTAGGGTAGGGTAGTATGATTGTTAAACGGTGACTTCCAAAGCAATATTATAATCATTTTGGCAAATCCATTTATCTATGGAGAATGTGTGCGGACAATAAACGTTTTTTTTTTTTTTATCTTTTCAATTTTCATGTCTGATTCTCTCTTTTTTTTTTATAGCAGCTTTTCAATTTATTTTTTTAGATATAGATTCTATTTTTTTAATTATTATTTGTTTTATTTAAAATTATTTATAAAATTAAAACTTGTTTTTCAATTTAATCCTCCTATAATATTTTCATATGCCATATTTATTTTATAATCTTTTGATTGTTATTTGTTTTATTTGAGATAATTTTTAAATTTTATTTTATATTATGATTTAATCCTCAATAATTATTTTCTATCAAATTTAATTCTCATTCTTTTATTTGCTATTTTTGCTTAAGAGAATTTTAAAAATTTATTTATTTTTTTATTACATCATTTAATATTAAATTAATTGGGGATTAAGCTTCTATATTGAGTTCGAGTCTATAATTTTATGATTTGTGAGTTTGAAAAATTAACTCAGATTTAGAAGATTTTTTTGAGTTTGCCTACTCTTTTTTTTATTTTTTTTTTATTTTGTCCTTCAGCATTTATTTAATTAAATATTAAACTCCGTTATGTTTTTATTTGTTGTCTACAAGATTTCTCATTCATTTACAAAATAACTTGGGTTATTTTAGGATTTTTTTTTATTGTTGTTCTTTATTAAAGTTGGCTTTTTAAAAGATAATTAAACCAAATTAGTTGACTAAATATAAGCATGAAATACTTACTTTATGATATTTTACTTTGTTTGCACCTAAAATGAGGAAATTAGGGAAGCGAAAGAATGATTTAAAACAAAAAATTAGCACATTAAATTAAGAATATTGGTAGAATAACATATTATTAAAAATAATTAGTGAAATATCATAGTTTATACATGTCGCAATTAGAAAACGCGATATTTATAGCTTGTTGCTATTCAGAATAAAAACTTCTACAACAACAAAAAAGATTTTGACGAGACAAATATAATGACAACAAACAAGATCAACGACGACAACCCGAGTGGACCACAGTTGCCACCAAAAGTAAGTGAGTCACCCGTCATCTTTAAGTGATAAGTGTAACTCACTTGGATCATTGTTGATAATATTTTTTTTAAGAATTATTTTTTTTTATTATTATTCTTTTCTCTCTCCTATCTCTTGTCCTTTTCAAAGTTGGTATTCTGAGTAGCGGCAAGTTAATTATAAATATAGTATTTTTTAATCTTGACATGTATAAACTGTGTTATATTGCATTTTTCATTCATTGACAGATATAAATTGTATTGTTTCATCAATTTTTTTATTTTGTATTATTTCACCAATATTTGAAAAACAAAAGTGCTGGCAAGCCAAAATAGCCAAAAGAATGCAATAAACATAATGCCACATTTTATATGGCATTTGAAAGTACATATATTAAAAAATTGAAAAGCAAAATACAATCCAAACAACAAAACAACCTTAAATTCAACCATTTTTCTGCTCTCACCATTGCTGAAAATTAAGTTGTCGATTCAGCCGTATGAAATGATAAGCGGGGAACAATCCAATGTTGTGTCCAATTTTGGTTGGAGACACATTGCTAGCCGCTAATTAATTGCCCTTTCTTTCTTTTTCCTCTAATTATAAGTAATTTCAGATTGTTGTATTGTCTTTTGTTTGTCCATAAATTTCAATTTAAATTCCTTTCATAATTCTTTAAATTGATTTAATAGGTGCGATTGTCAAATACCAATCTCATATCTAAAAAATTTGAAAAGGCAAAAATGCTATAATATTAAAAAAAAATTATCTTGAAATTCTCTCTTTTTTCCTATTATATATTTTCTCTCTTTTTCCCATGCTTTTTTTTGGTGTCCTTTTTTTCTCCACAATACATTAAGTCCGACACATGATTTAGTGATAGGACTATATTTGTGAGCATTTTAAGAAAAAAGCTTTAGAACAAGAGGATCTTATTTTAAAGTAATGGGATAATTCTCTCTCATTAAATTATAATAACATTTAAACAAATTGTCGTTATTAACACAATCAAATATTCTTCACTTAAAAGACATAAATGCTAGATTATATTTGCTTGAAATGGTTTTGAAAAAATAACCTCGATATCCTTTTTAAATTTTATCATTGTAAATAATATTTGTTATGTTTAATCCGTCATCATCAAGTTATTTTAGAATTAAGTTTCAAAATTTTTTTTAGCTTGCCTTTTATTTCATTATCTTATTTGTATGATCTGGATTGCATAGTTTGATTAGCTTGCCTAGTTTGCTAGTTGGGTTTTTTTGGTTTTTTTTTTATTAATTTCTTTTCAATTCTATCTTTCTATGTTAGATTTATTTGAAATTCAACTTTAATTTTTAGCTTGCATGTTGATCATACTCATCTTGATTGGCTTAGTTCGTTTTCTCCTCCTTTTTTTTTTTTCTTTTTTTTTTCTCTTTTTTTTTTTAATTTGATTAGCTTGAATCTTATCTTCGTAATCTTTTTCGTTTCAATAACTGTCTTTTTTTGAGGTTTCCGTAGTCCTTCGGCATTATATAGATCTCCATTTGCTTCAGCTGCAAATCTTGTCAAGACATTGACTGGATCAAAGTATGATGGCAAATTCTTGCATAGCATTGTCAAGGAAAAGTTGGGAGATACATGGTTGCGCCAGACTTTGACAAATATTGTGATCCCAACTTTTGACATCAAGCACCTCCAGCCAACTATCTTTTCTACCTATCAGGTGAAGAATAACCCATCAACGGATGCCCTTTTGTCCGATATCTGCATTGGAACATCAGCTGCCCAGACTTATCTTCCTGCCCATTATTTTGAAACCAAAGATCCATCCGGCAAAGTTAGAGAATTCAATCTTATTGATGGTGGTGTGGCAGAAAATAATCCAGTATGTTTATGAATTTTTTAACTTGCATGTACGGGTTTGTTTGTATTTTTGTCCTGATTTTTTTGTTATAATTAATGAATTGAGAGGTTAATTGATAATTTAATAAATATAAAATATTATTTAAAAGTTGATGAGATGTGAGGCTGCTCAGCACCATTTAAAAGTTGATGAGATTGTTAAACGGTGGCTTCCAAAGCAACATAAACTTTTTAATATTATCATTTTGGCAATCTTTTTATCTACGAGAATGTGTGTGGATACTAAACCTCCAGTATAGTGACAATAAACTTTTTATTATTATTATTTTCTTTTTATCTTTTCAATTCTCTAATTTTTTATGGCAGCTCTTCCATTTGTTTTTTTAGATATAGTTTTTATTTTTTTAATTATTAATTATTTTATTAAAAATTATTTATAAAATTAAAACTTGTTTTTTAATTTAATCCTTCTATAATATTTTCATATGCCATATTTGATCCATAATCTTTTTATTGTTATTTACTTTATTTGAGATAATTTTTAATTTTTAATTTTTATTATGATTTAATCCTCAGTAATTGTTTTCTATCAAATTTGATTCTCATCTTTTGTGTTGCTATTTTTGCTTAAGATAATTTTAAAAATTGATTTATTTTTTTATTACATCATTTAATATTAAATTAATTGGGAATTGAGCTTCTATATTGAGCTCGGGTCTAGAATTTTATGACTTCTAAGTTTGAAAAATTAATTCAGGTTTAGAAGATTTTTTTGAGTTTGCCTGCTCTCTTTTTTCTCTTTTTTTGAACTCATATTTTTTTTTAATTTTTTTCTTCAACATTTATTTAATTAAATATTGAACTCCGTTACGTTTTTATTTGTTTTCTACAAGATTTCTCATTAATTTAGAAAATAACCTGGGTTATCTTAGGGGTTTTTTTTGTTCTTTATTAAAGTTGGCTTTTTAAAAGGTATTTTTTTAATTAAATTAAATTAGTTGACTAAATATAAGCATGAAATACTTACTTTATGATATTTTACTTTGTTTGCACCTAAAATGAGGATATCAGGGAAGCGAAAGAATGATTTAAAAGAATAAATTCGCACATTAAATTAAGAATATTAGTAGAATAACATATTATTAAAAATAATTAGTGAAATATCATAGTTTGTACATGTCATAATTAGAAAACACGATATGTATACCTTGTTATTATTCAGAATAACAACTTCAACAACAACAAAAAAGAATTTGACGAGATAAATTCAACGACAATAAAAAAAATCACCGATGACAATCCGAGTGGACCATAATTGACACCAAAAGTAAGTGAGTCACGCATTATCTTTAAGCGATAAGTGTGACCCATTTTGATCAATGTTGGTAATATTCTTTTTAGTAGCTATCCTTTTCTTTTTTGATTCCTTTCTCTTTTCTATCTCTTGTCCATTTTATTTATTTATTACAGAAATTATTATTTTGAATAGCAACAAGTTATAAATAGAGTGTTTTTCAATCACAACATGTATAAACTGTGTTATATTGCATTTTCCATTCACTGACATATATAAACTGTATTGTTTCACTAATTCTTTTTTATTTTGTTTTATGTCACTAATATTTTTTTTAAAAATGTTGTCAAGCCAAAATAGCATATATTATTTTTCTAATTGCTGACATTTTATATGGCATTTGAAAGTACATATATTAACAAATTGAAAGAAAAAAAAAAACAATCCAAACAGCAAAACCACCTTAAATTCATCCATTATTTTTCTGCTCTCACCATTTCTGAAAATTAAGTTGCTGATTCCCCCTTAATAAGACTCCAAAAATCAATCCAGCCGTGTGAAATCAACCATTTTTTTCATAAGGGGCTCGATACTCTCACTCCTGGGATTCAGCAAATAAAAGCAATGGTCCTCCCCTTTAGTTTCATAAAAATTCACAGTACCACCCCATCCACACTCGCTCATAGCTTCATAACTCTATGCTTATCCTTTTCTGCCACGTAAGCTAACACTTTATCACACTTAAATTTCGATAAATTCGGATCCACTGCCGGGTTCAATTTTGGATCATCTGCCTCAGAACTTGTTGGAATTATATATTGGTAGAACTTGTCTGGCTCCTTAACCCAAAAATACGGGTGCACTATTAGTAACCTTTCTATAGTCACGGCAGCCAATCCCGCAGCCCCAGCTTGTACCGCCACATAATGGGCTATGGTGCCTCCGGCACTCTCGCCGGCTAAAATAACGCGCCCGAGATTCGTATATTCATTAATCCATGGTTCGGGTCCATTATCATTAGAGTGCTTCGCGATCCACATAAGCCCTGCCCATGAATCATCGTATGCAATCGGTAATTGGTGTTCAGGTGCTAACTGATAAATCAATGTATAGCTCTTACAGTTTGTTATTCATTAGGACTCCATTACTGCTCTTACAGTGCTCTTACAGTTTGTTATTCATTAGGACTCCATTACTGCAACAACTTGTATTCCTAAAGGATTAGTCTTCCTGCAACGTAGAGAACTCTGTTAGGTTTGTATCTATATAAATGTCGTCTATTAATA
>Ga0307513_10011486_pt1 | contig 11004 bp, 8 predicted proteins | sample 15_EM_MG_FD_202174 | JGI IMG/M metagenome (GOLD analysis project Ga0307513, IMG submission 202174) | Populus trichocarpa ectomycorrhiza microbial communities from riparian zone in the Pacific Northwest, United States - 15_EM | ecosystem: Host-associated > Plants > Roots > Unclassified | place... | reverse complement strand
TGCGCACTAGTGATGCACCATATACACACTATTCCTCTTTGGCACAAGCATCCTTGCAAATCTTACTATGACAAATGGGGAAGGCAAATCTTGGCTGAGAAGCACGAGTACGCGTCGAAAGGCACGCTATCGTTAGCAAAAAAAAAAAAACCTACACGTGATCCATGAAGAATCTTGCACGTGTTGAAGTTATGTAATCCCAAGAGTGCAAAAATATGGCGAGCAATTAGCAGAACCTTCGAAAAAGGTGAAGGGGGGAAACAGGAGTTTTTGACTTCTCCTTGGGGGAAAATGCACTTTCTTCAATTGGTTAATGCAATCACGCTGCGCCTGAAAGCCTGAGACATATTTCATGCAGTGTCTCTTGGCAGCGAACCAGAGTGGAGCACGTTAAGTGTCCTCACGAAGCCTGAGACACTCTTTATTAGAGAAAACTAGCGTAACTTAGTTGCCGGAGGAGAATTTTCCCACATGCACTACAGATGATTGGCCGTGAGGTACGATACTTGAATGACACCACATCCGGTATCCTTCTGAAGCTGTACCGGTATTCTAATAAAGGAGCATTAAATTCGATTCAGCGGTTTCTTGTATGAGGAGTTGTTGTCGTGTAAGCGGCCGTCTCTGGGATAACAAGGCTTCTTGGTATGATATACCTCTAGGATAGGCACTACCTAATACAAGTCCCTCCACTACTATGGTTTCCTAGTAGCTGAGCTCGCCCGCTAAATTGCAAGCGATCTTGCATCGCCAGATGCAACCTGAGTGGCTCTCCCAAGTCACCCCGTCTCCCATTTTTTTATCAGTTATGTTTACTTCTAAAGGCATCCTAGACATAGAGTTGCTATATCCTGGCCTCGCCGGTGCACCGTCCCTGTAATTTTCCTTCCCCGCAGCAATTTGCTGAGCTACTGGCTATGTTGAAAATCACTTGTGGTCGCTCCCCACGAATGTGAGTTTCCTTTGTACCAGTACGGGGACAAAACCTTTCGTCCGATGCCCGTTTTACACCAAAAATGGACATTTTTAAACAAACAAACCTCAACACTGCCTAGATAAAAATACTTGAAATCTTTCTATCAGCTAGGGAATCACTATCTATTCAAACCTCTATAAGTAGAAGTGTAAGGAATCAAAGCCACCTTCATGGTTCATGATTGCATCAACTAGTGTGAAAGTGACTTAGATTTTTGTATGGGGCTCCATACAAAAAAGTACATGGCAACCGATACCAGATACTTGAACGACCTTTCCTCCATCACTTGGTAATATTTAAGGATTTTGTAAATTTCTTCATGTTATCTGCAGGTTCGCTAATGCAAGGACAGGTTTTCGCCGATTCTCATAGACATTGCGCAATGAGAGAGGGTGGGCACTTTTGGTGTAAAAAGAGCATCAGACGAACACCCCTGCCCTAGTACATGTACAACCCCCCTTCACTTACTCTTTCTGTCGAAAGAAAACATTCGCCCCAGAACCACCGAGAGCACCACGATTCCAACAAAAATGGTTTGCTATATAGGCACCATAAAAACTAGAAAACCGACAACCTGGATAGCATGTTGGAGTCGCCTCTCTCAGCAAGTTATGTCGTATGTTGCATTCTATTCTTCTCAACTCTGAGCCGAAAGAGGGTCCTTTCACCGTGTTTCCTCTACTTTCGCAAAGGGGCAAACTCCGGGCGCCCTAGTGTCACTGCTAACTATGCCGGTATTTACTTGGAGTGGGATTAAATGCCCGTAAATAGCAACCGATAAGAGCGAACTCCAACACCGTCACCCGCTCTAAAAACCATAAAATGGAGAGAAAGAGCCCCCCCAGGCTGAAAACCCCTGAATAAAATCGTTAGACAGACCTTACATTTCTTCTACTCACATAGTGTCTGTTGTTAGTGCGTGTCTGGCTACGGTCTGTGGATATTTTATCTCAGCCATAATAGTGTGCCGGCACTCTATTAAAAACCTAAAGCTAAGTGAGAAAGCAAGAGGGATGGAAAAAATCAAGAGAAAACATGTAAGCTCGCATAAACATCGCAAATTGGGCCCGCTAGAGATATCTCGCTCCAACAAGACAACCTCAAACACATCACAATCCGAAACCAATCAATCCAAGTAATGTCCCGTGATCATGCCGCACTTGCCTAACTTTGGGGGAATTGCCGAGGTAACTTGACCCCATGTTTATTCAATACATGAGCGGGAAGGTTATCCTTTCTTTTGATCCCCTTATTCCCGACCCTCTCGCACCCGGGGATCGGGCAATCTACGCGCTTATTGAGGTGCTTCACTTCGTGGTGGCGGTCCAATGCCTGCTTAGTCGGAAACGAAGATCGCCAGGTGCAGCCTGGCTCGCGGCAGAGATAACTCCTCCTCTCAGAACGTGATCGTGGCTCGCTGCAGGAGAATTAGGAAGGGATGCGTAATAAGTGGAGTGGGAAGGTGGAGGGGTAGCAAACCTGCTAATGACATCATCATTCAAGTAGTGCTGGTAATGGTCGGGTGTGATATGGGAGTTTTTACCGGGAGTGCCTGGAAGGTCGCCAATCAAGGGGCGGATCATAGAGTGGTTATTATGGCCAACAGATGCGAGTGCTGTGCGGGGAGAAAAGACAGTAAGGTCCAGCGGACCGTTGACAGAGAAAAAGCCATCATGATCGGGATAGAGTGGCAGAGCGCCAAGTATTGGTGGTAGCGGCTCCGGGTATCCGAACTTGTCAAATGAGACAAGGGTGAACTCCTGGTCTGCAAGGGACACACTCACTCCGCCGATCACGGGCTTTCCCGGTGGATTATAATTTCTGCTTATGCACACACGGGTTAGCAGGTAAAAAAAAAAAAAACCTACACGTGATCCATGAAGAATCCTGCACGTGTTGAAGTTATGTAATACGTCCCAAGAGTGCAAAAATGGTGCGAGCAATTAGCAGAACCTTCGAAAAAGGCTAAGGGGGGAATCATGTGTTTTTGACTTGTCTTTGGAGGAAAATGCACTTTCTTCAATTGGCTAATGCCATCGCGCTGCGCCTGAAAGCCTGAGACATATTTCATGCAGTGTCTCTTGGCAGCGAACCAGAGTGGAGCACGTTAAGTGTCCTCACGAAGCCTGAGACACTCTTTATTAGAGAAAACTTGCGTAACCTAGTTGCCGGAGGAGAATTTTACCACAAGTACTACGGATGATAGGTTGTGAGGTACGGTACTAGAGCGACACCACATCCGGTATCCTACTTTGCTATACCTGTATTTTAATAAACGACCATTAAATTTGATTCAGCGGTATCTTTTATAAGGAGTTAGTTGCCGTGTAAGCGACCGTCACTGGGATAACAAGGCTGCTTAGTACAGTCTTTCATCAGGTCTTGACGAATATCAGTGGATGACGACCAGGGATTATTAGTCATTTTTGGTTAACCTACTGGAATTTTTACTGGCCGAATAAGTTACCCTTGTTCGTCATCCCCTGATATTCGTCAGGACCTGATGAAAGATTGTATGATAAACCTCCAGGATAGGCACTACCTGGTGCCAGTATCTTCACTACTACACTTTCCTAGTGGTAGCTGAGCTCGCCCGCTGAATTTCAAGCGATCTTGTATCTCAAGATGCAACGTGAGTGGCTCTCCCAAGTCTCCTACGCCTCCCATTTTTTTATCAGTTATGTCTATTTACAAGGGCACCCCAGACAGAGAGCTATATCCTGCCCTTGCTGGTGCACTGTCCCTGTAATTGTCCTTCCCCGAGGCAATCTGCTGAGTTACTCTCTATGCTGAAAATCACCGGTGGTCACTCCGCACGAATGCGAGTTTTCCTTTGTATCTTTTCCTATCTTGTTAGTCTTTTGTTGCTAGTTTCATTTGTCAGGCATTATCGGTCAAGAGGAGGAACGAACATACATGGATTCGCATACATGGCCAGAAACCATCGTAAGGTAAAGTGAAGGATGGATCGGAATACAGTGCAGAAGGGAGACCGGAACTCCTTTGTTGTGTGCCAATGTCCGGAAGTATTTCCGCGAGTGGAGAAGATTGGAAAAACTCATTGTATTTTCTATATAAACCCTCTATTCCGCTGTAGATAGAAAAAGTAAACAAGATATGACTGAAAAAATATACAGCCGTTTCCTCCTTGACTTCACTTTATTCCCCTCTCTGACTCGTCCCAAACCCACAATTGACACCTCATAACAACAGTCTGAGGGTACAAATAGCCAAAGATTATGTCTGACATTTGGTTGAGTTGCTATCAAGAAATAAATTGAAGGGCTTAGGATAATTAAGCTATTTAGCTCATTTCACTTTGGGATGCTCTAAGAATGCAAATATATTATAACCGGGGGTCTTTTCCAAAGGTTTTCTTTACTGGATGTTTATCAAAATTATTAACCCTGCTTGGCTGGTCAATCACCCATCTGATATTTGGGTTTTGGTTGCATTTTCGGGTATGATTGTTTGATAGCATGATACGAATATGTTCGCAGGGCTGAGTCGGCGGGGTTGGCGAAGGAGGGGTAATGGATCACGGTCCCCCCCACCCACACAAGGCCCACCAAGTGTTAGTCTACACTGAATTAAAATTGTATGTATCATACCTTACAAGGGGTTGGCATTTATCGATCGCACACACTACTTTGTGATTTCACCCATTTTTAATGGTTTTTACTGGTAAGCTACTTTGGTGTTTGCCAAGACTAAATGCCTGTCCCTTGTATGCACTATATCATACATGACTTCTTATCTCGGAATTGCAAATAGATCCGTATGCGGTGAGTTGTTTCAACCCACAAGTTCTTAGTGGATACGGGATGTATACCCACTTGGGGTTTAATAGGCCAACACTATTGCCTTAGTCCAACTATAGTGTAAATCACTCTCCGCGCAAAACTCCCACCTCGAAATGATCTAGGCCTGATATCGGATCGGCATCCGTGGGGTCTGAATCTTACACAAACCGCCGCATGATAAATAAGATCTAGCCCCAGGCGCTGGCAGTTTTTACTTTTCTTTCTTTCAAGAAGTGAGAACTTGAAAAGCCAACTTAATCTAGATTTGAAGATTTTAGGAGGGTGCGAAACAAGTTCCCAGATACTCCCGGCATAGGGTGCCGGGTAAAAGTGCTCAGTACTTGGTTGACATATAGTCTTATTATGGTACCGGTCTGGGCTAAGTATTTACACCGTGCCGTTGGTGCCCCTTCTAGCAGATAAAAATCATCAAGCGCATCCGAGATTTCTTTTTTTCACAATCGACAGTCTATTCTCCCCACGTTGGAATGGACCATCCATTAGGCAATAATTTTCATCCGAGCTATCAATAATGGCTTCCACTCATAAAACGCGAGTACTAAATTAATCAGACCTAGTGGGAATGATTGGAGACCACGCACCGGATCCGGGCGCTTATTGTCTGAAATGCTGGGGTTTCTGCTGCTGGCTGTGAGAGGCGCTTTTGGTCTTAGTGAATGGGTTACTTGTGCCGTAGCTAGCATTTCCACCTTACATTTTTTTCTCTTACAGCAATTGTGATACTGGTATGGTGGTCCTTAATGGCAATTCTGGGTGCTTGGTGAATGTCCGAGTAGATTTAGGGCAATATAATAGGCAGATCCGCATAACCGACACTGACATTAGTCGAGTAGAACAACGGATAGGATGCGGGTAGAGTAGTCTGTGGTTCCGTCTCCCTGGGTACCATCCTCCCGTGCACGCGCCGGTAGTCAATCCGTGCCTGTGCTCACACCCAGACGAGCCGATACAAAGAACAGAAACCCTAATCCACCCCCACACTTTTAATCAATCAGGACGAACCAAGACAGCCAACCCCCCCACCCCCACTTCGGGTCCTGCTGCAAATCACAAGCGGAATAGAAATCAAGACCGCATCGCAACCACCACAAATCTCTCACACTCACCGTGCTCCACCAGTATAGTACATCCATGCCTTACATAAAGTCCACCAAAAATCACCTCTAGCGGCCCCTACAACCCTATTCTTTGAAAACCTCCCGCCAAACTCATTCCCCTCTGTCATCGTAACTTTGGTAGTTAATTTCTCTATTGCATCAGCCGCATTCTCCACATTCAGCGGTGGGAATTAAGACACTGCGAACGTTGAGTCCAGAATGCGCATGTACAAATTCGCTTCGGTTCCCGGACTACTGGTAATACCCAACTGATTCCTCCATCTGCACAAATACCTCCTGCACAGGCTACTATTCTGCGATCTCTCCTATCCGCCGCACAGTTTCCCTGCCACCCGATCCTCCGGGCGCTCAGGCCCGATGGATCTAGCCTGTCTTTTGACCCAATGCTAGGTGAAAAGCCTCGATAGAGACTCTCAGCTGGTAATACGGTCGGTCGCTGAAAAAGTACCGGTTGATTCCTCCTCGCTGGCCGAATTCCCGCAGGTTATTTTTGCGAGCGCGTAAGCTTCCTATCCGAGATCACGGCGCGGGTGGCCGTAGTCAATATTCACTTAGAGGGGGGATAGGCCGGCGCCTCATCGGGATGTTTCTAAGCCGAATTCTGCACGATTAGTCAATCACTCCCCGGGTCGTGGGCTTTTCATTGCGGGGGAGTTGGGGACGAAGGGTGTATTGTGGTTACGGTGATGAGTGGGGGCGCGGTTGCCATCAGCGAGGATGGGCCTAGCACTCTTTGCCCACAATCGCCGGTGGGATATGTCCTGAGCGGCTATAGGAGTCGCCAAACCAGAGGAGGGGCTGGATCCGCGGAGCAGGGGTCAATTTGAATGTGATGCAGATGTGGGTTCAAGTGCGAGGGGTAGTCTATTTTGCGGGTGGGATGAATGTATGATTACCTAAGCATACGATATCGCTAGTGAGTCTACAAGATCTTAAAAATTGAGACCGTGGCATTGTACATATTCCGAACCCACCGTCGCAGTAAGGCGGTTTCTAGACACCTAGCCATTAATTGATATTTTAAACTTCCCCCACGATTGGGAACGGAATAAGATATTTTGACACTGCCGCAAAGCCACCCCTAGATCGGCATGCGGCACATCTGGCGAGCCCTCTGCACAAATGGCCGCTCCTCCGGGCTATAGGAAGTTGAGGGTTGGGCACCAACCCCCACTACTTGCTCTTTCCATCTGGGACCAACCTTCGCTCCGCAGCCGCCTAGAACCCCATGATTCCAACAAAAATTGCTTGCCATACAGGTCTCATGCCATAAAAAACCGAACCGAGAACCCCTTTAGCACGTTGGAGTCCTCCCCGGTAGGTTCTGGTGTGTGTTTCTTTCTATTCTTCTCAACTAAGGGCTTAAAGAGGATACCTTCACTGTGTTTCCTTCCCTCACCCAAAGGGGGAAATTCCAGACGTGCTAGTTTCATTCCCGGTTATTATAGTTTTTGGTAGAGGTGGGATCAAATGCCGATAAACAACAGCCGATAAGAGCGCCTCCCACACCCTCACCGGCTCTAAATACTATAAAATAGACAGAGGGGGGCTGTTGGTGCATGTTTGGCTACAGTCCATATTTCATCTCGGCCTAAGTAGGGTACTGGCACTCAATCGAGTCAAGAGGCGGGTTGGTACAACCCATTACCAATTGGGCAAAGCACTTAGAGTTGAGCCGAGGGAAAAGAGAAGTGTCTCGGAGGTCGGTGGAAAAAGGTATAGCTGGTTGCTGGGCCATTGCGGGGTCGTAGCTCCAGGACGCACGGTCCATGGACCCTCATTGCAATAGTTCCTTCCTGCTCCCCAGACCTCGCGATCACGATCCGTCCTACAGCTCGCGTTCTTTATTTCTCGTGTTCTTTATTGACCACCCGCCCCCCCCGCAAACCTCCCCTGCGCCCTCATTCCCACACCGGGACACATCGGCGGTAACGATCTCCCCGGGAAAGGGCAGCGGCAGCCACAGCAATGCTTCCGGCAGTGGAACTAGGCAATTGGTGGGCCGGATATAGGCACGGTAACATTCTCTTCTGGCGTTGTTCTGTTTTGGCTTTCCTGGGTTTTTTCCTTTCCTGTCACACTTAGTTACGCCTAATACACTTGTTCGACTTTGGAAAATTGGTTGAAGACCTAAGCTAACCAATACGCAAAAACAGAAAAAATCCAAAGAAAAAATCCAACAGCATATCCCATCAAAACGATCAACCGACACTGCCGGAGACACCCTGCCCCAACCACCAACACAATATCAAACACATCTGGACTCAAAACCAATCAACTCGAGTGATATCCCATGATGACCATACCTTAGCCTAATCTTGGTGGGACTGACGAGCTAACTTGATCCCATGCTTATTTAATATATGAGCCGGAAGGTTGTCCTTTCTCTTGATCCCCTTATCGCCAACCCTCTCGCACCCCGGAATGGGACAATCCACACGCTTGTTGAGGTGCTTCACTTCGTGATGGCGGTCTAACGCCTGCATAGTTGGAAATGAGGATCGCCAGGTGCAACCTGGCTCGCGGCATAGGTAACCCTCTCTCTTAGAACGTGCTCGTGGCTCACTGCAGGAGATTAGGAAGGGATGCGTAATAAGTGGGAAGGTAGAGGGTAGCAAACCTGCTACTGACATCATCATTCGGGTAGTGTTGGTGATGGTCGAGAGTGATATGGGAGTTTTCACCGGGAGTGCTGGGAATGTCGCTAATCAAGGGGCAGATCATAGAGTAGTTATTATGGTTGACAGGTGCGAGTGCTGTTCGAGGAGTAAGGTCCATCGATCCGTTGACGGAGAAAAAGCCATCATCCTCCTGATAGAGTGGCAGAGCGCCAAGTATTGGTGGTAGCGGCTCCGGGTGTCCGAACTTGTCTGTCAAATGAGACAAGGGTGAACTCCTGGACTGCAGGGGACGCACTCGCTCCACCAATCACGGGCTTTACCGGTGCAGTAGCAACCGTGTTACCGGTACAAGGGACAGGCATAAAAAAGTGGTACGGTGCATAACTAATGTCTCAGAAGCAGTGGTACACTTGAGAAGGGAAACTTTATGAGAATCCATGTTTCTTCCCATGCTATACAACTGATAAAGGAAATTATGTATGAGTGATGAAGATGACCTCTACTTTAACACATTTACTATCAAATCAAACCCCAAGAGGTGTCCGCCAAGGGGGCCCCTGAACCTCTAAACTGGGACCATGTTTAATGCTGGCCTTATGATAAGTGGACTTTAAAGCCTAGTGGCTTATTGAAGAAATCAATATTCTTTTTGGATCTATGTATAGAGGCTACTCTGCTCTGTCATCCTTACCCATTTATTTTCTTGCACACAGGGGTGTTGGTTCAAAATACTTACCCCTTGGATTTGGTAACTGTATGGTAAAGGAGGGGGTTTAAGATGTACTTTACCATCTCAACATATTTTCTGGCTGAGTGTGGTTTGGTTGCAGCGTACCAGAATTTTGTCCAACATCAACCCACCCCACCCCTGCAGCGTACCACTTTTTTATGCCTGTCCCTTGTACGTGCAGGATTACTATGTTTTAAATGTTAGGAACCAAAAAAAAAACCCCCCACAAGTGATCCATGAAGAATCTTGCACGTGTCGAAGTTATGCAATACGTCCCAAGGGTGCAAAAATATCGCGCGCAACTAGCAGAGCCTTCGAAAAAGGCAAAGGGGGGAATCATTTGTTTTTGACTTCTCTTTGGGGGATGCACTTTCTTCGATTAGTTAATGCAATCGCGCTGCGCCCGAAAGCCTGAGACATATTTCATGCACTGTCTCCCTGCAGCGAACTAGAATGAACACGTTAAGTGTCCTCACGAATCCTGAGACACTTTTTATTAGAGAAAACTTGCGTAACTTAGTTGCCGGAGGAGAATTTTATAACAGATACTACAGATGATTGGTTGTGAGGTACGGTACTGGAACGACACCACATCCGGTATCCCATTGTAGCTATACCGGTATTGTAATAAACGACCATTAAATTTGATTCAGCGGTTTCTTTTATGAGGAGTTAGTTGTCGTATAAGCGACCGTCGCCGGGATAACAAGGCTGCTTAGTACAGTCTTCCATCAGGTCTTGACGAATATCAGTGGAACAGAGATTAGCAGGCATCTCTCTTGTTACTACTCGACTTTATACTGGCCGAATACCCCTGTTCGTCATCCCCTGATATTCGCCAGGACCTGATGAAAGACTGTATGATAAACCTCCAGGATAGGCACTACCTGATACAAGTACCTTCACTACTACAGTTTCCTAGTGGTAGCTGAGCTCGCCCGCTGGATTTCAAGCGATCTTGCATCGCAAGATGCAACCTGAGTGGCTCTCCCAAATCTCCTACGCGTCCCATTATTTTATTAGTTATGTTTATTTACAAGGATACCCCAGACATCGACTTGCTATATCCTGGCCTCGCTGGTCCACTGTCCCTGTAATTTTCCTTCCCCGCCGCAATTTGCTGAGTTACTGTCTAAGTTGAAAATTACTGGTGGTCACTCCGCACGAATGCAAGTTTCCTTTGTATCTTCTCCTATCTTGTTAGTCTTTTGTTACTGTCAATGTAGGGAAATGAGGGTCGCACGGAAGTAGCCAATAGACTAAGAGATTTCGCCTGGAGCTTAGGCACTTTGGAGGAAGGATATGGAACGTAAGTTTTCCGCCTGTAATACTTCGTTCATTCGCTCTCGCTCCCAACTCTGCTCTTCCCCCCTCTAAACTAAAATCAAACTATCGGTAGAGACAGGTGTATAAGTAAATCATAATACGACTTCCTGATCCTCCCAAGGATCACCACGCCTATATCTGTGTTTGCCACATGTTCCTATTCCTCCATACACTCCCGTGATCACAAAGAGAAGAATATTGGGGATAAGGACTTTCATAGAACATTCTCCGTATCCGTTCCGTCTGCTCATCTCCTGAATTATCCTTCCCACTCCCGTAACAAACCTAAGCACAGTGTTCCCAACGGGCCAGGCCGGCCAGGCTTCGGTAAAGCCGGGCCCGGCCTGTCGAAATTCTCTCGGATCTAGCCCGGCCCGAGCCTGCAGGCCTGGTTAAGCCTGAGCCTGGC
>Ga0307513_10011485_pt1 | contig 11005 bp, 8 predicted proteins | sample 15_EM_MG_FD_202174 | JGI IMG/M metagenome (GOLD analysis project Ga0307513, IMG submission 202174) | Populus trichocarpa ectomycorrhiza microbial communities from riparian zone in the Pacific Northwest, United States - 15_EM | ecosystem: Host-associated > Plants > Roots > Unclassified | place... | reverse complement strand
CCGTCGCCTGCGCGTGGCAGCTCGCTCCAAGCTGGAAGACGCGGTGATCGTCACCGGCATCCCGCATCGCGGCAAGGGCAACCATGAGGCCTACCTGGCCAAGCTCGCCGAGGTGATGAAGGCGGTCGCCGGCGTCCGTCGTTCCGGCGCGGCATCGCTGGACCTGGCCTGGACAGCGGCCGGCCGCTATGACGGCTATTGGGAAGACGATATCAAGGCCTGGGACATTGCGGCCGGCATCATAATCCTGCGCGAGGCGGGCGGCTTCGTCAGCGACATCCATGGCGGCAAGGCGATGCTGGAAGACGGCAGCATCATCGCCGGGAACGAGGCGATGCATCGCGGCTTGAGAAAGCTGGTGGGCGGCTGACCGATTTAACGCTGTCCCAGGATATCGCCATCCTCTTCCAAAGTTGCGGTTTTTTGCTGTGGATAAATCAGCTATGTAGGAGGGGCAGATGGGGGCTTTAACGCAGTATCTCCCTGATAGAGGCGTTTGGGCGAGTATGACAAAAACACCTTACTACAAGACATTGACACAGCCTCGGGTGTTTGTATGGCGAATGTTTCTTTTCGTTATACTTGCCAGTTTCGTCGTTATCGTACTGTATAATCAAATTTTAGAATCTTTTAAGGCCAATCCTGGCCTTAACGGTCTAATTATCGGCACCCTTTGCTTCGGCGTTGTTTATACGTTCCAGCAGGTGATGCGGCTTTATCCTGAAATCCGCTGGGTGAATAGTTTCCGCATCGCCGATCCCGGCCTGACGGTCGAGCGGCCGCCGGTGATGCTGGCGCCGATGGCGACATTGCTGCGCCGGCGCCAGGGGCAGGCGGCCCTGTCGGCGACGACCATGCGCTCCATTCTGGATTCCATCGGAGCGCGCCTCGACGAAACCCGCGAAACCACCCGCTATTTGGTGGGCCTGCTGGTGTTTCTCGGCCTGCTCGGCACTTTCTGGGGCCTGATGGCGACCGTGCAATCCGTCGGGCAGACCATCGGCGCGCTTGCACCGAGCGGAGAGGGCGCCGCCGCGTTCGAGGAGCTGAAATCCGGCCTGGAAGCCCCGTTGAAGGGCATGGGCGTGGCGTTTTCATCCTCGCTGTTCGGTCTTGCCGGCTCACTGATCGTCGGTTTCCTGGATTTGCAGGCCTCCCAGGCGCAGACGCGCTTTTACAACGAGCTGGAAGAGTGGCTGTCCGGCATCACCGAGGTTGGCGGCACCGATACCGCAGTTGGCGCGCAAGCGCAGCCGGCGCAGCTTCGCTTCGCCATGTTGGAAATGCAGCGCAGCATCGTCGACCTCGCCGAGAAGATCGAGCAGGGCATGGCGCGCGGCAACAACAACGATGCCATTCTCGAACTCACCAAGGGCATCGATCGGCTGGTCAAACAGATGCGCGCCGAGCAGAAGGTTGTCCGTGAATGGGTGGACGAACAGGCCCAACAGCATAATGAACTGGCCAACGTTCTGCGCGAACAGAACAAGCTGGCCACCATCCTGCGCGATGTCGCGGTGCGGCCGCCCCGATCCGGTGGCGATCGCTGATGATGCGTGGCGCTTGAGGCCCCGAGCGTGCGTCACCTTTCGAAAGTGATGCTTGGGGCGGTCTGGCTCCTCTCGGACCGCTAGCGAACTGACGCATAAGCATCGTTCATGCGCCGCCGCAGTCGCTTATTATTATGCATCGATCCAAACTCCGGCGGAAAGCCTGCGTTTGGATCGATGTTTTAGCGGAGTAACGATGACATGCCCTTGGCCCGTGGACGCCGCCGCCCTCAGCAGGATTACTGGCCTGGTTTCGTGGACGTGCTGTCCACGTTGCTGCTGGTGGTCACATTCCTGATGTCGATGTTCATGATCGCGCAATATTTCGCGAGCCAGGAGTCCAGCGGCAAGGACACGGCGCTCGCCCGGCTGAATAAGCAGATCTCCTCGCTGACCGAGCTTCTTGCATTGGAGCGGGGCCGCAAGAAGAACGCCGAGGACGAACTCGCCTCACTCTCCATCACGCTCGGCGCCGCGGAGAAGGAGAAGGCGCGGCTTCAGGGCCTGCTCGGCTCTGCGGGTGAAAAGGGCAGCTCGGCGGACAACCGCATCGTCTCGCTGACCGGCGAGGTCGACGAGCAGAAGAAGATTTCCTCGCAGGCGCTTGCCCAGGTGGAGTTGCTCAATCAGCAGATCGCCGCGCTGCGCCGGCAGATCGCGGCGCTGGAAGGCACGCTCGACTCATCGGAGAAGCGCGACCGCGACAGCCAGGCCCGCATCGCCGATCTCGGCCAGCGGCTGAACGTGGCGCTCGCCCAGCGCGTGCAGGAACTGTCGCGCTATCGGTCTGACTTCTTCGGCGGCTTGCGCAAGGTGCTCGGCAACCGCGACGATATCCAGGTGGTCGGCGACCGCTTCATCTTCCAGGCCGAGGTGTTCTTCGACAGCGGCTCTGCCGAAATCAGCCCGGAAGGTCAGGCCCAGATCGACAAGCTGGCCTCCGCCCTCGTGGACCTGGAAAAGCAAATCCCCGCCGATATCAACTGGGTGATGCGCGTGGACGGCCATACCGACGTTCGCCCCATCGCCACCGCCGCCTTCGCCTCGAACTGGGAACTGTCCTCGGCCCGCGCCATCTCGGTGGTGAAGCATCTGATCGGGCGCGGCGTGCCGGCCAACCGGCTGGTGGCGGCTGGGTTCGGCGAGTATCAGCCGCTTGTCAACGGCAGCGCCGAAGCGGAGATGCGCCGCAATCGCCGCATTGAGCTGAAGCTGACGGAAAAATAGGCGGATTACGAGCACTGGGCCGCGTGGCCGCCGAAGCCCCACGCTTGGCCGCGTCCAGCGTGGTCGGCGCGCGAGGCACCATGGGCGGTGGCGATACGGCTTGAATGTTCACGCGGTTCCCGCATGCGCGAGGGTTTCCGTTTTGCGTGGGCCGGCGGGTCATCAGAGCGCGATCGGGAAAAGTGGTCTTCCGGTTTTCCCGTAAAGTCGCGCGATCAACAAAGAATCCAGAGCGGCCACCAAACTGTGGTGCTTCCACCGGACGAGATCCCGCTCTGGAGCGCGATCGGGAAAAGTGGGCACCGATTTTCTTTGCAAAATCGCACGGGCCAGCAAAGAACCTCCGCCGACAAAGACGAAGCGCTGGCAAAAAGCCGCGTCCCTCTTCCGATGCAAGGGGACACGGCTCTTGTTCGTCATGCATGCCGATTTTCCGGGCGAAAGCGGGTATATGCAGATCGCTGGAAAATGCTCCCGTGCTGAGAAGCCATTTCCCGCCTCTACCGAGCCGGAAAATGGCTTCTCAGTCTTTCGTTGGTCGCTTTCTTGCAGAAAACCGGTTCCCACTTTTCTGGAAGCGCTCAATGGCGCGTGAATACCGATCCGGGAATGAAGTGGGGGATCTTGTCGCTTCCCTGCAAGCCGGCTGCGGCCAAAAGCGGGTTGACCGAGGCGAATGGCTGAACCAGCGGCTGTCCGCTGAGAGCGCGCGCCGGAAGCGGCTTGGCAGCCGCCCACAGGGCGTTGAACGACAGCTCGGCAAGCCGCACCGCGCCGGGCTTCTCCTCGTCCAGGATGTCGAGCCGGTTGCGATGCTCCTCCAGGCGGCGCAGCATGTCGCCGGTCCAGCACAGGTCATTGCCGAGCACGAACTGTTCATGGGCGTCGAGCAGCGCGGCGTTCTTGATGAAGCGGATCTTGGCGCCCTCGGGATGGCACGGGTCCGCGAGGTTGAGGGCCGACGACAGCTCGCTGAGAATATCGGCCGGCGCAAGCCGCGCGAAGATCACACGCACGGCGATCTTCTGGCGCTGAAGTTCGTCCGCATGCCCGATCAGCGCGCGCACGGCCACCATGGAGGGAGACCGCGCGATGAGCGTGACGGCGTGCTCCTGCAACGCCACGCCGCGCGCGGTTTTTTCCAGGAAACGGGCGAGCATGGCCGAGAATTTTTCGGCGGTGAGGGAGCAGTCGGTGGAAAGCTTTTTTTGGAAAGCAGACAGAAAACCCATCGGTCGTTCCCATTCGGTGAGGGGGAGGCGCGGCGCCAATCTGTGTGAAGTCAAACCTAGTCGCCCCAGGGTTAAGGAACGATTGAACGCCGGCGTTTTCTCGCCAAGTTCAGCCGCAATTCCGCAGGTGGCGTTACGCAAGGCACATGGGCGTTCCAAGCAGGTCTTGCGTTGGCGAGCGGGCGAATGACCGCGTGCCGTCTTTATTTGCGCGCCATCCTGGCTTTTGCGGGTGACGCTCAGGCGGCGGGTGGACAGATCGAGCGGCGATGGCGGTTTTTTCATCGGCACGGGGGGCGGCATCCATCGGTTGAGTTGCCATAAGAGCCGGTTGCATCTGAACGGCTGATTAGTCCCGGCGATGGTCGTGCTTCATGAACGGACTCTATCATGCGCGAACCGCCCCGCGAAAAAGGCGGCTCCGTTGCCGAAGCCGCCCTGTCGATTGGATGCCGTTCGCGGCAGCGCTAAGCAAACACTCCCTGGTCAACCAACGAATGCCTGCTTAGATGCCTTTGTTTTCGCCGCGTTTTTTTCCAAAACCGGAAAGGTCGCTTTTGGAAACTCTGCTTAGGGCATTCTATGTGTAGGCGGTACCGGGCGGCCTCCTGCACGAACGTCATCCCCGCGCAAGCAGGGCCCCAGTAAACACCGGAATCACTGCGGAGTACTGGGTTCCCGCTTGCGCGGGAATGACGCCCCGGAGCGAGGGGGTATCCGGAGCGACCAGACAAGTAAGAGGCGGCGAGGGTTTATCCCGAGCGATCTTTCGCGGGGAAGCTCAGGCCCGGCGGCGGCGCTTGCACGCTATGAGCGGCCGAACAACCTCCGCACCCAGGTGACCAAGCCGATATTATCCGTTGTGGCCATCTTGGCGCTTGGCGGCGTCCCGCCACCTGACGCACTGCCGCCCCCCGATGCGCCGCCGCCCGATGTGTTGCCACCGCGATTGCCATTGTCGCTCTTGATCTTGACGTTGCTGTAACTGTTGTCGTCCAGATCGATGTCCACGCCGTCCGTTTCGAAGGGCGCGTCCTCCGGCTCGGCCTCGTCTTCGCCGCTACGGTCTTCCAGCGCCAAGCGCTTTTCGTCCGTCACGGCGGGCTTGGGCTCGTCCAGCGGCACGGTTTTCAACTCGACGCTGCGGGGTGTCTCGGCCAGCTCGCGCACATTGGGCACGGGCGGACGTTCCCAATCCCCGCTCTGAACGCGGCGCTTGGCGACCTTTTCCTCCACGACCGCGCCACTGCCCACCGATTGGAGCAGGATCTGCGCCCAGGCGTTGCGGCGGAATTTATACAGGCGGAAGGCATCGGCCTGGGCATAGACGCTGCCCTGCTGATCGAGCTTCCGCTTGATCAGTTCGGCATCCATCTTCTCGATGTCGGCATCGACCAGCTTGACGAAATCGCTGCCCTCCAGCGTGGCGAATACGCTGGTGATGTAGCGCGACACCTCAAGCGGACGCTCCGAGGTGGCCTTGAAGATTGCCTCGGCCGCGCTGGGCCCCGTGCGCTGCTTCAGCCATTCCCGATAGTCTTCCTCGCGGAAATCGAGCGGGACGGCCGCGTAGTAGTGGCCGCGATGGTCGAAGACCACGTCCTGAATCGGCGCGATGACGGCGGCGGCGGACGGCCTCCTATCGGGGTCGAACTGGTTCTGGAAGACCTTGTAGAACGTCTCCAGATACGCGCTCATGCCGCCAGAACGCGCCTGCTCCATGCTCCGGGAGAGCTGGAAGAACGGGCCGAAAGGCCGGTTCACCGAGACGAGCAGGATGCAGATGTCGACGAAGATGGCGATGATCAGCGGAATCCAGTCGCGCTGCGTCAGGCCGTTCTCGACCACGGGTTCCGGGCTGCCCGTGATGGCGGAGACGGCATGCTGGCCCCAGCCCATGCCCGAATTGGTGAGGCGGCGGAACGCCTCGATGACGGCCTCCGAGCCTTCATAGGTGCGAACCTGCGGCGGATTGAGCTGCGGGAGCTGCTCGATGGCGCGAACGACACCGTTCAGCGCGGTGCGCAATTGGGCGTCGGGGCAGATGAACGTGCCGCCGCGATCGTCGGGAAAGCTGGTCTGTCCGCTGCGGGTTTTGAACTCGTCGCGAAGCTGGAGAAGCTGCGGATCGTCGCGCAGCGCGTTGAAGCGAGTGGCCACAAGGCCGAGCTTGCGGTTCAATTCGCCCAGAAACACGGCTCGCGAGCCTGTCTTGGGGTCGGTGACGGCAGGATCCTTGTTCAGGATTTTTTGCAGATCGCCGTTGAGATCGGTGAAATCGGTCTTAACGTTGGTGACACGCTGCGCGATGAAATCATTGGCGAAGGTGAAGCGCTGGGCATCGCCCTCGCGCAGGCGGCGGCGGGGGCCTTCGCCCGCACGGCTGCCAGGGCAGGTGCCGCCGGAATTGCGCTCGGTCTCGGCCTTTTCGGCGGAGATGCGCGACAGCGAGGTGAAGGTGGTCTGGAGCTGCTCAAGCCGGCTGGTGCCGACCTGAAGGTCCTGCTGCACTTGCAGGATCGAGGTCTCGGCGGACTGGGTGGTGACGTTGCCGGCTTCCAGATATTTCCAGTAGAAGCCGAACGCAAATCCGACCGAAATCGCGAATAGGATGATGTAGCCGAAAATGTACATCGGCCAAAGCCACCAGCGAAGCTGGCCGGAGAACATCGCATCGAGGATGTAGAGGATCATCAGTTGCAGCATGAACACCGCGAACCCAACCGCGATGCTTGCCGCAAAGCCGATATCGCCCGACGAAGCGGCGATCAACTCCATGATGCCGGTGTAGGTCGAGATCCAGGCGAGTAAACTCAGGCCACCGAGGAGCAAAACCCACATCCAGGAAATGTCACGCCGTTTGATCGGCACCGCCATCGATCAGAACTCCTTAACCTGCAATGCCGGGCAACACCGCTCCGACGTCAAGAAAGCGTTAACGGACGCTGCGGGTTAAACACAACCATTCCGAGCCCCGTTCCCTTTGGCGGAAAGTTCCCTCGCGCGCACTATAGAGGGCCCTATGAGGCTCCGTCGCCAGGAGTTTTCGCTTCGCGCAAGGGCTGGAGACGCTTTCTCCAGCAAGCGCGGCTTTTTTACAAAGCATTAAGAATGGATGCCGAATTCTGAATAAGGGATAAAGCTTACCGCCTGTCCCTCATCTATCGACTCAATCCGTTCGGCGATTTCGATCAGCCCGTCCGACGCCCTGAGCGAGGAGATCAATCCGGAGCCGTCATGGGGGTACGGTATCACGCAGAGTTGATCGCCCGCGCCGCCTGTCAGCATGCCGCGCAGGAATTCGCGGCGTCCGGGCTTGCGCCGGTTGAGGGCAAAGCCGGCCGGTACCGCATAGCGCCGCGGCTCCCGCCATCGGCCGCCACCCAGCAAGCTCAGCACCGGGGCGGCATAGAGCAGGAAGCAGACAAACGCCGCCACCGGATTGCCCGGCAGGCCAAGAAACACGGCATCGCCGATCTGCCCGAACGACATCGACCGGCCCGGCTTGATGGCGATCTGCCACATCTTCAGCGAGCCGAGCGTGTTCAGCGCCTTCACCACATGGTCTTCCTCGCCCCGGCTCGCGCCCCCGGAAGTGATGACGACGTCGTGGCTGGCGGCCGCTTGGCTGAGCTTTTCCTCTACCCGTGCGGCCTTGTCCGGAGCCATGCCCAGGAATGCCGCCGGGTGGCCCGCTATGGCGGAAAGCGCCATCAGCATCGGCGCGTTGGCGTCATAGACGCGGGCCTCGCTGAACGGCGCCCCCGCGGCGAGCAGTTCGTCACCCGTCGAGATCACCCCGACGCGCAGCCGCCGATAGCACGATACATCGCCGGCGCCGGTCGCAGCCAAGGCGGCGATGTCCTGCGGACGTAGCCGAACGTTGGCCTCCATCAGCACGCTGTCGGCCTGGACGTCTTCGCCCGCCAGGCGTCGGTTCGCGCCCGGCTTCAATCCGCCGGGGATGAAGACGCCGTCGCCGTCGACCCGCACATCCTCCTGCATGGCGACGCTGTCGGTGCCGGCCGGCATCATCGCGCCGGTGAAGATGCGCGCGGCCTCCTCCGGTCCGATCCGCTGCCCGAGCGCATGTCCAGCCGCCGCCCGTCCAGCGAGGCGGAACCGGCTGCCCCGGTCGCGGTCGTAATGGGCGTGGCCAAAGGCATAGCCGTCCACGGCGGCGTTGGTATGGGCTGGGATGTCGCGCGGCGCGATCACCGTCTCGGCCAGGATGCGGCCGCTAGCCTCGGTCAGGGGCAAGCGCTCGGTGCCGGCCACGGGATGCAGCCGCGCGGTCAGCAACGCCAGCGCCTCGTTATGGGGGAGGCGGTCCTTGTCGTGCAGGAAGCAGTCGTCGAGGAGCTTGCGGGTCATGGTGCCTTGGTCAATCCGGTGTGCTTCAGGATGAAATCGGCCATCCCGGCGATGTCGTCGAGCGCGTAAATGGGAACCTCCCCGGTGTCCGCCGGGTGATCGGTAGCGATGGCGACGATGCCGGGCATGTCGCCCAGCATCGGGGTTTGTTGCGTGGCCTCCAGCCGCCGCGCCTCGATCTTGTCGTGTGCGTGCGCCTTGAAGCCCTCCACCAGGATCAGGTCGGAGCCCTGGAGCCGCTCCAGCACGGCCTCCAGCGGCGGCTCGTCCTCGCCGCGCAGCTCATGCATGATGGCCACGCGCTTGCCCGATATGACCGCCACCTCGCGCGCGCCGGCCTCGCGGAAGGCATAGGAGTCGCGGCCCGGCTGATCGACATCGAAGCCGTGATGGGCGTGTTTGACGGCGGCCACCTTGAAGCCGCGCCGGGTCAGCTCGGCGATGAGGCGCGAGACCAGCGTCGTCTTGCCGGAGTTCTTCCATCCGACGATGCCGAATAGCGGTGGTGTCATCGGCTTCCTTTCGCGAGGAGGGCCTCGGCCTGCGCCAAATCCTCGGGCGTGTTGATGTTGAAGAACGGGTCGACGGACGCGCCACCGATCTCCACGGGCAGGAAATCCACCGTGACATGGGCGTAGCGCGCGATCCAGTCCTGCACCTTGCGGCGGCCCTCGGCAAGATAGGCTTCCAGATCGTCCGCGAGCGCCACCGGCCACAGGCCGAAGACGAAATGCCCCTGGCCGCCGGACGCGGCAATCGCGATGTCGGCATCGGCCGCGCCTGCCGCCGCGCGCAGCCTTGCCGCCATATCGGCGGGGAAGAACGGCGTGTCGCAGGCCGCCGTCATCACGTGGCGAGCGGTCGGGCAATGCGCGCGCGTCCACATCATGCCGGCGAGCAGCCCGGCCAGCGGACCGGCGAAATCCGCGTCGCGGTCCGGCACGACGGGCAGGCCGAAAGCGGCGAAGCGCGCCGGGTCGCCATTGGCGTTGATGATCAGCGCGTCGACCTGGGCCGCGAGCGTATCGATGGCATGCGCGATCATTGGCCGTCCACCGAGCGCCCGCAGGCTCTTGTCGCCGCCGCCCATGCGCCGCGACTGTCCGCCAGCGAACAAGACGCCGACAGTGGCGACATTTATGCTAGAAGGTATCATCGGGGCATCGCCTTGAGGCATTTGTCACTATCGCCGTCTTTTTTTGTGCATTTGTCACCATAGATAAGCGTTCCGGAGAGCCGGCGCACCCATTTGGATGCGACGCTTTCCACTTACCATCGCCGAGGATCGCAATGAACGCCACGCCCACCAAAGACAAGATCATCGAGGAACTCCGGCGGGTGAAGACGCCGGACGGGCAGGGCGACATCGTCCGCCAGGGGCTTGTCTCGGAAATCGTCATCCAGGACGGCAAAGTCTATTTCGCGCTGGCCGTTCCGCCCGAGCGGGCCAGCGAATTCGAGCCGCTGCGCAAGACCGCCGAGCGCGCCGCCGCGATGGTTCCCGGCGTCAAGGCGGTGATGGTAACGCTGACCGCCGAGAAAGCCAGCGTCAAGGCCACCTCCGGCCAGGCCGCCCCGCCGCCGCCCGCACAGCGCCCCTCCCACGGCGCCACCCTCCAGGGCATCGCCGATGTGCGCCGCATCATCGCGGTGGCCTCGGGCAAGGGCGGCGTCGGCAAATCCACGACTGCGGTCAATCTGGCGCTGGGGCTGAAGGCCAACGGCTTGCGCGTCGGCCTGCTCGACGCCGATATTTACGGGCCCTCCATGCCGCGCCTGATGGGCCTGTCCGGCAAGCCGGAGATGATCGACGCCAACACGCTCAAGCCGATGGAGAATTTCGGCGTCAAGGTGATGTCCATCGGCTTCCTGGTGAGCGAGGAAACGCCGATGATCTGGCGCGGGCCGATGGTGCAGTCCGCCCTCACCCAGATGATGCGCGACGTCGCCTGGGGGCCGCTCGACATCATGGTGGTGGACATGCCACCCGGCACGGGTGACGCCCAGCTCACCATGGCCCAGCAGGTGCCACTGGCCGGCGCGGTGATCGTCTCCACGCCGCAGGATTTGGCGCTGATCGATGCGCGCAAGGGGCTGAATATGTTCCGCCGGGTGAATGTGCCGGTGCTCGGCATCGTCGAGAATATGAGCTATTTCCTCTGCCCGCATTGCGGCGGCCGCTCCGACATCTTCAGCCATGGCGGCGCCGAGCAGGAAGCCAAGCGCCTCGACGTGCCGTTCCTGGGCGGCGTGCCGCTCGACATGACGATCCGCGAGACCTCCGACGAAGGCCGCCCCATCGTCGCCAGCGCGCCGGACAGCGATCACGCCCGGATCTACCGCGACATCGCCGCCAATGTCTGGGGCCAGGTCGGCGAGACCAGCCCGCAGCGTGCAGCGCCGCGCATCGTCATCGAATAAAGCGCGATCAGGAAAAGTGGTCTTCCGGTTTTCCTGTAAAATCGCGCGGGCCGGCAAAAAATCTAGAGCGGCCCCGAAACGGTGGTGTTTCCACCTGAAGTGATCCCGCCCTAAGCAGGGTTTCCCAAAAGTGGACACCGGTTTTGGGATAAAAACCCTGCTCAAACAAAGGAAGCTAAGCAGCCATTCATTGGCGAAGCC
>Ga0307513_10011484_pt1 | contig 11005 bp, 5 predicted proteins | sample 15_EM_MG_FD_202174 | JGI IMG/M metagenome (GOLD analysis project Ga0307513, IMG submission 202174) | Populus trichocarpa ectomycorrhiza microbial communities from riparian zone in the Pacific Northwest, United States - 15_EM | ecosystem: Host-associated > Plants > Roots > Unclassified | place... | reverse complement strand
ATCGTCGACGTGCAGACCGGCAGCATGGTCTTCGCCAGCGGTGCCGCCACCTTCAACGCCGGCACCCAGTTCACCGGTGCCGGCGCCGCGCAGGTGACGAGCAACGCGGCTTTCAACGGCGCCTTCACGTCGCAGAACCTGCAGCTGCTGAGCGGCAGCTTCACCGGCAGCGGCGCGGTCATCAACGGCGCGGTGAGCTGGACCACCGGTGGTCTGGCCGGCACCTGGGACATCGCCGCCGGGCAGACGCTGACCTTGCTGTCGGGCAACTACAAGTACGTCGACGGCACGGTCGGCAACCACGGCACGATCGCCGCGCTCGACACGCTGTACTTCCGCAACGGCAACGTGCTCACCAACGCAGCGCTGTACGACCTGCAGGCCGACGTGGGCCTGGGCGATGGCGGCTACAGCGGCAGCTTCGTCAACAACGGCGTCTTCCGCAAGAGCGCCGGCGCCGGCAGCAGCAGCATCGCCGGCGTCGCCTTCGTCAACAACGGCGAGATCAACGCGCAGACCGGGACGATCAACTTCAGCAGTGGGTCAGCGCGCTTCAACGACGGCACCCACTTCAGCGGCGCCGGCCAGGTGGCGGTGACGGCGAACGCGACTTTCGTCGGCAGCTACACGACGGCGGGCGACCTCAGCCTCTACAACGGGGTCTTCACCGGTGGCGACGGCAGCCCGGGGTCCAAGGGCGTGATGAACGGGAATACGAACTGGGTCACCGGCACGCTGGCCGGCACCTGGGACGTGGCCGCCGGCCGCACGCTGAGCTTGCAGCCGGGCAACTACAAGTACGTCAATGGTTCGCTGACCAACAAGGGCACGATCGCCGCGCTCGAAACGCTGTACTTCCAGAACGGCAACACGCTGAGCAACCCGGGCGTCTACGACCTGCAGGCCGATGTCGGCCTGGGCGACGGCGGCTACAGCGGCAGCTTCGTCAACACCGGCGTCTTCCGCAAGAGCAGCGGCAGCGGCAGCAGCAGCGTTTCCGGCACCACCTTCATCAACAGCGGCGAGATCAACGCGCAGAGCGGCACGATCAATTTCGCCAGCGGATTGGCGCGCTTCAACGACGGCACGCATTTCAGCGGCGCAGGGCAGGTGGCGGTGACGAGCAACGCCAGCTTCGTCGGCGCCTACACGAGCACCGGCAACCTGAGCCTGTACAACGGCGTCTTCACCGGCGGCGACGGCAGCCCCGGGTCCAAGGGCGTGATGAACGGCGACACCCGCTGGGCCACCGGCACCTTGGCCGGCACCTGGGACGTTGCCGCCGGCCGCACGCTGACGCTGCAGGGCGGCAACTACAAGTACCTCAATGGCACGCTGACCAACAAAGGCACGATCGCCGCCGTCGAGTCGTTGTACCTGCAGAACGGCAACACGCTGAACAACCAGGGCCGCTACGACCTGCAGGACGACGTGGGCGTCGGCGACGGCGGCTACAGCGGCAGCTTCGTCAACACCGGCCTGTTGGTGAAGAGCGCCGGCAGCGGCACCAGCTCGCTGCAGTCGGTGGCTTTCAGCAACGCCGCCGGCGGCGTGGTCGACGTGCGCAGCGGGGTGATCCAGTTGCCCAACAACTTCAGCAACGAAGGTACGCTGAAAGGCGCCGGCAGCTTTGCCACCAATCTGCTGAACAACCTCGGGCATGTCGCGCCGGGCTCGATCGGCGAGGCGCCGGGCCTGTTGACGCTGAATGGCAACTACGCGCAGGGCGCCGCGGGCTCGTTCGATGTCGGCCTGGAGAACCTGGCGGCATTCGGCAACCTGTGGGTCAACGGCAGCGCCAGCCTGGGCGGAACGATCGCGGTCGAGTGTGTCGGCAGCTGTTCCTTCACCGCCGGCACCGAACTGGTCGTGTTGCACAGCACGGGGCTCTTGAGCGGCAGCTTCGCGAACCTGACGATGAGCGGTTTCGCGGCCGGCGCCTTCGAGGTGGCCTACCTCGGCAACGACGTGGTGCTGCGGATCACGCAGGGCACCGTGGCGGCGGTGCCGGAGCCGGAACGCTACGCGATGCTGCTTGCCGGGCTGGCCGGTCTGGGCTTCGTCGCCCGCCGGCTACGGGAGGCGCAGTTCAACGCACGCGCCAGCGCATGACTCAGGCCCAGGCGCTGGCCTGGTCCAGCGCCTGGATCGTGCCGGCGTCGAGCGACAACCGGGCCGCGCCGGCCAGCTCAGTGAACTGCGTCAGCGAAGTCGCGCTGGCGATCGGCGCCGTCAGCCCCGGCCGCGCCATCTGCCAGGCCAGCGCCACCTGCGCCGGCGTTGCGTTCAGCGCTGCCGCGGCGTCGTCGAGGGCGGCCAGGATGCGCAGCCCGCGCTCGTTCAGATAGCCTTTGACGCCGCTGCCGCGCGGGCTCTTGCCGAGGTCGGCTTCGCTGCGGTACTTGCCGGTCAGGAAGCCGCGCGCGAGGCCGAAGAAGTTGATCACGCCCAGGCCCTCGGCGCGGCACAGCGGTTCGAGTTCGGCCTCGTAGCCGGCACGGTCGACCAGGTTGTATTGCGGCTGCAGGCTCTCGTAGCGCGGCAGTCCCAGGCGCCGGCTGGTGGCCAGCGCTTCGGCCAGCCGCGGCGCACTGAAGTTCGACGCGCCGATCGCCCGTACCTTGCCTTCGCGAATCAGTTCCGCAAACGTAGTCAGCGTTTCCTCCATCGGCGTGTCCGCGTCGTCCTTGTGCGCCTGGTAGAGGTCGATGCGGTCGGTCTGCAGCCGGCGCAGCGAGTCTTCCACCGACTGCAGGATCCAGCGCTTCGACAAGCCGATCCGTCCGTCGCCCATGTCCATGCCGACCTTGGTCGCGAGCACGATGCGCTCGCGTTTGCCCGTGGCCTTCAGCCAGCGGCCGATGATCGATTCCGATTCGCCGCCGCTGTGCCCCGGCGCCCAGCGCGAGTAGACGTCGGCGGTATCGACCAGGTTGAAGCCGGCGTCGACGAAAGCGTCGAGCAGGGCGAACGATGTCGCTTCGTCGGCCGTCCAGCCGAACACGTTGCCGCCGAAGGCGAGCGGGGCGACTTGGAGGCCGGATCGGCCGAGTGGGCGCAGTTGCATTGGTTGGATCTCCGTTCAGGTGGATGACACGGCCAGCGTTTCGACCGCAAGAACACGGTTGCGGCCCTGGCGCTTGGCGGCGAGCAGTTCGTCGTCGGCGGCGCGCAGCAGCGCTTCGCCTGAACCGCCCGAATCGCCCGCTCCGCCGCCGCCGGACTGCGAATCGCAGACGCCAGCCGAAAAACTCTGGCCGCCGAGCGTCAGCCCATCGAGGGCGAAGGTCTCGCTGCGCCAGCGCCGCAGCAGCGCCTGCACCTTGCGCCGCGCGGCCATCGCATCCGTGCGCGGCATCAGCAGGCAGAACTCTTCGCCGCCGTAGCGGCAGGCGACATCGCTCTTGCGCGAGTTGTCGGCCAGCAGGCGGCCGAATGCGGCCAGCAGCCGGTCGCCGGCGGCATGGCCGCAGCGGTCGTTGACCGACTTGAAGTGGTCGAGGTCGATGATCGCCACCGCCAGCGGCTGGCCGTCGCGGCGGGCCAGCGCCAGCATCGCCGGCAGCGCCTCGTTCAGGTGGCGGCGGTTGAAGAGGCCGGTGAGTTCGTCGCGCGTGGCCTGCTCGCGCAACGCCTGCTGCAGCGCCTGGACCTCGGCGACCTTGCGCGACAGCTGCTGGTTGACGGCTTCGATCGCGCGCCGGCGGGCGTCGTTCTCCTCGAGCTGCTGCTGCAGCCGCAGCAGCTCGGTCTGCAGCGCCGCGGCCTGGTAGCGGGCCTGCGACGCCAGCGCGACGCGTTGCTGCTGGGTGCGCTGCCAGAGGCGCATCGCGGCCAGCGCCGCGTTGCTGTCGCCACGCTTCTCGTGCAGGTCGGCCACGGCCAGCAGGTACAGGCAGTGCATGCGCAGGCTCAGGCCTTCGGCGGGCGGCTCGACCAGTCCCTGCGCGGCTTGCAGCGCCGATAGCGCGGCGTCGGCCCGGCCTTCGCTCATCGCGAGCAGCGAGCGCGCGACGGCGAGCTCGACATGCTCGTCGGGAATCGCCGCCCGCGCTGCGCTCTCGGCGCGCGCCACCAGCTCGGCGCCGAGCGCCTGTTCGCCGGCGCGCAACGCGGCGATCGCCAGGGTTTCGAAGTGGGTCGCCATCGTGCCGCGGCCGCTGGCGTCGGCCGGCATCTCGCGCACGCGCAGCACATCGGGCAAAGCGTCGTGCGGGCGTTCGAGGTCGGTCAGGCAGCCGATCCGGTTGATCAGCAGCACGCTGAGCAGGCGCGGGTTGCTGAAGCGCGCGCAGCGCTCGACGCCGCTTTCGACATGGCGCAGCGCCTCGTGGTAGTCGCCGAGCTGCATCAGCTCGTGCGAGAGGTTGCAGTGCAGCGCCGTGTCGAAGCCATCGCCCCGTGCCGGCCGCGTGTCGCGCAAGGCCTCGTACATGTAGGCGAACGCGAGATCGGAGCGGCCTTGCGCCGAATAGCAGCCGGCAATCGTGTTCAGCAGCACGCCGCGCTGTTCGTGGCGCAGCACTTGCAGGCCTTCGTCGCGCAGCGGCAGCACGCGTTCGAGCGACTCGCGAAAGCGCCCTTCGCGCCAGAGCGCGCGCGCCTGGCCGGCGCCGGCGAGGATGTAGCCGGCGCGCTCGCCCAGGGCGTCGAACAAGGCCGACGCACGCTCGAGTTCGACAGCGGCCTCGCGCGGCGTCGCGAAGTGCAGCCGGTGAAACCCGCGCACGAGCAGCGCCCAGGCGCTGGCGCCGTCGTCGCCGGCGGCCAGGGCCTGCTCGGCGAGTGCGGCCGAGCGGGTCGAATCCAGGTGCAGCAAGCCCCAGGCACGGCGCGCCATTCGCCGGGCTTCGGCGATGCGTGCGGTGTATGGCGCTGGCGGGGCTGGCGGGGCTGGCGGGGCACAGGGCGGCATGTGCCAATTATCGGCACGGCCCCGCCCGATCGCCCCCCCGCCCCCGTTACATGCTGCGCCGGTACTGCCCGCCGACTTCGAACAGCGCCGACGTGATCTGCCCGAGCGAGCAGCAGCGCACGGCGTCCATCAGCACGTCGAAGACATTGCGGTTGTCGATCACCGCCTGTTGCAGCCGCGCGAGCATCGCCGGCGATTCGGCGGCATGGCGGGCATGGAAGTCGTGCAGCCGCTGCAACTGCGACTGCTTCTCTTCGTCGGTCGAACGCGCCAGCTCGATGTGCTCGGGCACGGTCTCGCCGTGCGGGTTGCGGAAGGTGTTGACGCCGATGATCGGGTATTCGCCGGTGTGCTTCTGCATCTCGTAGTGCATCGACTCTTCCTGGATCTTGCCGCGCTGGTAGCCGGTTTCCATTGCGCCGAGCACGCCGCCGCGCTCGGCGATCTTCTCGAACTCCACCAGCACCGCCTCTTCGACCAGTTCGGTCAGTTCGTCGATGATGAAAGCGCCCTGGCTCGGGTTCTCGTTCTTCGCCAGGCCCCACTCGCGGTTGATGATCATCTGGATCGCCATCGCCCGGCGAACGCTCTCTTCGGTGGGCGTGGTAATCGCTTCGTCGTAGGCGTTGGTGTGCAGGCTGTTGCAGTTGTCGTAGATCGCGATCAGCGCCTGCAAGGTCGTGCGGATGTCGTTGAACGCGATCTCCTGCGCATGCAGGCTGCGGCCGCTGGTCTGCACGTGGTACTTCAGCTTCTGGCTGCGTTCATTCGCGCCGTAGCCGTCGCGCAAGGCCGTCGCCCAGATGCGCCGCGCGACCCGGCCCATCACGGTGTATTCGGGGTCCATGCCGTTGCTGAAGAAGAAACTCAGGTTCGGCGCGAAGTCGTCGACGTGCATGCCGCGCGCGAGATACGCCTCGACGAAGGTGAAGCCGTTGCTGAGCGTGAAGGCCAGCTGGCTGATCGGGTTCGCGCCGGCCTCGGCGATGTGGTAGCCGCTGATGCTGACCGAATAGAAATTGCGCACGTCGTGGTGGACGAAGTACTCGGCGATGTCGCCCATCACCTTCAGCGAAAACTCGGTCGAGAAGATGCAGGTGTTCTGGCCCTGGTCTTCCTTCAGGATGTCGGCCTGCACGGTGCCGCGCACGTTGGCCAGCGTCCACGCGCGGACCTTCTGCGCTTCGTCGTCGGTCGGCTCGCGGTGGTTGTCGGCGCGGAACTTGTCCAGGTTCTGGTCGACGGCGGTGTTCATGAACATCGCCAGGATCGACGGCGCCGGGCCGTTGATCGTCATGCTGACGCTGGTGCTCGGGTTCGTCAGCTCGAAGCCCGAGTACAGCACCTTCATGTCGTCCAGGGTCGCGATGCTGACGCCCGAGTTGCCGACCTTGCCGTAGATATCGGGCCGCAGGTCGGGGTCGTTGCCGTACAGCGTGACCGAGTCGAACGCGGTGCTCAGGCGCTTCGCCGGCAGGCCTTCGCTGACCATCTTGAAGCGCCGGTTGGTGCGGAACGCATCGCCCTCGCCGGCGAACATGCGGGTCGGGTCCTCGCCCTCGCGCTTGAAGGCGAAGGTGCCGGCGGTGTACGGGAAGCTGCCGGGCACGTTTTCCAGCAGCAGCCACTTGAGGATCTCGCCATGGTCTTCGTACTGCGGCAGTGCGACCTTGCGGATCTTGTTGCCCGACAGCGTGGTGTGGGTGAGCTGGGTGCGGATTTCCTTGTCGCGGATCTTCACGACGTATTCGTCGCCAGCGTAGGCCTTCTGCATGTCGGGCCACATCGCGAGCAGCTTCTTCGAACCCGCGGCCAGTTGCTCGTCGCGCTGGGCGGCGAGGTCGAGCACCGCTTCGACGGCGCGGTGCCGCTCGGGCTTGTCGGTCTGCAGCATCCGGGCGCTGGCGTGCAACTGCTGCAGCTCGCGCGCCAGCCGCGACTGCGCCAGCGCGCGCGACTTGTAGCCGCGCACGCAGTCGGCGATGTCGGCCAGGTAGCGCGCGCGGGCGCCGGGGACGATGGGCACCTGGTTCGTGCTGTGCCTGGTCGCGACCTGGGGCAGGCGGCTTTCGACCGTCGCCAGCCCCAGGCCCGCCAGCCGCGGCAGCAAGGCCTGGTACAGCGCGGTGACGCCGTCGTCGTTGAAGCGGCTGGCCATCGTGCCGAAGACCGGCATCTCGTCGGTGGGTCTGCCCCAGGCTTCCCGGTTGCGCTGGACCTGCTTGGCAACGTCGCGCAGCGCGTCGAGCGAGCCCTTGCGGTCGAACTTGTTGATCGCGACGAACTCGGCGAAGTCGAGCATGTCGATCTTCTCCAACTGGCTGGCGGCGCCGAATTCGGGCGTCATCACGTACATCGGCACGTCGACCAGCGGCACGATCGCCGCGTCGCCCTGGCCGATGCCCGAGGTCTCGACGACGATCAGGTGGAAGCCGGCGCATCGGCAGGCGGCCAGCACGTCGGGCAGGGCCTGGCTGATCTCGCTGCCGAAGTCGCGGGTGGCCAGGCTGCGCATGTAGACGCGCGGGCCGTTCTGCCACGGTGAGATGGCGTTCATCCGGATCCGGTCGCCGAGCAAGGCGCCGCCGCTCTTGCGCCGGCTCGGGTCGATCGAGATCACCGCGATGCGCAAAGCGTCGCCCTGGTCCAGCCGCAGGCGGCGGATCAGCTCGTCGGTCAGGCTGCTCTTGCCGGCGCCGCCGGTCCCGGTAATGCCGAGCACCGGCGTCTTCGAAGCCTTCGCGGTCTCGTGCAGCGCGGCCTTGAACGACGGATCGGCCTTGCCGTTCTCCAGCGCCGTGATCGCCTGCGCCAGCGCGCGCCAGGCGGCGTCACCATGGCCTTGCAGCGCGGCCACGGCCTTTGGCGCATGCGGCGTCAGGTCGGCGTCGCTGCGCATCACCATCTCGCCGATCATCCCGGCCAGACCCATGCGCTGGCCGTCTTCGGGGCTGTAGATGCGTGCCACGCCGTAACCCTGCAGCTCGCGGATCTCGGCCGGCACGATGACCCCGCCGCCGCCGCCGAAGACCTGGATCTGCTCGCCGCCGCGCTGGCGCAGCAGGTCGACCATGTACTTGAAGTACTCGACGTGGCCGCCCTGGTAGCTGCTGATCGCGATGCCCTGCACGTCTTCCTGCAGCGCGGCGGTGACCACTTCGTCCACCGAGCGGTTGTGGCCGAGGTGGATGACTTCGGCGCCCATGCTCTGCAGGATGCGCCGCATGATGTTGATCGCCGCATCGTGGCCATCGAACAGGCTGGCAGCGGTGACGAAACGCACCTTGTTCGCCGGGCGGTAGGCGGCAAGGGCTTTGAATTCGGCGGAGAGGTCGGTCATGGCGGTGCGGGGTGTGGGAGCGGCCGGACGGCCGTTCGGTTGACTTGACGTTAACGTAAACGTCAAGTTGAATGATGCCACTGCTGGCCATGGCTGGCGAGCGGTGGTTACCATCGCCCCCGCACTCCGGCTTAAGCCCACAGGCGCACCCCATGAGCTTTCTCGCCATCGACATCGGCAACACCCGCCTCAAGTGGGCGCTCTACGCCAAGCCTTTGCCGGGCGCCGCCTTGCTGGCGCAGGGCGCGGTGTTCCTGGAGACCATCGACACCTTGGCCGAGACCGAATGGCGCAGCCTGCAGGCGCCGCACAGCATGCTCGGCAGCGTGGTCGCCGGGGAGGTGGTGCGCCGGCGTGTCGAAGAGCAGATGGAGATGTGGGACATCACGCCGCGCTGGGTGGTCTCTTCCGCGCACGAGGCCGGCGTCGTCAACGGCTACGACCATCCGGGCCGGCTCGGCGCCGACCGCTGGGTCTCGCTGATCGGCGCCCGCGCCCGCGTGCTGGCCGGCGGCAAGCCGCGGCCGGCGCTGGTGGTGATGGTCGGCACGGCGGTGACGGTCGATGCGCTCGATGCCGAAGGGCGTTTCCTCGGCGGCCTGATCCTGCCCGGCTTCGGCCTGATGCTGCGGGCGCTGGAAATGGGTACCGCCGGGCTGAAGGTGCCGACCGGCGAGGTCGTCGACTTCCCGACCAACACCAGCGATGCCTTGATGAGCGGCGGCACCGAGGCCATCGCCGGCGCCATCGAGCGCCAGCACCGCAAGCTGATCGAGCGCACCGGTGCAGAGCCGCTGCTGCTGATGACCGGCGGCGCGGCGGTCAAGCTGGCGCCGACCACAGACCTGCGGTTCGAAACCGTCGATTCGCTGATCTTCGACGGCTTGCTGGCGATGCAGTCGCGCCGCCTTGCGCTTTGACCGCGCTTTGACCGCGCCGTGACGGGCGCCGTGGCCTACAGGATGTAGCGCGACAGGTCTTCGTTCTTCGCCAGGTCGCCCAGGCGCGCATCCACGGCGTCGGCGTCCAAGGTCACGGTCTGCCCGCTGCGGTTCGGGGCATCGAAGCTCACCTCGTCGAGCAGCCGCTCCATCACGGTCGCCAGCCGCCGCGCGCCGATGTTTTCGGTGCGCTCGTTCACCTCGTAGGCGATCTGCGCCAGCCGGCGCACGCCGGCCTGTGTGATCTCGAGCGTCACGCCTTCGGTCGCCAGCAGCGCCTGGCATTGCTTGACGAGGCTCGCGTGGGTGCTGGTCAGGATCGCCTCGAAGTCGTCGACGCTCAAAGGCCCGAGTTCGACCCGGATCGGGAAGCGCCCCTGCAGCTCGGGGATCAGGTCGCTCGGCCGCGCCAGATGGAAGGCGCCACTGGCGATGAACAGGATGTGGTCGGTCTTGACGATGCCGTACTTGGTGTTGACGGCGGTGCCTTCGACGAGCGGCAGCAGGTCGCGCTGCACGCCCTGGCGCGAGACATCGGCGCCGCCGTGTTCGGCGCGCGAAGCGACCTTGTCGATCTCGTCGATGAAGACGATGCCGTTGCCTTCGGCCTGGGCCAGCGCGGCGGCACGGATCTCGTCTTCGTTGACCAGCTTGCCGGCTTCTTCTTCGGTCAGCCTCGTCAGGGCCTCGCCGATCTTCATCTTGCGCAGCTTGCGCTTGTTCTGGCCGAGCTGCGAGAACAGGCCCTTCAACTGGTCGGCCATCTCCTCCATGCCCTGCGGGCCGAGGATTTCGAGCGCCGGCTTCGCATCGGCGACCTCGACTTCGACTTCCTTGTCGTTCAGCGTGCCTTCGCGCAAGCGCTTGCGCATCACCTGGCGGGCGGTGTTGTCGGGCGCCGGGCCGGACTCGCCTCGGGGTTCACGCGAGGGCGTGACCAGGATGTCCAGCACCCGCTCCTCGGCCGCTTCCTCGGCCTTCGCGCGCTGCATCCGGATCTGGCGCTCGCGCTCCTGCTTGACGGCCACTTCCACCAGGTCGCGGATGATCGTGTCGACATCCTTGCCGACGTAGCCGACCTCGGTGAACTTGGTCGCCTCGACCTTGATGAAGGGCGCGTCGGCCAGCCGCGCGAGGCGGCGCGCGATCTCGGTCTTGCCGACGCCGGTGGGGCCGATCATCAGGATGTTCTTCGGCGTGATCTCGCCGCGCAGTTTTTCGTCCACCTGCTGGCGGCGCCAGCGGTTGCGCAGCGCGATCGCGACCGCGCGCTTGGCGGCCTTCTGGCCGACGATGTGGCGGTCGAGTTCGGAGACGATCTCCTGCGGGGTCATGGATTGACTCGTCATCCGAGCGTCTCGACGGTGTGGTTCTGGTTGGTGTAGATGCAGATGTCGCCGGCGATCTCGAGCGAACGCTTGACGATCTGCTCCGGGGTCAGCGCCGTGTGTTCGAGCAGCGCGCGTGCCGCCGCCTGCGCGTAGGCGCCGCCGGAGCCGATCGAGACGATGCCGTATTCGGGCTCGAGCACGTCGCCGTTGCCGGTGATGATCAGCGACGCGTCCTTGTCGGCGACCGCCAGCATCGCCTCCAGACGGCGCAGAACGCGGTCGGTTCGCCAGTCCTTGGTCAGCTCGATGGCGGCGCGGACCAGCTGGCCCTGGTGCTTTTCGAGCTTGGCCTCAAAGCGTTCGAAGAGCGTGAAAGCGTCGGCGGTGGCGCCGGCAAAACCGGCCAGAACCTGGTCGTGGTAGAGCTTGCGGACCTTGCGCGCGCTGGCCTTGACGACGATGTTGCCGAGCGTCACCT
>Ga0307513_10011483_pt1 | contig 11006 bp, 6 predicted proteins | sample 15_EM_MG_FD_202174 | JGI IMG/M metagenome (GOLD analysis project Ga0307513, IMG submission 202174) | Populus trichocarpa ectomycorrhiza microbial communities from riparian zone in the Pacific Northwest, United States - 15_EM | ecosystem: Host-associated > Plants > Roots > Unclassified | place... | reverse complement strand
CAGTAATCGGTAAACACCAGGAAGGTGCCGCCATAGGGCACCAGCCCGCCATGCAGCGCGATGCCGTTCATGGCAGCCGCCATGCCATGCTCGCGCACGCCGTAATGCACATAGCTGCCGGAGAAATCCTCCGCGCTGACCGGCTTTTGCCCCTTGCCGCGCGTGAGGTTGGAATGGGTGAGGTCGGCCGAGCCGCCGATCAAACGCGGCATGGCCGGGGTGATCGCGTCCAGCAGCTTTTGCGAGGCCTGGCGGGTGGCGATCTTGGGCTTGACGCTGAGCCATTCGGCCTTGAGGCTGGCCAGTTGCGCCAAGCCGTCGGCCGTGATCGCGCCGCCCTGGCCCGCGCCGAAAGCCTCCTGGGTGGCCTTTGGCGCCGCGTTCAGCCTAGTGCGCCAGGCCGCGCTGGTCTGCGCCCCACGACGGCCGATTTCGCGCCATGCCGCAAGCAGCGTTTCGGGGATCTCGAAGGGCGCATGGGTCCAGCCATAGCTGCGCCGCGCGGCCGCGATCTCATCAGCGCCGAGCGGGGAGCCATGGGCAGCCTCGGTTCCCGCCTTCTTGGACGCGCCAAATCCGATCACCGTGCGGCAGGCGATCAGGCTCGGCCGGTCTGACGCCTTCGCGGCCTCGATGGCGGCGGCGACGGCCTCCGGGTCGTGCCCGTCCACCTTGGCCACATGCCAGCCGGCGGCAGCGAAACGCGCGCCCTGGTCCGTGGACGTGGCCAGCGAAGTGGGGCCGTCGATGGAGATGGAATTGTCGTCCCACAGCACGATCAGCCGCGACAGCCGCAAATGGCCGGCCAGATCGATGGCTTCATGGCTGATGCCCTCCATCAGGCAGCCGTCGCCCGCGATGACATAGGTGTGGTGGTCGGTCAGGCTATCGCCAAAGCGGGCGTTCATCAGGCGCTCGGCGATGGCCATGCCAACGGCGGTGGCCAGCCCCTGGCCGAGCGGGCCGGTGGTGGTCTCGATGCCGGTGGCGTGGCCGTATTCGGGGTGGCCGGCGGTCTTGGAGCCGAGTTGGCGGAAGCGCTTCAGCTCATCCAACGTCATGTCCGGATAGCCGGTGAGGTAGAGCAGCGCGTAAAGCAGCATCGAGCCGTGACCGGCCGACAGCACGAAACGGTCGCGGTCGAGCCAATGCGGATCGGCGGGGTCGAATTTCAGGAAGCGCGAGAACAGCACGGTCGCGACATCGGCCATGCCCATCGGCATGCCGGGATGGCCGGAATTGGCGGCCTCGACGGCGTCCATGGCCAGCACGCGGATGGCGGTCGCAAGGTCGCGTGGCTCAAGCGCGGAGCCGGGTTTGGGCATGTGTTCAAGCATCGTGTCTCGTCTCCTTGCCTAAGGCCGCGCCGGACGCCGGGCCGATGCCACGCTGCGCAAGGGAGCGCATGGGCGGGCGACCGATGGCCGGAGGCGCAATCGCGGGCAGACCATGGACTCATCCGGTGGGGAAATCCAGCGCGGTGTTCATCCGCCGAATACCAATGAAATTCGGGGGATGGCCTCATGCGGATGCTTCACGTTGGTTGGATGAAATGCGGCGCGCCGAGCGACCGGTGCGGAGTGTTGAGCTGCTACGCGCCTTGTCGGCGCGCCCCTCGCGAGTGCAGTACTAGAGTATTTGCGTGTTTCGGTGGCATCGCGCAGTCTCACGCACGGACGTCATCCCCGCGAAAGCGGAGAGCCAGTAAACACCGGAATCGCTGCGGAGTACTGGGTTCCCGCTTTCGCGGGAATGACGTTTTGCATGATGCGCCGCCGGACACACCGAAAAGCAGAATGCTTTAGTGAACGCCACACTCGCATCGCGCCGTTGCTGGTGATCAAGCGTGGACCATATAGAGCCGAGTCCTCAAGAAGGCCGCTCAACGCGCCTCGGTTTCGCGACAAACCCGGCCATGATCGGCTTTGCCGGATCACAGGGTGATGAGCGGCCGCAACTGCCGAACGTCGTCCATGGTCTCCAGCGTGTTGATGCGATCGATGAGCTTTTCGGTTTTCTCCGGCCCCAGAACCGGCACCATCAGATCCCGCGTCTTCGCGCTCACAGCTTCGGTGCTCAGAGGGTTTTCCTTCGTGCCGGGCGGGAATTTGGTGAAATGATCAACCTTGCGTCCGTCGGTCAGCGTCACCTCGACGATGGCACCGCGCGGCGCGGCGGGGTCCATCAACGCCGCGTCCGGCGTGACGGTGATCTTGGCGCGCTGCTCCATGATCTTGGGATCGCGCAGCAGCGCCATGTCGTGACTGTCGATGAAGGAGACCGCGCCCTTGACCAGGGCGACCGCCACCATGTGCTGGCAATTCACATCAGGCATGGCGCTTTCGCCGACGATGCCGGCTGCATCGGTCGGGATTTTGACGAGAATGCTGCGAACGCCGTCGGGTTCGAGGCCGTATTGCTTGCGCAATGTCAGGAATGCGTCCAGTGGCGACTGGATCGGATAGCCGACGGAGTAGGTCTTGATGGCGGTCTCGGTGACGTAAAACCGGCTGCCAAGCCCTTCGAGCATCGCCTCCGGTTTTGGATTGGTCGACAGCGCGATGAAGAGGTTGTGGGTGCCGTCGAGGACATCGGCAACGCCCGTCAGGCCGGCCTGCACCATGCTGACCGCCGTGACCCCGTTGCGGGCACCCATGCCAGCAAAGTCGAAGGCCTTCTCGATGTGATCGTTGTCCTTCACCCAGCTCCAAAGGCCGGAGACCTGCTGAGCGGAATAGGAGAGCGCGAAACGCATCTGCTTTTCATCGAACCGCGCCAGGGAGGCAGCAGCGCCCAGTGCGCCGAAGGTGGACGATTGGCCCTCCGCGCTACGGTGGGAGCCGCGCACCAGATCGGGCCCCAGCGCCATCAGCAAGCGGCAGGCCAGATCATAGCCCAGCGCCACCGCCCGAATGAATTCCTGGCCGTTGCAGCCTTCCTTTTCGGCAACCGCCAACGCCGCAGGCACCGCCGCGCTGCCAGGATGCGCCTTGGTGACGGGCTCGAAATCGTCGGTCTCGTCGGCATGAGCGCACATCGCATTTGCGAGCGCGGCATTGATGGCGGTCGTGCGGAAGCTTGCGCCGATGACTGAAGCCTGCTGCTCGCCGCCCAGCCCCTGAACGTACTTTACCGCCAGTACGCCCGGGTTTAAGCGCGAGCCGGACACCATCGCCGCGAACGTATCCAGGATACGGTGCTTGCATGCGATGATGACCTTCTCCGGGAGCGCATTCTCCCGCGCCGCAACCATGTAGCGCGCAAGCCGTGCCGTCACATCGGTGTCCGCCGCCATGGCCGCGCGCATCGGAGCGGCCGCCAGAGCCGTGACAGCCCCCAAGGACTGAAGCATGTGGCGCCGTGAGAGCATTTCCCGTTGCAACATGGAACCCTTTCGCAACTGTGACCCGGTTGTTCGTCCGGCCGACCGATATGTCTGTACACGCAGTGTAGGCGATGGTGGCGGCAACGCAAATCTCATCCGCACCAATGCGCGCGGCCTGGCTCCACGGCTTCGATCAACATGTGTGCTGAAGCGTTGAGCATCATGCGCAATGCAACCGAATCGGTTAGGCAGGTGTGTTCTGCAACCGATACTGGCTGAAAATGGGCTACAAGAACAGGTACGGGCTTTCCCGATACATTCGCGAAGACATCAAACAGACCGTACGGCAGCGAGACCTGTTCGGCTGCGTTATATGTGGTTCTATATTCTTCAAGTATGCGCACCTCAACGGTGGATTCGCAGAGGCTGAATCACACGATCCAAAAGATATCGTTCTTTTGTGCGCAAATCACCATGATGATTTGGATATTCACTATACTCTTTCAGAGGAAGAGGTGAGGTGCCAAGCTAAGGAACGCGCCGCTTTAAAACTAAGCCGTATACGTGGCCATTACCGGATGATAAAGCCGGTGCTCCACGTGGGTTCGAACAAAGCAGTCAATTGTTATCATTTTATTGCAATTCAGGGAAAGTCTATTTTATCCATAAGCCAACCCGAACAACGAGGCGGTCCGTTTCGTTTGAATGCTGATTTTCAAAATAGCAGAGGAGAGCAAACTGTTAAGATAGTGAATAATGAATGGGAGTTTCGTGCTGATAACTGGGATATTCGGAGAAGCGGTGCGCGCATCTATGTCTATAGCGCCAAACGGAAAATTGATCTCGTTATGAGGCCAAAGGCTCCGAACGACTTCTTTATTAAAAAACTCGACATGGAGATGAACGGCTACAAGCTTCTTTGCGATGGCGATTCTGTCTCTGTTCACACGCCGGATGGACGTCACCTCCAATATATCGGAACCTACGCCGAAAGATGTGGCATGGCCTTGATTAACATTGACCCGCCATCGACAGGCAGCGGGTTACCCCTCAAACAAACTCCATAATCACCGCATCCACGGCAAGACTATCCCCCGGTTTGGCCTTGACGCTCTTCACGGTGGCGTCGCGTTCGGCGCGCAGGATATTCTCCATCTTCATGGCCTCGACGGTGCAGAGCGGCTCGCCGGCCTTGATCTCCTGCCCCTCGGCGACGTAGATCGCGCGCACCAGGCCCGGCATCGGACAACGCAGCGTCTTGGATGAATCGCTCAGCTTTTTCTCCGGCATCAGGGCGGCCAGTTCCGCCTCGCGCTCGGTGTAGACGCGGGCGGGCAGCACCATGCCGCCACGGGACAGCTCGACGCCATTGCGGATCGGCCGCACCTGCAAAGCGAGTTCCTCCATGCCGACCCGGCCGCGCCAGACCGGTTGGCCCGGCCACCAATCCGAGGCGACGGTCAGCTTGCGCCGCGACGCGCCCTCGTCATTCAGCAGGTCGATGGTGACCGGCTGGTCATACCGGCCGGCCACGCGCATCACCAGCGTTTGCCCGCCGACAGTGACGAAGCGCTTGTCGGAGAAATGCACCGCCTGGCCGGACATCTGCCCGGAAATCCGCCGTCGGCGCTGATTGCCCAGATGATCGATGGCCACGGCCACGCAGGCCAGCGTCTCGCGTTCGGCGGGCTCGGGCGCGCGCGGCGCAAAGCCCTGGGGAAATTCCTCGGCGATGAAGCCGGTCGTGAGCGCGCCCGCCAGCCAGCGCGGATGCTGCATGATCGCGGCGAGGAACGGGATGTTGTGGCGGATGCCGTCGATGTAGAAGCCGTCCAGCGCGCCGGCCATATGGGCAATGGCGGCCTCGCGCGTCGGCCCGTGGGTGATCAGCTTGGCGATCATCGGGTCGTAATAGATCGAGATTTCGCCGCCCTCATAGACGCCAGTGTCGTTGCGCACGGTCAGGCCGTCGGCCGTGCCCTCCGCCGGCGGCCGATAGCGGGTGAGACGGCCCGTGGAGGGCAGGAAATTGCGGAACGGGTCCTCGGCATAGACGCGGCTCTCGATGGCCCAGCCGCTGATCGTCAGGTCGCCTTGCGTGAATGGCAGCGTCTCGCCCGCCGCCACGCGGATCATCTGCTCGACAAGGTCCACGCCGGTGATCAGCTCGGTCACCGGATGCTCGACCTGAAGCCGGGTGTTCATCTCCAGGAAATAGAAATTGCGGCTCTGATCGACGATGAACTCGACCGTGCCGGCGCTCTCATAGTCCACGGCCCTCGCCAGCGCGACGGCCTGCTCGCCCATGGCCTGCCGTGTGGCCGCGTCGAGGAACGGGCTCGGCGCTTCCTCGATCACCTTCTGGTTGCGGCGCTGGATGGAGCATTCGCGCTCGAACAGATAGACGAGGTTGCCATGCTTGTCGCCGAGCACCTGGATCTCGATATGGCGCGGATTCTCCACGAATTTTTCGATGAAAACCCGGTCGTCGCCGAAGGAGGATTTCGCCTCCGATTTGGAGGACGCGAACCCCTCACCCACTTCGCCGGCGGAGTGCGCGATGCGCATGCCCTTGCCGCCGCCGCCCGCCGACGCCTTGATCATCACCGGATAGCCGATCTCGCTCGCGATGCGCACCGCTTCCTCCGCGCTGCCGATCACGCCGAGATAGCCGGGCACGGTGCTGACGCGGGCCGCGGCGGCGAACTTCTTCGATTCGATCTTGTCGCCCATCGCGCGGATGGCCTTGAGGTTTGGCCCGATGAAGGCGATGCCGGCCGCGCCCAGCGCCTCGGCGAAAGCGGGGTTCTCGGAAAGGAAGCCGTAGCCGGGATGGATCGCCTCGGCTCCTGTGCTCTTTGCCGCTTCGATCACCTTGTCGATGAGGAGATAGGACTGGCTGGCGGGCGCCGGGCCGATATGCACCGCCTCGTCGGCCATTTCGCGATGCAGCGCGTCGATATCGGCGTCGGAATAGATCGCGACCGTCTTGATGCCCATCTTCCGCGCGGTCTTGATGACCCGGCAGGCGATCTCGCCGCGATTGGCGATGAGGATTTTGCTGAACATGGGGTGACGGTCCTTCGGCGGGCAGCGGCTGTTGTTATTCGTTGATGCGATGTTAAGCGGTCATTCTGTGGCAAGCCAACGAACACCTGCTTATACTTTGTTTGTTGTCGCATGGTTTTTTTCCAAAATGGGAAAGGCCATTTTTGGAAAACTCTGCTTAGCCCTGTTCTACCCGAGAGCGCGGATGCGCCGCAATGCCGCTTCCCGCTGGAACCGCCACGCGGCATTGACCGATTCACGCAAGCCTGTCTTCGTGATCAGGCCTTTTTTTCCCAGCGGCCTTTGTCGTTCTGCTGCCAATAGGTTGCGGCGTGGCCTGCCGTCTTGATGCGCTTCCATTCGCGGCGGGCCTGGGCGATAGCCTCCTCGTCACGACCGTCGAAGATGTAGACGACGCGGGTGTAGCCTGTCAGCTCCGGAGCTTCGGCGCCGTCCACCAGGAAGCGCACGGCCGCGCCATTGGGGTTGTCGTCCTTCACCGTCAGGAAGATCGGTTGTTGCTCGGCCATGCCGTCGCGCGCCGTGCCATGGGGCAGGAAACTTTCATCGGAATAGGTCCAGAGCAGCCCGTCCAGCGCATCGACACGCTCCGGATTGCCGGCCTGAACGACAGCCCGCCAGCCGCGTTCCAGCGTCTTTTCCAGGAGGCCGGGCAGCACCTTGTCGAGTGGCTGGCGTCCGAGATGGTAGAACAGGACTTCCGTCATATCGATAAACCATTGAAAAATCGGCAATTCTCATGGTGCATGCCTTTGCGGGGGGCAATGCGTGGTCTGTTTCTCGTGCCCTGCGCGTAATGCCGCCGCCAGCAGGCGTCGCTCCAGGTTTCTTGCTTCTGGCTCCTGGGTGCCAGGAAATTTCCGCAGACTACACAGGTTTTGATCTGAGCGTCTCCTTTAATTGCAGAGTCATCTGCCCCCACAGAAACGCGGTAAATCCTCCGTTCGTATCACAAGCTGTTCTTCCATCCAGCCTGATGTTTCTATAAATTTTATATAGGGTTGCTCTGTAATAGTCTGGCAATTTGAATCTAATTTTATTTGGAAAATCGGCTATCGTGGCTAGTGTTACGGAACGAATGTTTCGTGTCGCTAGTATTTTCTTTGATGGATCGAACCCGACATTTGAATGGCCGGCTCCCCGCCGGAGTTCGCGTCATCGGGACGCAAATGTTAGATTCGATCCACTAGGGAGGAACAAACATGAACCGCAGAAACATCCTGCAGGGGCTGGGCGCCGCGTCCATTCTAAACACGCTTCCGCTTACGCGCCTGCTTGCGCAAGGCGCCGCCTGGCCCACGCGCACCATCACCATGCTCGTGCCGTTTCCGCCGGGCGGGCAGGCTGACCTGGCGGCGCGGCCTATCGCGCATGCGCTGGAGAAGCTGCTCGGCCAGGCCGTCATCGTGGAGAATCGCGGGGGAGGGGGCGGCTCGATCGGCAATGCGGCGGCGGCCCGCGCGGCGCCCGACGGCTATACGCTCTTGATGACGCTGTCCTCGCTGGTGGTGCTGCCGGCGGCCGACCGGATCATGGGCCGCGCGCCCGCCTATGAGGCCAGCCAGCTCATACCCATCGCGCGGGTGCTCGCGGACCCGACGCTGCTCGCCGTGCCCGCCGACGCGCCATGGAAGACGCTGGCCGAGCTGATTGCGGACGCCAAGGCACGGCCCGGCCTCATCCCTTACGGCTCGTCCGGCACCTATGGCACGCTGCATGTGTCGATGGAGATGTTCGCCGCGAATGCCGGCATCAAGATGCTGCATGTGCCGTTCCAGGGCGCGGGACCGGCGCTGAAGGCGCTGCTCGGCGGCGAGGTACGGGCACTCGCCTCGGCGCCGGGTGTGCTGAAGCCGCATGTGAACGCCGGGACGGTGCGCGTGCTGGCCAATTTCGGCGGTGAGCGGATTGCCAGCTTCCCCGATCTGCCCACCTTCAGGGAACTGGGCTTTGCCGATGTCGAGCTCTACATCTGGGCCGGGCTGTTCGCACCCCGAGGCCTGCCCGCCGATGTCGCCACGCGCCTCGGCGAGGCGATGCGCCAGGCCATGAGCCTGCCCGAGACCGCCAAGGCGTTCGAGGCGGCGGGCAGTCCGCTGGCCAATCTGGACGCCGATGCCTTCAAGGCGTTCATCGACACGGACGGCGCCAGGCTGATCGCGGCGGTGCAAAAGATCGGCAAGGTAGAATAGCGGGGGTGGCCTAAGCAGAGTTTCCAAAAGTGGCCTTCCCCGTTTTGGGAAAAAACTCTGCGAAAACAAAGGAATCTAAGCAGGCATTCGTTGGGCAACCAAGGAATGCCTGCTTAGCCCCGGCCGCAAGGCAGCCAAATGCGCGATGGCGGTTCCATGCCGGTGCGTTTGGCACTACATAAACAAGCGAAAGCGGGCCGCTAAGCAGGGTTTCCCAAAAGTGGATACCGGTTTTGGGATAGAAGCCCTGCTCAAGCAAAACAGGGTTTCCCAAAAGTGGGCACCGGTTTTGGGATAAAAACCCTGCTCAGGCAAAGGACTCTCAGTAGCCATTCGTTGGCGAAACCAGGAATGGCTACCTAAGCATCACCCGCGAAAAGTGGTCTTCCGGTTTTCGCGGAAAATGATGCGCAAACAACCGCATCGATCCAAACGCAGGCTTTGGCCGGAGTTTGGTAAAATCGATGCGTAGACAAAGATTCTAAGCAGGTCTTTCGTTGGCTTGCCAACATGGGACCCGCTTAGCCGGCAGGCTCATCAGCAAGGGCAAGGCAGACATGACACTGACAACGAACTACATTGCGGGCGAATGGGTCAGCGGCGGCGCCGAGACCAGGGATATCAATCCGTCCAATACGGGCGATGTCGTCGGCCAGTTCGCCATGGCGGGCGAGGCCGATACCGTGCGCGCCATCGAGGCCGCAAGGGCTGCTTTTCCCGCATGGTCGCGCTCGGGCATCCAGGAGCGGCATGACATCCTGAAGCGCATCGGAGAGGGAATTCTCGCCCGCAAGGACGAGCTGGGCCGGCTGCTGGCCCGCGAGGAAGGCAAGACGCTGGCCGAGGGCATCGGCGAGACGGTGCGCGCGGCGCAGATTTTCCTGTTCTTCTCCGGCGAGGTGCTGCGCGTGGCGGGCGAGAAAATCCCCTCCGTCCGCCCGAACGTCGATGTCGAGATCACCCGCGAGCCGCTCGGCGTCATCGGGCTGATCACGCCGTGGAATTTCCCCATCGCCATCCCCGCCTGGAAGATCGCACCCGCGCTGGCTTACGGCAATTGCGTGGTGTTCAAGCCGGCCGAGCTGGTGCCCGCGACGGCGCATGCTTTGTCGCAGGTCATCATCGAGGCCAAGCTGCCGGCGGGCGTGTTCAACCTGGTCATCGGCAAGGGGTCGGTGGTCGGCGAGACGATGATCAAGCACCCGGGCGTTGCGGCGATCTCCTTCACCGGGTCGGTTGCGACCGGCCGGCGCGTGGCCGCAAATAGCGTCGGCGCAACACCGATGAAGAAGGTGCAGCTGGAGATGGGCGGCAAGAATCCGATGGTCGTGCTCGACGACGCCGATCTGGCCGTTGCCGTCGAATGCGCGGTGAACGGCGCGTTCTTCTCCACCGGACAGCGTTGCACGGCGTCCTCGCGGCTGATCGTGACATCAGGCATTCATGACAAGTTCGTCGCCGCCATGACCGAGCGGATGAAGGGCCTCGTCATCGACGATGCGTTGAAGGCGGGCACGCAGATCGGCCCGGTGGTCGATCAAAGCCAGCTCAACCAGAACCTGTCCTACATCAAGATCGGCCAGGAAGAGGGCGCCAAGCTGGCCTACGGCGGCGAATTGCTGAACCGCGAGACGCCCGGCTTCTACATGGCCCCGGCGCTGTTCACCGAGGTCGGCCCGAATATGCGCGTGGCGCGCGAGGAGATCTTCGGCCCCGTGGCGACGATCCAGCGGGTGAAGGACTATGACGAGGCGCTCAGCTCCGCCAATGACACCGAATTCGGCCTGTCGGCGGGCATCTGCACCACCAGCCTGAAATATGCCAGCCACTTCAAGCGCAATGCCGAGGCCGGCATGGTGATGGTCAACCTGCCGACGGCGGGCGTCGATTATCACGTGCCGTTCGGTGGCCGCAAGGGCTCCAGCTATGGCCCGCGCGAGCAGGGACGCTATGCGGCCGAGTTCTACACCACGGTGAAGACCAGCTACACGCTGCCGGTCTGATAAGTGCCCGGCGCGAGCCGCTGAGCAGGGGGGCCCAAAAGTGGACACCGGTTTTGGGATAGAAGCCCCGCTCAAACAAAGGACGCTAAGCAACCATTCGTTGGCGAAGCCGGGAATGTCTGCTTAGAAGACGCAATGCGGGGAAGCTATATCCCCGCATTGTCGTTACGATCTAAAAATCCAGCGCCATCCCGTCCTCGGCGGCCGTGCAGCGCGCGCCGTCGATCTCGGCGGTCCGCGCCAGCATGGCGTCGCTCATATGGGTCAGGACGATCTGCCGCGCGCCGATCATGTCGAAATGCTCGGCGATGGTGAGATAATCCATATGCATGGGGAGCTTGAAGTCGAACTGATAGCACTCCAGCAAATAGAGGTCGGCGCCTTGGCCCGCTTTCACCACATTGTCGCCCCAGCCCG
>Ga0307513_10011482_pt1 | contig 11006 bp, 15 predicted proteins | sample 15_EM_MG_FD_202174 | JGI IMG/M metagenome (GOLD analysis project Ga0307513, IMG submission 202174) | Populus trichocarpa ectomycorrhiza microbial communities from riparian zone in the Pacific Northwest, United States - 15_EM | ecosystem: Host-associated > Plants > Roots > Unclassified | place... | reverse complement strand
CTTAGTCAAGACCCTCGCGGATCTCGTGCCTGACAGATCCGTCGAGGTTCTATTCTGTTACAAGAAGCGGAGAAAGGTCGATTTTGCCAGCTCAAATAGAAGGTCCACTTGACTTACCAAACGAGTTCCTCGTAGGCGGACAAACGTTTCTTCGCGCTGCTGAAGAAAGAGTTCACCTGGACCGAGGTTCGTCCGCGAGGAATGTCCGGAAGTTTCCACTGATCACACAGGCGCGCCCTTAGGTCGCGGACGACGTAAATCGCGAAACCTACACGCGTGTAGCGATCTCGCTCCTCCGTCTTGTCAGGAAATAAGATAAAGGTACACGTAATACGGTCAATGGGTTCACTCAATCTAGAAACAGTTTCTCTCTTGGGGTTCGTGGCGGACGGAACAACCGACGCCAACGTCATGTCATGTGTAACAAATGAATGCAAATTTCTTTCTATAAACACATCTGGGGTGAATTACGGACACGGAATGAGATGAGGTGATAGAAAACGTCCTGGATGGATGAAGGGGTCGAAATGCAAAGAGGACATGAGACGAAGACGTTCATGTACCCACAAGTCTAAAATGTCGAGTTTCTTGAGGACCAGTTTCAAAGAAAGGACAGCATGGTTCACGAAAGAATTTTTCAAAAGAACGAGATTCGAATATTGTCGAGGGAACGGTGGGGGATGTCAGACCCCGAGCACTTCGAAATAGCCAACACCCCCACACACAAACGGACCGCCCCACGGGAGGGAAAGGGAGGGGTAAACGGCGGTTAGCCATCTCCCATCTGGCTTCTCATAACCGCCTTCTTGCTCTTCGTCCTCCTCGCTCTAAGCGCAGAAGGCTGATCCGTCGGAGGCTCGAACCCGAGCCAACTAACTTTCTCCTTCGGTCCATGTCCAGGGGCGGCCAACCCAGACGGGTGCGCCGGAGCCCACGGCATAGTTGGGGATCGAGGAGAAGTCGGTTGCTGCTGTTCTTGTCGTTGCATGTTGATCACAGAAGAGCCATCGTCAACGTCTGCGGGGACAAGATCAGGGTTCTCCCACATCTGGGTATCTCTGTTGGCGTAGACGAGGGGGATGGGTGATTCAGCGGCGACGACTCCGAGTTGACGACAGAAGTATTGTGCCGCAGCATGGAACGCCGTCTTGCGTGCTAACCGGAGGCCCCAGTCCTGCCAGTTTCTGTGAACAGATTATTTCGCGTGGACAGCTGCGTTGTTAGAAGCAAAGAAATTGTGTCTCTGTGTGCGTGGGGCGTACCCATTGTGCCCGATATTAATGGTGAGCTCCAGATGCCTCTGATAATGGATGTGCTGGAACATGATGTTGGTCGAGGGTTCAAACCACCGACGCTCCTCGGTGCGTAACCAATCGTTCATGCACGCCTCCAGAGCGTCCAATTTTTCCATCGGAGTCTTCCAGGCAACCTTCATCGACAAGGACTCAAACGTTTTCTGAGGAACCCGGCGTCAACGTTTCAAAGCGCGAACATCTCAGGTAGCAAAGATTACTCACGGCACTGCGTCGAGCGTTGGTGCTGAGCCGACCATCAGGTGAGGGATTAGTGAGAAGAAAGCGAAAAGGAGAGGGAACTTACATAAACATATTGAACAACTGGCTGTTGGAATAATACGTCTCTGTCCCATCCGCACGTGTAAAGACGGTCGCAAACAGCCCCATCTTCTTCACAACCAGGTTTTCCTCTGTGAAACACCATTAGCGCTCTCGGACGAGAGAAAGGAACGCCGAGGGACTTGCCGCCAATGAAACATCTATCACCAGTATCAAATGGACTGTGAAGGATCAAGGAAAACGTTAGAGAAAAAACCTCCTACAGCGGATGCATTTCCTGCCAAGAACGCGCACGTACTGGGTGACGAACAAAAACATGATCGCATCGAAGGCGCTGCTGGCCGCATTCTTGAAGATGAAACTGGCCGCAATTCCGATCGTGTACACGCTCGACAACGAACTCCCGACCTCAACGCCGAAAACGCTCAACGAGATGAAGAACAAGATTATGAGGGCAAAGAACAGCAAGATCCTATCGAGGGTCTTCAAAGCCGCGCCGACATCGCGCATGCTCCTGGAAAGGAAACGCCGTTCTTTATAGACCTTTAGGAGTACGGTCTTGATCTCCCTTCTGGAGATATCCCCATTATTGTCCTTATCAAACACCCTGAACGCCTCCTCCGCCTCCTCAGGGGTGGGAAACGCGGGATGGAAGTCCTGAGGAAGGAGGTACTTCCTCCTGCCCTGTTTAAACGTGGTATAAATCAACCTGGCGAGGCGCTTTGCCTCAGCCGAGTTAGTCACATCCCACATAAGGGCCTTTTCCGCGCCGTCCTTGCCTTTTAGGTTCCGCGCATCGTGCAAAACAGCCGTTTTCAACGCCTTCGCCGCCTGCGCGACGACTGCGGTCGCTCCGGCGTCATCCGTATCGTGGCTGTCCCGTCGCCTTGTTGGGGTGTTCGCTCCGCTTCGTATGGTCGGAGGGTAACTGTGTGTGCTCGTCATAGACACGGATGGATCATTCAGATCCCCTCCCGGGTTGAGAAGCAACGCGGAACGGCGTTTCCCCTTACCCTTTGGCCCGTCCTCGTTTTCGCCATCAGCCATATGACCATCATCCCTGGAGCCCGCGACCGGGGAGGCGGGTCGGGATCCCGGCCTGGAGGGAGATTTGAAGAAAATTGGGGTACGCGCGCTCGAGGGCCTCTTCTGGTGTGATTTGACGGGCCTGTAGTCACGAAGGGTTTCGATAACATGCAGGGATTCACCGACAGTGTCCAGCCGCTCCTTGTATGCAGTCTTGTGAAAGGTTTGTGCGATGGACTGTGAGATCATCCTTTGAATGCTGACGACAAGAGCCAGGAAGAATAAGAACCGAATGACTTGATACACCTGGACGAGAAGCAATGACCGAGGCGGGTGATGTCAGTGAAACCGTTCTGGGCAATCAGCCCGAAATTAAAAGGGAAAGTTACATACACTTGGGGTGTAGGCAGCGTTACTCGCCTCCGGATTTCCATCGTCGTAGAGCTTGAAGATGCCCTCGAAGATGATTACCCAACTGACCCACATGCTTGCAGCGTAGAAGATGGGCTTGATGGTGTTCTTAATCCCGTTGAAGAGCTCAACCGAACCCTTAACTCCTTCGCTGATGTGACCCCAGCCAATAGAGATTAGGGTAAGGAAGACGACAGGTACGAGATCGATTACGAGCGCCAGGCACCATGAGACAATGAGATTAGCGGCAGCCCAAAACAGCCAAGCCTCAATGTTGTTGATGATGTATCGTCGTTCCTCGGTAGGGTCCTTCTTGTACCAATAGAAGTAGAGGAGGATCGGTGCGGTAATGAGCAAACCAGCGAGGAACATAGAGCCAATAAGGGAGGAGAAGAGGAAGGTGATAATTCTAAGGTGGAATGCTTGTCAGCGGGAAGAGCTGAAATATAATAATGATTGGGTTATGCGCACCTCTTGAAACCCCAACCCTTTCTTTTTGCCTTCTTACCCATTTGCTCTTCGAACTTGGCTTCCTCGTCGACGAGATCCTCCTCGCCGCTCCAGTCATAATCACTATCCTCCTCGTACTCGTCATCAGTACCAGCGACGGAGGGTGCGTCGGAGTCAACGCGGATGATTGCCGGGCGATGTACGGGCGGGGAGTTGAGGTCTGAAGGATAGTGGACGCCTTTCAATGGAGCTTTCTCGTCAACAGCTCTATCCTCCGGCATGGGACTATCGCTGGGCTTCTCGTCTCCCTCTCCAAGGTTTATGCGAGATCTGTAAGGCGGTGTCTCGAAGTCGGTAAATGAGTGTGAATCGAGGGCCACTTGAGAGGAAGTAGGGATTCGGTGGTATTTTGGGAGAGACTGTTGGGAGTCCGGGACTGCTTCTGTTGAGGTAACGAAGATGTCTTGGTGGTGGAATCTGTAGGGACTGTTGGTGCGGAGAACAGCAGGATCCTGTGGAGGGAGAAAGACTTCTTGACTGGCAGCCGAGTCGACACGCCTGCGGTGCTCCTGGCCGGGCGGGTCGTCTTGGAGATGAACTGCAGACATCAGCCGGAGGTGGTGGAAGAGAAAAGGGTCTTCGTTCTTCTCGAGTGGAGTGCGCCTTGATCAGGGTCGTTAATGCCCCCGCCGTCGCCGAGACAACAGCATCGCGTCGTGAGACCCGCCCCCGTCCGAGCCGGCTGGGGCGGGCAAATCCGAGACACTCTGCCATTTGCCTACTTGACCGTTTGCCTGGCGATCCGCCCCTACGCGGTGTCTTCGTCTACTGAAGTTGATTGACAAATTGGGAGAGTCCTCTTTCGTCATGCCTGCCAAATGGATTACCGGGGGCGAGGCGGCCATACGCAAGCCCACTCCCGCTCGGGGGTGACATCACTCGCCGGGGGAAAGCCTGAGTATATCAGCTGATTGTATGCAGATCGTCTAGACCCTGTAGCTTAACTCACAGATAAGCCATCGTACGGCGGTCCGGGGCGATCTGTCTCCATTTCCCCATTTCCTAGCGGAGATCCACCCTCGAACACCATGCGCTTTCCATTGGTTTCAAGTCCAGACTATTGGCCCCGTATCTCATTTCCTCCTATCGTCATCTGATCAGGCAGAAACTGAATAACTTTCTCTCTCGCACGCGACCCTTGCTGTAAATCATGTAAGCAAAACCTTCTTCCCAATGATCCAATCTCACACTGGAGACGTCAGTAGCCAAACGCCCGGCCCGCCCTAGATGGCCGAATTACCCCACATCACCCCCGAAAAAGGGAAATGAATACCTGGATGCATCATCGCCAGTGAAATATGCTTCATCTTTGCGGGATCCTCACCCTACACGCGTGTCGAGCGTTCCCTGCGAACCACGAACGTGTCTCAGGTTCTGTTTATCGCATTCGCGTGTTGTGTGATCCATCATGGAGGTGCCGTACGCCCTAGCGGATTATTTAAAAGGGGGCTCGTCATCTCCATACCTCCTCCATTCCCTCCTTCGCCTCCCTCACTCCCTCACCACTGACGACCCCTACGATCCACCTTCACGATAATGACCTACCAAGCTCCGATGATGTACGATGCGCACAGCAACCGTTCTTTTGGCGGCGGCCTTCGTAGCCGTAGACAGTCCCTGAGCTACGGCGCCGATCCCTACTACTCCGCCCCCATGCAACCCGTTAGTCTGCATCCCGACGTAAGTGCTCGTTCTAGTTTAGTATTTTCCCGATACTGATAGTCACACTACAGCAGATGTACCAGACTCCAGGAAACATGAGCCGCTATTCTCTGTCTCCCGATCGTGAGCTTCCTTTAGTCCCTCCACAGACTGGTCGTGTGCTCATCCGCTACCATGCCTTTAGTCTACGATGGTGATGATTATTATGAAGATCCCGGATACACCAGCAGCTACTCTACTTCCAGCAGGCGATCTCGTCGTCTCCGTCGTGCCTCCACCTTCGACAGGTCCCGCTCCTCGACTCCCTTCTTGGATAGCTTCCGTCGCCTCATGACCTTGAAGTTCAAACCCAAGGGTACCCACAGGTCTGGTGTCAGCCTTACCGAGGCCCTCGACAACATCCGCATCTCGGGCGACAAGACCTACAGCCCAAGATCCTTGAATGCCGACAGCAGGGGAAACCTCTACATGAGGATCGTCGTACGTATCATCGATAACGTGTGACAGAAGCGGGTACTGATGCACACGTCCATCAGTGGACCGGTTATCCGACCCTAACTTACGAAGTCCCCATCGATGGCTATGATGGCCGGATCTCCTTGCAGACCCTCATGAGGCGTATCGCTCGTGGATGCCTCCACTTCGTCCAGGTTAGATTACCCTTGATTGTGCCCTTCCCGTTCGTTTTACTTACACCGGTGCGATAGTCTCGCGGTATTCCGATCCACCCAGACCGCATCATCCTCCACTCCGTCGAGGAAGTTACCTCAGGCACTTGGCAGCCAGTTCTCACCGTCGAGTAAACAAATCGACATCCCTCGGCCCGCCAAAATGCCTGGTTTCCCTAATGTGGCGCCAAATTACTTCTTCCCCTCACATCATAGTACCTATCCAACCTCAACTTCTGGACTGCTGGTAACGGTCCTGTATTTATTACTCTCTGGAGCTGTTTTCAATCCGCATTTGTACCACCATCATTATACACAAAATACATTACCCAACGTAACCCTTACGATCCCTTTAGTTGTTTGGTGTCGCGTTTTGTTCGGCCGGACTCTGAACCCACTTGGGCTCCTATTTTCTACTGGTTTCGGCCCGGCAGGAGACTGATGAGGATCGTCTCCAGTACTTTCCCACGACCGCTACTCCTGCACGCAAACCGCCACGCTCCTTTCCTCGGCATGGAGGCGCTAGCACAGGCGATAACAAATCTAGAGAGTTCAAGCGACCAAGTATATTTAAACTTTGTAAGCCCAGCCTGTACCCCCAACCGTTGAGGGATTCGATTTGACTGCCCTGGTCAGCGACGCGTCGATGTTGAGGAAGTACGTGTCTATTAAGCGCGAGTTCGAGCCGCCACCGATTGTAACTCGTACCGCGCTGTGATAGCTCGGGACTTTGGAACAAAGACTTGCCCGAGTGGTCAGCAACCTCCGTTCTACACTCAACGCCGCACGGTCCCCCGCAAGTAAACTCCCGTCGGAACTCCTTTCTCAAATCTTCGCCTGTCTACGTGCTCCTGAGGTCCCAACGCGACTCCATCCACTCAACGAGACCTGGGAGATCTTCAATGAAACACTCGCGACAGTCAGCCTGGTTTGTCGATATTGGCGTCAGGCTGCGGTAGGGACGAAGGACCTGTGGACCCACATTGCGGCAATAGATGCCCCGGACCTCAATCGATTACATCTGATGTTCGACCTGTTCCTCAAAAGGTCTGGCTCGCATTTGTTGAGCTTGACTATTCCACGGACGGACGATTCGGATTACCAGTCATTCACCTTCAACGCGATGGAGGCGGATACCCACCGCCTGCGGACGTTAATTATCGGCCATCCAGGGATCGACCCATCCGAATTCCACTTCTTCTTACAGCCTGCGCCGGTCTTGGAAGAACTCAAGATGGTGTGCCTCCCTGAGGTGAAAACGCTTCCCAGGATTTTCAACGGTTTCACCCCTCGTTTGCGGACACTCGACCTCGTAGGATGTATGCCTGGGGTTATCAACTGCTTCCAGAACCTCTCCACTCTGGCTCTTGGTCCAGCAAACATCGAGAACTTTGACTGCTTACTCCTCATGTTGGAAGATAGTCCGCGCCTTGAGCATCTGCATCTCCAGCAGGCTCTGACACGTACCCCGGATCAACCCTACATCATTATGTCAACGCGTCCTGTCGAAGTACACTACCTCAAGACTCTCTCTGTGTCGCGCTTTCTGGCAGAGGAAATCTCCGGATTACTCCAGTCGCTGAGCCTTCCTCAGCAAGGTTTAGCGATGCGATTTGTGGATATCCGAAGTGAGGATCTAAACTTCGCACGCATATTTCCTCCCGAGTTTCCTCCACACTTGTCCATATTCACCGCCACCAGCCTCGAGATCAAGATCACACAATTTTTCTGTGCCTTTCACGCTGTTGGTCGCCACGCTGCAACCGCGATACAATGGCATGCCAACGGCCCGTATCTCTCCACCTCGGCGGTAATGCGTCACATCGCCCAGGGCCCCTTCAATCTGGTCAAAGAGCTATGGATTCCATTTCACCCAGGCGGCACAAACATCCCACTCGTGTTCCCGGCTCTTGAATCACTGATTATCGGCCGGGAACAGGCTTATGCGTGTGGGCTCTCTGCTTTGTTGGCCCCACGAGAGGGTGAGGTGCCGTCTCCACGCATTGTGACAGTTGAAATCCGCGGGCGTCTCGATCATATACTTGTGGCGGAATTTGCGACGGTCTTGCACGACAGGGCCAATGCTGGGTGTCGGGTCAAAAAGCTTAGGGTCAAGAACGGAGACATAGAGGCTTCTTTGCTTCCGCTGGAGCATGAGGTGGATAAACTGGAGGTACTGGATGAGCTGGGTGGTAGGATGGAGTTGCCGGATATTTGCGAGACCGACTTGGGAGAACGGTGGCTGTCCTGGAGAAAAGACCCGTCTGAACATCTAGCGTGGTCTTGGTGATTCCTGCTGGCAACTCGGACTCAAACACATGGGGATAGTTTTTACCGGGTATAAGTTTAATGTGGGGACTTTTCTCGGATGCTTCCTTTTTCAGCGCACGATGCGGTTGTTCTGTTGCCGAGATTTCTTGGACTTTTGGTCAAGGTACGATAGATTGGCATGTGCATGGACTTATTCTTTGTGATGTATGCGCTTCATATTTTGTACTCGTACTCGTCATAGCTAGTTGGTATTGTCCGTTAGTTTGGAGATGGATAGTGAGCCTCTCATCTCATTAGATCAGGAAACCATCGACTCTATACCGGCGAGATTCAGCACCAGCCGGTCCCCGGCGGCCAAACCCGATAAAACCATGATCTTCGCCCAATTGTACGCAACTGATCACCTGGGACATCCAAAGGACATCCCAGGTTTCAGACGTCCCAGGATATCCAGTTAATGCAATTGGGGATAGTCTGTGGACCGCCGGACGTCCGTGGATACCCAGCCCAAAACACCTGACACCCAATGGTCGATCATCGACATCCTTGGATGTCTGGCCTCGGATGATATCTGGACCCCCCAGACCGTTAGTCGTGCAGACTCGTATAGTCTCACTCTTAGCGGGTGGGATGTATGGACACCGTTGTCAACTTTCTGTGAGTTCCTTCCTTGTCACTCACTGGGTTAAAAATTCACCTTCGAATTACCCGGCTGGCACCCGGCGGTCTCCTCTATCACTGACGATCACCGCTGGCCCGGGATGGAACGAAACCGTGCTCTAGCCACGTCGGTACTAGCAGCTGCCTTGTTCTGGGTAAATTTGTGTTTCCAAAGCGCTTCAATGCTCGTGGGGGGCTGCCTCGGCATTTCCCTGATGCAGGGCGTCGTGATAATCTGGAAGCTTGACCCCGTACGTAGAACGTGATGGGTGCGGGGTGAGTCCATGCAGGAAATCTTGCCTCGGTTCTCCGGGTCTTCACAATACCCCTCACCTCCTTTCAGTACGGATAATGGAGAAGGATGCCATGACAGAAGAAACACTCAAAACCGCGTTGAGGTCGAGATTAAACGACTTGATTGAAACATCCGACCGCATCCCAACAGTATAGTGAGCGACTGGTTCATTTAGTGATTTTAACGCAACCTCATGCCTCCCATCATAGCGGCGCGGGTGTAGCCGACCTTCGGAAGCGATGTGTGGTCCTCCTACTCGAGGCGGAATTCGACCCGTCGATTCTAGAGGACCGAAAGGTAACAAAAGAATGGACAGATATGATGAAAATGGCCATAGAGTGAGTTCACTTAAGCGGATGGTGGGACCAAACCCTCAAGTCACCTGTTCAGCAAAATATCTGCGGCAGAGAAGCGGACGAGATTTTGGACCACGGAGAGTCGGTGGCGCACGTTCTTCAAACCTGGGAGGAGTTTGGTCAGGGACATTGGATATGCTACGGAGAGAGTAAATTGCGCAGCTGGGGAACTCATAGTGCGCATTCTCCCACTTCTTCTCATGTAACAGGGACGGAGTCTGACGCTAAAGTCCTGGTATTCCGTAGTTATTCAAACAAATGCACCGCCCCGATAGAGGACAGGCTGGCGTATCTCCCCCTCCATCCCGCCATCCCTCTGGGTCACGCCCCACCTCCGTGGACTCTGTGATTCCCGTCCTCCACGACGTTGATAGGGTCAGGATACGGGGGAGGCTCCTCAGACAAAGTACCATTCAAGGGCGTCGTAGCAGAAGGAGCATCGTTTCCGAAGGACATACATCTCCCGATGAAGATGGAGAAAGTAGGAAGAGAGTCGGACCTCCTTCTGTTCGTTCATATTCAGTGGGCAGCTCTCTGGGTGCCTAAGTTCACTCAAGTCCGAGTGACGGTCGATTGTGCCCTTTGGATTCACACGTGTATTTTATTTTGTTATCCCAACTTCTAGTTGGGCGTACACCAAATGTAGGGATATATGTACCCGGGTAGTTGTGCTGAACACTGCCGTAAGAACAGTTATCGGAGTTTATCCATATCCGATATGGGGGAAAGGGGCGTTTGAGCCTGAGACCACACTTCCGTCCGAGTAGCGTTTCTGGTAGGTGGTGGGGTTCCAACAAGGGGAAATATCCGGGGGAGATTTCGGTGTCTCTGCGGGGGGATTTGACAAGAGTCGGATGATCAACCGATCGCGTGCATATGAGCCAGTCATGAAATGGCTCTGTTCAAACGAGGCGCCCATAGGGGACGGTCGCCTGTCCCCATCAGGCCTCGGACCCTCCCTCACAGCTTCCGCGTCACACCGTTCCTCGCAATCGCCTTGAGTCTCGGCCATGCAGGCCAACTCCCAACGACCGACGGGGAGGGATAGGACCATCTCATCGCTGAATATCGTCATCGAGGGCTTGAGTATCGCGAAGGAGCTCTCGGATATCACCCCAGCAAAGGCCGTTTTTGGTTCCGCCGGTGTCCTACTCACAATGATCAAGGTACGTTTCCTCTTCTGCGATGAGGTGAGCCAAACTCATACGTAGTCAGGACACCATGGTCAACAAACGGGATTATGTAGACCTCGGACTAGCCTGCGCAGATGTATGTGGAGCCCTTGACCGCGGAGTGAGCGGAAAACGATTGGACGAACTCAGTCGATCCGTGTGTGAGGCGATTGGGCAATTAACGACGTGAGTTCGGCCAACGGTGCATATTATACGTGCTTTGTTCACCGCGCCCTTAATCTCAGGACTATGGCAGAAATCCAGGGCAGGATCATCGAGAAACGGGAACGGGGTTTATTCTCCCGCGTTGCTAACGCGAAGAACGATAAGGAAACCATCGCGGCCTGGAAGTTGGACCTCATCAGGATCCTTCAAGTCTTCAACGTACGTTCAGCCAATTC
>Ga0307513_10011481_pt1 | contig 11006 bp, 10 predicted proteins | sample 15_EM_MG_FD_202174 | JGI IMG/M metagenome (GOLD analysis project Ga0307513, IMG submission 202174) | Populus trichocarpa ectomycorrhiza microbial communities from riparian zone in the Pacific Northwest, United States - 15_EM | ecosystem: Host-associated > Plants > Roots > Unclassified | place... | reverse complement strand
CGGCCTGAGCGGCGCTTGGCCCTGCCCGTGTGCCGGGTGCGCGCCGCCTGCACAATCGGGGCCCTTACCAGCCCCCGTCAGGAGCCGCCATGCCAGGCGACATCTCCCAGCCCATCTTCCGCAGCGAAGAAGAACTCGCCAAGCTCAGTGCCTCCGAGCGCATCCGCTATCGCGTGGTGGGGGCCGGGCGCCGCTACCACGCCAACGACAACATCGCCGCCTTCATCCGCGAAGGCGAGCTCGACGAATTGCGTGAAGAGGTTGCGGCCAAGATGCAGGAGGTGCTGAAGTCGCTGGTGATCGACACCGTGAGCGACCACAACACGCAAGAGACCGCACACCGCGTCGCCAAGATGTACATCACCGAGGTGTTCCGCGGCCGCTACCTGCCGATGCCGGTGGTCACCGAGTTCCCCAACGTCGAGCGGTTGAACGAGCTGATGATCGTCGGCCCGGTCAACGTGCGCAGCGCCTGCTCGCACCACCTGTGCCCGATCATGGGCAAGGTGTGGATCGGCATCCTGCCGAACGAGCATTCGAACCTCATCGGCCTGAGCAAGTACGCGCGCATCTGCGACTGGATCATGTCGCGCCCGCAGATCCAGGAAGAGGCGGTGGTGATGCTGGCTAACGAGCTGGAATCGCGCGTCAAGCCCGACGGCCTGGCCATCGTGATGGAGGCCGACCACTTCTGCATGCACTGGCGCGGCGTGAAAGACGACGACGCGATGATGACCAACAGCGTGATGCGCGGCTCGTTCCTGAAAGACGCCAACCTGCGCAGCGAATTCCTCTCGCTGCTGAGCAAGAAGAAGTGAACCCGCGCCAGAAGCGCGGCAGCTCCTAGGCTGCGACCGGCTCCACGTAGTGCCGCGCCAGCTCAGGCGGCAGCGGCGAGTCGAGCAGCAGGCTCGCGAGCCGCAAGGCGTCGGCTGTTTCGGGCGCCAGCGAGTTGGAATCCTTGTGCAGCAGCGCGGCGTCGAGCCAGGCGCGCACGAGCACGGGCTTCAACATCCAGGGCAGGGCCTGCACGTCTTGCAGCGCATGCACCAGGTGGTCGGCATCGGGCGCTTCGCAGGGCGGCAGTGCTTCGTCCTTCAACCAGGGATGCATCACGCTGGCGTACCAGGCGTCGCCATCGGGCAGCAGGCGCGCGAGGAACGCGGTCAGCGCCGCGATCTGGCGCAGGGTGTGCAGCGACAGCTGGGCCAGGTCGTTGTGCGCGTCGGTCGAGGGCTTGACGGCTTGGGCCTCGCCCAGGCGCTGGCGCATCAGCAGCAGGTGAAGGCGGTCGATCGGGCGCACCTGGCCGTCGGCGGCCATCACGCGGCGGGCTGATTCCATCAGCGTCTGCCGGTCGAGCAGCGGTGCGCGTGCCACGCGGGCCAGCAGGTTCTCGAGCCAGGGCAGGCGCACCGCGGGGCCGAGTTTCTTCACCTCGGCGCGCAAGGCCTGGGCAGTGCTCAGGCCACGGGTCTCGTCTTGCCAGGCGCGGCGCTCGCGCTGGCTGCCAGGGGTCAGCAGCAAGGCTAGGATGGTTGCGCGCAGTTCGCCGGGGCCGTTGAGGCGTGACAGCCGGTCGATGGCTTCGCGCTCTTCGTCGCCGGTGATGGCGGCGCGTGGCACGGGGTTGGCGGGCGGGGTGGGGGCGTGGTGTTCTGCCATGGGTACAGCATAGGCGACGGGAGCGGCCATCGGGATGGGGAAAGGTGCGGGTGGTTTGTAGGTTTCGTCTGCAACGTCAGTAGTGGCCAGCACCGGCGCAGGCAGCGGCTCCACCCCGTGGCCATACAAGCGGCGCAACCTGTCGGGCAGAGGTGGGTGCGTGGCAAGCCAGCTCGGCGGCGCCTGCAGCAGCATCGCCGCCAGAAGACGGGCGGGCACACGGGTGAGTTTGTCTTCGCGCTTGAGCACCTGGTGCCAGACCTTGCGCAGCACGCCGCCCAGGCCGTCGCGGCTGCGAGTGAACTGCACCGCGCAGGCGTCGGCCAGCAGCTCGCGCTGGCGCGACACGGCGGCCTGCAAGAGCTGCCCGGCAATCCAGCCCAGCAGGCCGGCGGCGATGAACACCGGGCCGACCGCCAAGCCGAAGGCCGACCGCCGGTCGGATTCATCGGGCTCGATCAGCGACAGCCCGTAACCGTGCACCAGCGACAAGCCCCAGACCAGCGCGAGCAGCTGCATGTTGAGCCGCAGGTCGCCCTGGTGGATGTGGCCGAACTCGTGCGCCACCAGGCCTTGCAGTTCATCGCGGGTCAGGCGCTGCAGGGCGCCGCGTGTCACCGCCACCACCGAAGTCTCTGGCGACCAGCCGGCCGCGAAGGCGTTGATCGCGTCCTCGCGCTCGAGCACGAACACCGCGGGGCGCGGCAGCCCGCTGGCCAGCACCATCTCGTCGACCACGTTGAGCAGGCGGCGCTCGCCCAGATCGCGCGGGTCGGTGAGCAGCCGCCCGCCGGCCCACTCGGCCACGTGCTGGCCGCCGCCCTCGCGCAGGCGGCCCAGCTCGACCCAGGCCCCGCCCAGCACGAACAGCAGCACGATGGCCGCGTTGGTCTCGATGAACAAGGGCGGCAGGCCGAACGGCAGCCACGAGGCGAGCAGCCACCACACGCCGAGCAGCAGGCCGTTGACGGCCGCCACCAGCGCCAGCAGCAGCAGGGCGAACAACGCCAGCAGCTGCTGGGTGGCGCGGCGCGCGTCGTCCTGCTGCTGGCGAAACCTCACGGCGGGAACTTAGAGCTGCACGCGCACCGCGGCCCGCTCGGCTTCGTTCGCGGTCGACTGCAGCATGGCGGCGGCGCGAAAGCCGAACAGGTTGGCCATCATGCTGGTGGGGAACTGCTGGGCCGCGTTGTTGTAGTCGAGCGTTGCATCGTTGAAGAGCTGGCGCGAGAAGGCCACCTTGTTCTCGGTGCTGGTGAGTTCTTCGGCCAGCTCGCGCAGGCTCTGGTCGGCCTTCAGCTCGGGGTAGGCCTCGACCAGCGCCATCAGCTTGCCCATCGCGGTGCCTAGCACCTCTTCGGCCAGGGTCAGGCTGGTGATCGCACCCGCGGCGGCCGGCCGTGTGCGCGCCACGTCGGCGGCGGCCTTGGCCTGGTTGCGCGCGGCCGTCACGGCCTCCAGCGTTTCGCGCTCGTGGGCGGCGTACTTGCGCGCCACTTCCACCAAGTTGGGAATCAGGTCGTAGCGCCGCTTGAGCTGCACGTCGATCTGCGCAAACGAGTTGGCGATCACGTTGCGCAGGCGAACCAGGCGGTTGTAGGCGCCGACGCCCCAGAACAGGATGACGGCGAGGACGATCCAGCTCACGATCTGCGTGGTGCTCATACTTGTTCCCCTCAGGTTGAAACCCGAGCGCACTCTATACGACGAGGAACCCACACTTCGACGCAGCCCGAAGCATCAGCCTGTCGGGGGCCGACATGATGTGACTTATGAACTCAATCGACTCGTTTCAATTGCTTGCCCTGGGCGGCACCGTCTTCGTGCTCGCGGGCTTCGTCAAGGGTGTCATCGGCATGGGTTTGCCGACGGTCGCGATGGGCCTGCTCAGTGTGGCCATGCCGCCGGCGCAGGCCGCGGCGCTGCTGGTGCTGCCCTCGCTCGTCACCAACCTGTGGCAGATCTTCGGGCCTGGATGGTGGGCTCTCGTGCGGCGCATGGCCACGATGCTGGCAGGTGTGTGCCTGGGCATCGCGGCCGGCGCCGGATGGCTGACGGGGCAGGGCGGCGGCTCGGCGCGCGTCACCGCGGCGCTCGGCGTGGCCTTGATCGCGTATGCCTTGCTGGGCCTGCTGAAGGTGCGGCTGCATGTACCGGCGCAGCATGAGCGCTGGCTCTCGCCGGTGGTCGGCCTGGCAACCGGTTTGGTGACTGCCGCCAGCGGCGTGTTCGTGATCCCCGCCGTGCCGTACCTCAATGCGCTGGGGCTGGAGAAGGAAGACCTGGTGCGTGCGCTTGGCATCTCGTTCCTGGTCTCGACGATCGCGCTGGCGGTCAGCCTGCGCAGCGGCGGCGCGCTGGAGATGGGTAATGCGGTGGGCTCGCTGCTGGCGTTGCTGCCTGCTTTGCTCGGCATGGCGCTGGGGCAGTGGGTGCGCTTGCGCGTGCAGCCCGAGCTGTTCAAGAAGATCTTCTTCGGCGGCCTGCTGGCCCTGGGCAGCTACCTTGTTCTACGCTCCGCGCTGTGACTTCACCCGAGCCCCGCTTCGCCAAGATCGCCGCGATGATCGGCGACCCGACCCGCGCCCGCATGCTGTCGGCGTTGATGGGCGGCGGTTTTCTCGCCGCCGGCGAGTTGGCGCAGGCCGCGGGCGTCACGCCGCAGACCGCCAGCACGCACATCGCGAAGCTGGTCGACAGCGAACTGGTGGTTGCGCGCACGCAAGGCCGGCATCGCTACTTCCGCTTGGCCGATGCCGACATCGCCCATGCGCTCGAAGCGCTGTCGCTGGTGGCCGAGCGCGGTGCGAGTGCTGACAAATGGGAACAAGGCGCCTACAAGCCGCTGAAAGCCGCACGCACCTGCTACAGCCACCTAGCGGGCGAACTCGGCGTGAAGTTGTTCGATGGTCTGCTCGCTCGCGGAACGCTAGTCCCGCAAGATGGCCATTTCGCCCTCACCGAAACGGGCCGCGAAGAACTCGCCGCCCTCGGCCTCGAACTGCCTTCATCGGGCGCCACGCGCCGCTTCGCCTACCCCTGCCTCGACTGGTCAGAACGCCGCGACCACCTCGCCGGCACCTTGGCAGTGGCCCTGCTGGAACACGCGGTGGCGAAGTCGTGGCTGCGCAAGGTGAAGGATTCAAGGGCCTTGCAGCTGACACCCTCGGGGACCAAAGCATTGGCGCTCTGGGTGGGTTGAGATCGAGTGGGGCTTCGATACCTGAGCCTGAGCGGGTGGTGTGTGCTCGAAGGTGGTAAGACCTGCGAGCACAGTTGCGAGCGGAGCGAAGCATCCATCGAGCAACGCCCGCGGATCCGGCTCCGCCGGTCCGCTGGGTGGCGCCCCTCGGGGGCAGGAGCGACAGCGACTGGGGGGCCTTACAAGTCCATCCGGTCTGTCGCCTCGAACGACGCCGGCGCATTGCGCGAATGCCAGGCCTTGTAGCCGCGTGCGCGCAGTGCACACGCCGGGCACTGGCCGCAGCCATAACCCCACTCGTGCCGGTGCTCGCGGTCACCGAGGTAGCAGGTGTGCGTGTGCTCGACGATCAACTCGTTCAGTGGGTCGCCGCCCAGCGTGGCGCTGAGCTCCCAGGTCTGCGCCTTGTCGAGCCACATCAGCGGCGTCTCGATGCCCATCGGCGTGTCCATGCCCAGGCTGAGCGACACCTGCAATGACTTCAGCGTGTTGTCGCGGCAATCGGGGTAGCCGGAGTAGTCGGTCTCGCACATGCCGCCGATCAGCACGTTCAATCCGCGGCGGTAGGCGATGGCGGCGGCGAAGGTGAAGAACAGCAGGTTGCGCCCCGGCACGAAGGTGTTGGGCAGGCCGGTCGAGGTCATCTCGATGGCTCGTTCTTGCGTGAGCGCGGTGTCCGACAACTGGCCCAGCAGCGACAGGTCGATCAGGTGGTCTTCGCCCATCCGGCCGCCCCACTGCGGGAACTGTGTGTAGATCTGCGAACGCACGGCCAGCCGGCATTCGAGTTCGATGCCGTGGCGCTGGCTGTAGTCGAAGCCGATGGTCTCGACGTAGCTATAGCGCTCGAGCGCCCAGGCCAGGCAGACGGTGGAGTCTTGGCCCCCCGAGAAGAGCACGAGCGCGCGGCGTGGGGTCATGAGCGAATTTCTCCCTGGCCGAGCACGACCCACTTCATCGACGTGAGCCCTTCCAGCCCGACCGGGCCGCGGGCGTGGAACTTGTCGGTGCTGATGCCGATTTCGGCGCCCAGGCCGTATTCGAAGCCGTCGGCGAAACGCGTACTGGCGTTGACCATCACGCTGGCGGAGTCGACCTCTCGCAGGAAGCGCATCGCATGGCCGTGGCTGTCGGTGAGGATGGCGTCGGTGTGGTGCGAGCTGTAGCGGTTGATGTGGGCGATGGCCTCGTCGAGGCTGGCCACCACCTTCACGCTGATGATGGGCGCCAGGTATTCTTCGCTCCAGTCCTGCTCGGACGCGGGCTTCAGCTGCGCTTGCGGCACGGCCTGCAGCAGCGCCATGCTCGCGCCGTCGACGCGCATCTCGACGCCCTTGGCGGCAAGCACCGCGCCGATCTTCGGCAAGAAGGCCGGTGCGATCGCTTCGTGCACCAGCAGCGACTCGGCCGCATTGCAGGGGCTGTACTTCTGCGTCTTGGCGTTGTCGGTCACGCGCACGGCCATCTCGAGGTCGACGATGGCGTCGACGTACACATGGCAGTTGCCGTCGAGGTGCTTGATCACCGGCACCTTGGCTTCGCGGCTGATGCGTTCGATCAGGCCTTTGCCGCCGCGCGGAATGATCACGTCCACCGACTCGGGCGAAGCGATCAGGTAGCCCACGGCAGCGCGGTCGGTGGTCTGCACCAGTTGCACGGCGTCGGGCGGCAGGCCGGCCTCGACCAGCGCGGCCTGCACCAGTTTCCACAGCGCCAGGTTGGAGTGGATGGCCTCCGAGCCGCCCCGCAGGATGCAGGCATTGCCGCTCTTGATCGCGAGCGACGCAGCCTCGATGGTCACGTTGGGCCGGCTCTCGTAGATCATGCCGAACACGCCCAGCGGCACGCGCATCTGGCCGACGCTGATGCCGCTCGGGCGCTGCCGCACGTTCGTGATCTCGCCGACGGGGTCGGGCATCGCGGCGATCTGCTCGCAGCCTTCGGCCACGGTGGCGATGACCTTGTCGGTCAGCCGCAGGCGATCGACCAGCGGTGCCGCGAGGCCGGCAGCCTGGGCTGCGGCAATGTCTTCCTGGTTCGCCTCGGCCAGCGCTGCCGTTCCGCTGCGCAGCAGGCGAGCCAATGCCGTCAACGCGAGGTTCTTCGATGCCGACGGCGCTGCTGCCATCTTCGCGCTGGCAGCACGGGCGGCGGCGCCCATGTGGGCGATGGTGGCTTGCAGTTCGAGGGCAGTCATCGGGGCATTGTCTCAAAGCCGGTGAATTGCGTCGATTTGTGACATTGGCACGGTCTGGCGGGTGTGACGGCGCCTTCCCCCGCGTTGCAGGGGTTCTCGCTGACATACCGGGTGCTCAAACTCATCGCACACCTCGTTGTTGGCGGCGCTTGCCGGGCCGGCAGCGCCCGTCAACCTCCCCAGCGAGAAGCCACCATGAATCCGGAAATCCTCATCGCCACCTACGACCCGATGTTGGTTCTGGCCTCGTTCCTCGTGTCGACGGCGGGGGCCTACACCGCGCTGTGGGTTGCTGCGTCGATGCTGAAGGACCAGCACCGTGGCGGCAGCAAGCTCAACGTCTTCCTCGCCGGCCTGGCACTGGGCGGGGTCGGCATCTGGTCGATGCACTTCCTGGGCATGATCGCCTACCAAGTGCCGATGGGCGTGGGCTACCACCCGTTCGAGACCCTGCTCTCGCTGGTGGCCGCGGTGGCAGTTTCCAGCGTTGCGCTGGGCTACATCGCCGCCGAGAAGTTCTCTTTCCGCCGCTTGCTGGTCGCCGGACCACTGGCGGGCCTCGCAGTGGCGGCCATGCACTACCTCGGTATGGATGCCATGCGTTTCGGCGGCTACTTCGACTGGTCGTGGAACCTGGTGGCCTTGTCGGTCGTGATCGCGATGGTCGCGGCGACGGCGGCGCTGTGGCTGGCCTTCCATGCTCACTCGCGCATGCATCGCGTCGGCGCCGCCCTGGTGATGGGTGCGGCGGTCTGCACCATGCATTACACCGGCATGGCCGCCGCGTCGGTGATCTGCACGACCAGCGATCGCTTCTCGGTAGGAGACGGCCTTCTGCGGCCCCGCGACCTGAGCTTCTACGTGATCCTGATGGCCATCAGCATCGCCGCGATGATCACGATGGACGTGATGATGCAGCGCATGCAACGCGCCCAGCTGGCCAAGTAAGCCGCGAAGCTGAGCCGTCAGGCCTCTGCTCGCAGAAGGCCTCAGTTGCGGATGGCCTCGACCTGGATTACCAGGTGCACCTTGTCGGCGATGAAGGGCAGGCCGTCGGTGATGCCGAAATCGCTGCGCTTGAGGTCGCCTTCGAGGTCGGCGCCGCAGACTTCGCGGTTCAGCATCGGGTGGGTGTAGCAGTGCAGCAGGGGCGCGCGCAGCAACACGGGGCGTGAGACGCCGTGCAGCGTGAGTTCGCCGCGTACCTCCAGCGGGGCATCCATCTTCCAGCGCCAGCCGCTGGCCACGAAGTAGGCCTGCGGAAACAGGTTGGTGCTCAGGTAGCTGGTACGCAGCATGCCGTTCAGCGGCGCCACACCGGTGTTTACCGAGCCGGTGTTGATGCTGATCGAGACCTCGCCGGTGCCGGCCGGGTCGAGCTGCAGGCTGCCGGCGATGTCGTCGAAGCGCCCACGGCTGGTCGACGTGCCGAAATGCAGCACCTCCCAGTGCACGTGCGAGTGGGTCGGGTCAACGTTGTAGGCCACACCCTGCGCTGCGGCGGCAAACGAGTTGAGTGCAAGCAGGCACCCCACGACATGGGCCAAATTGGGGACGGAGACTGAAAAACGTCGGGTCAGCGTGATCAAAGCCATGGGTCTTCTCGTAACTTGGGGATGTCGCAAAGGGGTGGCCCCCGGATAATGCGGCATCTCCGTTCAGCTGGATAGCAGCGCTCGAGCCATTGCATTGGGTCAGGGTTTCGGTGGCCGTTTTTCATATCCCAAAGAGAGCGTTCATGTCGGGAGCCCCGTCCTTGCCGCCCGCACCGTCCGTCGCTCAGGAAGTGGGGCTTGCGGAGCGCGTGCTCGACGCGCAGACGGTCATGCTCTACCGGCGTGCGCAGACCTCTACGCTCACCGGCATGGCGTTCGCGCTGCTGGTCTGTCTCGGCCTGCTGCCCTACGTGGACCATGCGCTCGCCTGGGCCTGGTTCGCGCTGCGCATCACCGTCTCGGGCGCACGCATGCTGCTGGGGTACTGGTTCTTCCGTGTGGCGCCACAGGGCGACGCCGTGTGGCGGCGCTGGTTCGTCGCGGTGCTCGCGGTCGACGGCTTTGCCTGGAGCTTGGTGAGCATCTGGCTCTCACCGGAAGGCGACTTGTACGCGGCGGCCTTGCTGCTCACGGCCGTCGTCGGCGTGGCTTCGATCGGCATGTTCGTGCTGCAGCCGAGCTGGCGCGCCAGCGCAACGTTCCTGACCGCGATCCTGTTGCCCGTCGCCGTGCATCAGGTGTCCGGCGGCACGCGCTTCGGCTTGTTTGCCGGCATGGGCCTGATGATGTTTCTTGGCATCGTCTTGGTGGAGGCCCGGCGCGCCGAGGTGCGCATTCGCGAGCTGCTGACGCTGCGCTTCACCACCGACCGCATCGCCGAAGAGCGCGCCGAAGCCTTGCGCATGGCCCAGCGCCAGAGCACGGTGAAGAGCCAGTTCCTCGCGACCATGAGCCATGAGATGCGCACGCCGCTGCACGGCATCCTCGGGCTCACGCGCATGCTCCAGAGCGAGAAGCCGGCGCAGCCCGGCGAGCAGCTGCTACTGATCGAGCGGGCGGGCGAGCACCTGCTGACGCTGATCAACGACATCCTCGATTTCTCCAAGCTCGAGGCCGGCCAGGTGCGCCTGTCGCCTCAGGTGTTCGACTTGAAGGCGCTGATCGACGACGTGGTCTCGCTGTCGGTGCCGTCTGCCTTCCAGGTCGGCCTTACCTTGACCACGCGGCTGAACATGCCCACGCCTTGCTATGTGCGCGGAGATCCGTCGCGCTTGCGGCAGGTGCTGCACAACCTGGTGGGCAACGCCATCAAGTTCACCGAGCAAGGAGCCGTCACGGTGGTGGCGCGGTACCGCGGCTCGCGTGCGCGCATTGCGGTTCACGACACCGGCGTGGGTATCTCGCCCGAAGAACTGCCACGCATCTTTGACGCTTTTCACCAGGCCGACAGCTCGTTCACGCGCCGCTTCGGCGGCACGGGGCTGGGGCTCACGATCGCCCGCGAACTCGCTCGTGCGATGGGTGGCGATCTGGTGTGCACCAGCAAGCGGGGCCGCGGCTCCTGTTTCACCGTGACGGTCGACCTGGCCGCCGCGTCCGACCCGTCACCTGCGCAAGGCAGTGCGGCCGCTGCGCACCCCGTGCTGCAAGGGCACGTCCTGCTGGCTGAAGACAACCCGGTGAACGCGCTCGTGGCCGAGGCCGCGCTGAAGAACATGGGGCTCACCGTTGAACTGGTCGAAGACGGCCTGCAGGCGCTGGCCTCGTTCCGTGCCCAGCCGCCCGACTTGGTGCTGCTCGATTGCCAGATGCCGGTGATGGATGGGTTCGAGGCCGTGCGCCGCATGCGCGAGCACGAAGGGGAACAGGGCCTGCGCCGCACGCCGGTGGTGGCGCTGACGGCGAATGCGCTCGACGGCGACCGCGAGCACAGCCTCGCGGCAGGCATGGACGATCACTTGGCCAAGCCCTTCCGCGATGAAGAACTGAGGGCGGTGCTGCGTCGGTTGCTGGTGCCTGCCTGATGCGCAACCGACCGGCCAAAAGGCCGTTCGGGCTGGTCCTTCGACAAGCTCAGGAGGCGGTACGACCGCGTCGTCTCGAAGCCGCTTGCTCAGGTCGAACAGGGCTTCGATACCTCAGCCCGAACGGGTGAGGCAGTTCGAGGCGGTTGAACCGCTGAGATTTGTCGGAGATGAACCGGCCGGACACCGGGCCGCTGCTCGCAAGCCGGCCGGCCATCCCCGGGAATCGTGCGCGGTACGCCGCGCACGAGAGGCCCTCAGTTACTGCTTGACGGCTTCGACCTGGATCAGCAGGCGGATGTTGTCGGACACCACGGGCACGCCGTAGCTCACGTCCCACAGCGTGCGCTGGATGGTGGTTTCGAAGTCGCCGCCGCAGACCTCGCGCTTGAGCATCGGGTTGGTGTAGCAGTTGAAGTTGG
>Ga0307513_10011480_pt1 | contig 11007 bp, 8 predicted proteins | sample 15_EM_MG_FD_202174 | JGI IMG/M metagenome (GOLD analysis project Ga0307513, IMG submission 202174) | Populus trichocarpa ectomycorrhiza microbial communities from riparian zone in the Pacific Northwest, United States - 15_EM | ecosystem: Host-associated > Plants > Roots > Unclassified | place... | reverse complement strand
TCCCCTTATCAGCATTGCGCCGTGCCATGACCTCTGATTCCCTTGCCATTGCCTGGACCGACGATGTTCGCCGCGAACTCTTCGCGGCGTGGCTGGCCGGCGTGGCCGAGCGTCACGTGCTGAACGTCGCAAGCCTGCGCCTTGCGAGTGCCGATGCGAGTTTTCGGCGCTACTTCCGTGTCGACGGCGCCGCCGGGGCTTCTTTCATCGTGATGGATGCGCCGCCGCCGCAAGAAGACGTGCGGTCGTTCATCAGCATTGCTGCCATGTTTGAAGGCGCGGGCTTGAATGCCCCGCGGGTGCTCGAGCAAGACGTGCAAAACGGTTTCCTGCTGCTCACCGACCTGGGCTCGCAGTTGTATCTGCATCGCCTGCAAGAAGCCAAGGCGCAAGGTGACGCGCGCAGCATCTCGTCGCTGATGCACGATGCGATCACGGCGCTCGTGCAGTGGCAGGTCCGCGCCGATGCCAGCGGCTTGCCGGCTTACGACGATGCACTGCTGCGACGAGAGCTGGCACTGTTCCCCGACTGGTGCGTGGCGCGCGAATATGCCGTCACTTGGACACCCGATCAGCAAGCGAAATGGCAAAAGGTGTGCGACCTGCTGGTCGCCAGCGCGCTGGCGCAATCCACAGTGGCCGTTCATCGCGACTACATGCCCCGCAACCTGATGGTGTGCCCGGTCGAACAGGGCAACCCCGGCATTCTCGACTTCCAGGATGCGGTGCGAGGCCCCATCAGCTACGACGCCGCCTCGATGCTGCGCGATGCTTTCATCTCATGGGAAGAAGAACAAGAGATCGACTGGGCGGTGCGCTATTGGCAGCAGGCTCGAAAGGCCGGCTTGAGCCTGCCCGACGATTTCGGCGAATTCTGGAAGCAGCTGGAATGGATGGGGCTGCAACGCCACCTCAAGGTGCTGGGGATCTTCAGCCGCCTCAAGCATCGGGACGGCAAGCCCAAGTACTGCGAAGACTTGCCCCGCTTTTTTGCGTATGCCCACAAGGTGGCAACGCGCTACAACGGCCTGGGGCCATTGGCTCACCTGCTCGAGCCGCTGATGGGCGCCACACGCCACGAAGCCTTTTACTGAAGCACCAGCTGACCCGAGCTGCGCGGCGTGGCGCAACCGGCGGCCTGAAGCCATGGGTCGTGCTCACCGCCGCCGAACGTCTGCACGAGAAAGTCGATGAACGCCCGCGTGCGGGCCGGCACGTACTTGCGTGTCGGCATGGCGGCGTAAAGCCGCAGCGTCAAGACCCGCCACTCGGGCAGGACTCGCTCCAGGGCATGTTCGAGCAGGGCATCCTCCACCACGTAGGAAGGCAGGCCGGAAATGCCCATTCCAGCCAGGGCCGCGGCGTACATGGTGTCACTGTGAATGGTGCTGAGAGCAGGTTTCGAAGGAACCAGGGTGAACGACTCGCCCGATGGTTCGTTGTCGCCCCAGTCGCCCCGATGAAACGTGATTTCCCGCATGTAGCTCGGAAGCATGGCTTCATGCATTGGCAACTCGTTCGGGTGCACAGGCCGACCCATGCGATCAAGGTATTCCGGTGAAGCGCAAGTGATCACTTCCGAGCGTGCCAGCAAACGAGCCACGAAGTCACCGTCCAGGGCTTGCTTTCCAACTTGGATGATGCTGATGTCGAAGTTCTCGTCCACGGTTTCAACCGGACCCGGCACGACCAACTCAAGTGTCACGAGCGGATAGAGCGCCCGAAAGCGCGGCAGGTGCTTGGCGATCTGGTGCACCGCAAAAGCGGGCGGAGCCAATACGCGCAAGTGACCGCGAGGATCCGAGGTTGCCGCGCTGGCGAGTGCCTCCGCTTCTTCCACCTCGGTGAGGATCTGTCGCACGCGATCGAGGTAGAGCTCACCGGTGTCGGTAAGCGCCAGGCGGCGCGTCGTGCGGTTGATCAGGCGAGCGCCCAGATGCTCTTCCAAGTCGGCCACCAAGCGGGTCACCACCGCAGCCGACAAGTTGAGTTGCCGGGCAGCGCCCGCGAAGCTGCCCTCTTCGATGACCCGGGAAAACACCCGCATGGAATGCAATCGGTCCATCTCTTACACCCCTATTGTTTCGTTTTGAGCAATGCGCAATTGAAGCATAGGCTATTTATTGATCGATTGGCAATGCCTACAGTTCACCCCATCGATGAGCCGAATGCAAACAGAGCGACTCACCGAGGCTGGACACGACGGCACTCATAGCAACACCGCCTGCCCGGAACGTCACCTCAACTTTTTGAATTAAGGAAATCATCATGAACACCAAGCAAATCATCGCCGCTGCCGCCATCGCCCTCGTCGGTTCTGCCGCCTTCGCTCAAGAGGCCGTGCAAAACATCGAAATCCCGACGTCTTCGAACGTCCAACGTGCTGATGTCAAGGCCGAAGCCCTGCGTGCCCGCGCTGCTGGCGAACTCGCGAACAGCGAAGCACCTGTCGCCGCCGCGCCGGCACCCGCCACGACGCTGACCCGCGCCGCAGTGCGCAATGAGTTCCTGCAAGCTCGCGCTTCGGGCAAGGTCGTCTACGTGGGCGATGTCGCTCAGTTCGCCAACGAGACCACGGCTCCTGTTCGCACCCGCGAAGAAGTCAAGGCTGAAGCCCGTGCCTTCGCCCGTTTGAACCAAACTGCGAACGTGCAGACCGCCGGTTACTGAGATCAGGCGTTTACGCCGGCTCGATCAAGCCGCCTTCGGGCGGCTTTTTCACGTCTGGTCGCGGCTCACCGAAAATGGCGGCTTGCGCTGAACCATCCCCATGCTGCGAATCACCGAACTGCGACTGCCGCTCACCCATTCCGAAGACGCCCTGCGCCCAGCAGTTCTGAAGCGCCTGGGGCTGGCCGATGACGGCGAACTGAAAGCATTCTCCGTCTTCAAGCGCAGCTACGACGCCCGCAAGAAAAGCGCGATCGTGTTGATCTACACCATCGATTGCGAACTCGGCAACGAAGCGGCGGTGCTGCAACGTTTCGCGGGTGATGCACACGTCCGGCCAACGCCCGACACGGCCTACAAGTTCGTCGGTCATGCGCCAGTCGACTTCGTATCGAGTGAGACGCCTCGCCCACTGGTGATCGGCTTCGGGCCCTGCGGCATCTTCGCTGCGCTGATCCTGGCGCAGATGGGCTTGCGCCCCGTCGTGCTGGAGCGCGGCAAGGAGGTACGGCAACGTACCAAGGACACCTGGGGCCTGTGGCGTCAGCGCGTCCTCCATCCGGAGTCGAACGTGCAGTTCGGCGAGGGTGGCGCCGGCACGTTCTCCGATGGCAAGCTGTGGAGCCAGATCAGCGACCCACGGCTCCTCACGCGCAAGGTGCTGACCGAGTTCGTCAAGGCCGGCGCGCCGGAAGAAATCCTGCACGTCGCCAAACCGCACATCGGCACCTTCCGCCTGGTGAGCATGGTGGAGAAAATGCGTGCCGACATCGTGGCGCTGGGCGGTGAGATCCGTTTCCAGCAGCGCGTGACCGACGTTCGCATTGAAGCCGGGCACATCCGCGGCGTTACGCTGGCCTCGGGCGAAGAGCTGCGCGCCGACCACGTCGTGCTGGCCCTCGGCCACAGCGCGCGAGACACCTTCACGATGCTGCACGAGCGCGGTGTCTACATGGAAGCCAAGCCTTTCTCGGTGGGCTTTCGCGTCGAGCATCCGCAGAGCCTGATCGACGCCGCGCGTTTCGGCCCGAGTGCCGGCCACCCCATCCTCGGCGCGGCCGACTACAAGCTCGTGCACCATGCGCGCAATGGCCGGTCGGTCTACAGCTTCTGCATGTGTCCGGGCGGCACGGTCGTGGCGGCGACGTCGGAGCCGAACCGCGTGGTCACGAACGGCATGAGCCAGTACTCGCGCAACGAGCGCAATGCGAACGCCGGCATCGTGGTGGGCGTTTCCCCGCAGGACTATCAGCTCGACAAGAATGCGAGCGGCCCGGTGAACCCGCTCGATGGCATGGCCTTCCAGCGCGTATGGGAGTCGCGGGCCTTCGAACTCGGTGGCGGAACCTACGAGGCGCCGGGCCAGTTGGTGGGCGACTTCATCAAGGGACAGCGCTCGTCGGTGTTCGGCAAGGTCGAGCCTTCTTACAAGCCGGGCGTGCTGCTGACCGACCTGGGGCGGCCGGGAAACGAGAGCCTGCCCGACTACGCCATCGCGGCCATTCGCGAGGCGCTGCCTGCCTTCGAGCGCCAGATCAAGGGTTTTTCGATGCCCGATGCGGTGCTCACCGGTGTGGAGACGCGTACTTCGTCACCCTTGCGCATCACGCGCGGCAAGGACTTCCAGAGCCTCAACGTCAAGGGCCTGTACCCGGCCGGTGAAGGTGCGGGCTATGCGGGCGGGATCATGTCGGCCGGTGTGGACGGCATCGAGGTCGCCGAGGCCCTCGGCGCGCGAATGCTTCAGCGACCCGAGAGGTAGTCGATCGCCAGCATGCTGAGCGTCAGCGCGCCCCGCGGCATGGCTTCTTCGTCGAAGTCGAAGGCTGGCGAGTGGTTGGTCGCGGCGGTCATGGGAGTCTTTCCCTGGGGTGGCGCGCCGAGGATGTAAAAGAAGCCCGGCACGACCTTCTGGTATTCGGAGAAGTCTTCCGACGCCGCAATCTTCGGAATCACCATCACCTGCTCTTCGGTCGAGCGCTGCAACGACGGCAGCATGGCCTGGGTCAAGTCGGGCGCATTGACCGTCACGCTGTAGGCGGTGGGCCCGAAGCTCACCTTCGCCTTCGCGCCGCTGGCAGAGGCAATCATCTCGGCCGTGGTGGTGATGCGCCGCTTGGCCTCGGCGCGCATGTCTTCGTCGAAGGTGCGCAGCGTGCCCAGCATTTCGACGCTGTCGGGCACGATGTTCTCGCGGTTGCCGCCGTGAATGGACGCAATGGTCAGCACCGCCGGCTCCTTGCTGATGTTGAGCTGGCGGCTCACGATGGTCTGCAGCCCGTTGATCACCTGGGCCGCGACGACGATGGGGTCCACACCCGTCCACGGCGCTGCGCCGTGCGTCTGCTGGCCGGTGATGGTGATGTGCACGGTGTCGGCACCAGCCATCATCGGCCCGCTGCGGTAGCCCACCCAGCCCATCGGCATGTTGGGCGAGATGTGCAGGCCGAACACGGCGTCGACCTTCGGGTTGTCGAGCACGCCTTGCGCCACCATCGCGCGGGCGCCCCAGTTCGCCTGTGTGCCGTTGGCCTCCTCGGGCACGCCTTCTTCGGCGGGCTGGAAGATGAATTTCACCGTGCCCGGAATCTGCGCCTTCACGCTCGCCAGCACCTCGGCCACGCCGAGCAGGATGGCGGTGTGCCCGTCGTGGCCGCAGGCGTGCATCACCGGCGAGTCCTGGCCGAGGTGCTTGCCCTTGGCCTCCGACGCGAATGAAAGACCCGTGGCTTCGGCAATGGGCAAGGCATCCATATCGGCACGAAGCGCCACCACCTTGCCAGGTCGTCCGCCCTTGAGCACGCCGACCACACCGTAGCCACCGACACCTGTCCTGACGCTCAGGCCCAACTTGCGCAAATGATCGGCCACCAGCCGCGAGGTGCGGACCTCCTGGCCCGAGAGCTCCGGGTGCTGATGGATGTCGCGGCGCCACGCCACCATCTTGTCCTGCTCGGCCTCGAAGCGCGGCCTCAAGGTGGCCGCATCGAGCACCTGCGCATGCGCACCGCCGGCCCAGGCCGCGAGCGCGCACAGCAGGGCGGCTCGCAGGCCGATCAGGCGCAGCAAAGGCATCAGGGGCAGGCAGCCATCACTTGAGCCACTGCGGCCGTGAGCTTCTTGCCGTAGGGCACGTGCAAGAACTCATTCGGCCCGTGCGCGTTGCTCTTGGGGCCGAGCACGCCGCAGACCATCATCTGCGCCGCCGGGAAGCTCTTCTGCAGCATGCTCATCAGCGGGATGGTGCCGCCCTGGCCGATGTAGCCGCAGGGCGCGCCGAAGTGCGCTTGCGAGGCGGTGTTGAGCGCATCTTCCAGCCACGGCGACAAGCTCGGCGCATTCCAGCCCGAGGCGCCTTGCGCGCCGACGCGACCGTCCGCATTGAACGTGACCTTCGCGTTGTAAGGCGCGTTGTCTTCGAGCAGGGCCTTCAGCTTCTGCGCCGCTTCGTTGCCATCAACGAGCGGCGGCAAACGCAGGCTCAGCTTGAACGCGGTGTAGGGCCGCAGCACGTTGCCGGCATCTTTCAACGCCGGGAAGCCATCGACACCCGTCACGCTCAGCGTGGGCTTCCAGGTGCGGTTGATCAGCGCCTGCAACGGGTCGGTCGACGTGGGCAATGTCGGGCCGCCATCGGCACCGCAGGCCCACGGAAAGCGCTTCCATACCTCGTCGCCGAGGATCTGCGCAGTGGCACGCGCCTGCTCGCGGCGGTCGGCTGGGATCTCGCAGTGAAAGCTCTGCGGCAGCAGGTCACCGGTCTTGCTGTCTTCCAGCCGGTCGAGCACCTGGCGCAGGATGCGGAAGCTCGATGGAACCAGCCCGCTCGAATCGCCAGAATGCACGCCCTCGGTGAGGATCTCCACCTTCAACGTGCCGGTGACGTTGCCGCGCAGGCTGGTGGTGAGCCACAGCTGGTCGTAATTTCCGGCGCCACTGTCCAGGCAGACCACCAGGCTCACGTTGCCGAGGCGGTCTTTCAGCAGGTCCACATAGGCGGGCAGGTCGAAGGAACCGCTTTCTTCGCAGCTCTCGATCAGGCCCACGCAACGCGGGCGCGGAATGCCTTGCTTGTCGAGCGCGAGGATGGCGGTGAGCGACGCGTAGATCGCGTAGCCATCATCGGCCCCGCCACGGCCGTAGAGCAGGCCGTTCTCGTATTTGGGCGTCCACGGGCCGAGGTCGTTGCGCCAGCCGTTGAACTCGGGCTGCTTGTCGAGATGGCCGTAGAGGCAGATGGTGTCTGTGCTGCCGGCTTTCGTGGCCGGCACCTCGAAGAAGATCACCGGCGTGCGCCCGGGCAGGCGAATCACCTCGAGCTTGAGCCCGGCGACCTGCTTGCCCTCGACCCAGGTGGCTGCATCGCGCACCACCTTGTCGATGTAGCCGTGCTGCTCCCACTGCGCATCGAACATCGGGCTCTTGGCCGGGATGGCAATGTAGTTCGTGATGGCCGGGACGATCTCTTCGTCCCAGGTGCGGTTGGCAAAGGCGGCGATGGCCGAAGCCTCGTCGGGCTGGACGGGTTGCAGCGGGTCACGTGCGTTCATGGGGTTCTCCTTCGTGGGGAAGGGTCAGTTTAGAGCTTTGCATCGGCAGCAGACCGCAACCCTTGCAGCCATGTGCCCAACACCGCGAACACTTCCGCCTGCTCGGGCTCGTTGAAGATTTCGTGGAACAGCGGGCCGAACTCGCGCGTGGTGACCACGGCCTTGGGCGCTGCTGCCTCGAACTCGCGGCTGCCGGCTGGCACCACACAGCGGTCGCTGCCGGCAAAGATCAGCAGCGTGTACACGTGCCACTGCGCGGCGCGCTCGCTGGTGAAGGCACCGCTGTCGATGAAGAAGTTGACCAGCCGCGGGCTGATGCGGTCGTGTACCAGCGGGTCGGCCACGTAGGCGGCCACCACCTTGGGGTCGCGTGAAATCCATTCGGGCTTCAAGCCGTTGCCTACACCCAGGTTGGGTGCCAGTGAGCCGAGCACGCCGAGCAGGCCTTTCATGAAACCGCCCACGCCGATGTCGAGTGCCGGTGATGAGAGCACCAAGGCATCGACCGGCCGATACCACGGTGCCGGGCTGGCCACGCCTTCGGCGACGAAGCGCGCCGCCACCATGCCACCCATGCTGTGCCCCAGCAGCACCAGCGGACCGGGCCGGCTGGTGCGAACGGCGTCGATCACCCGCGCCAGATCCTGCAGCAAGGCATCCGACGTCTGGATGCGACCCCTCGGCCCCTCGCTTCGGCCGTGGCCGCGGTGGTCGTAGCCCACCGCGTTCCAGCCCCAGCCGTTGAGTTGCGCTGCCACGTGTTCGTAGCGGCCGATGTGTTCGCCCAGGCCATGCACGATCAGCACCGTGCCGCGCGCATCGGCCACCGGCCATTCCCGAAGCTGGAGTTTCAGGCCATCGGCGGCAGCGAGCGTGTCGTTCATGGTGGCAGTGTAGGGAGCGGTTTCACACCCGCGCACCGGGGCTTGCCCGCTGTTGCCGGCCTGCCCGTTCGGCCCACACTGGCGCCCATGACCCCACGGAGTTCTGCATGAACGACTTCTTCCAGCTCAGCACCGAAGGTGGCATCGCCCACTTGCAGCTCAACCGCCCCGAGCGCATGAACACCATGGCGCCGCCGTTCTTCCCGACGCTGCGCGACGCGGTGCAGCAGTTGAACGACAGCGGCGAAACGCGCGCGCTCGTCATCAGCTCCACCGGCAAACACTTCTGTGCCGGCATGTCACTCGACGTTTTCGGCGGCAGCGGTGGCATGCTCGACACCACCAGCGCCCGCACGCGCCTGAGCTTCCAGGAGTCGCTGCGCCGGCTGATGGGCTGCTTCGATGTGCTCGACGAGGTGCGATTCCCGGTCATCTGTGCCGTGCAGGGCGGCTGCATCGGCGGCGGGCTCGACCTGGCCAGCGCCTGCGACATCCGCCTGTGCACTGCCGATGCCTTCTTCACCGTGCAAGAGATCCACATCGGCATGGCCGCCGACCTCGGCGTGCTGCAGCGTCTGCCCAAGATCGTGCCGCAGGGCGTGGCGCGCGAGATGGCCTACACCGGCGACCGCCTTGGTGCCGAGCGCGCATTGGCCGTGGGCCTCGTCAACGCCGTGTTGCCCGATGCGGCCGCGCTGATGGCGCATGCCATGAAGCTGGCCCAAAGCATCGCTGCCAAGTCGCCGCTTGCAATGGCCGGCACCAAGCTGTCGATCAACTTTGCGCGTGACCATGGCACCGCGGCTGCCTTGCAGCAGATGACGCTGCTGCAAAGCGCGATCTTCGACACCGGCGAAATGAAGGAAGCGATTGCCGCCTGGAAGGACAAGCGCAACGGCGAATTCGACCCGCTGGCGCCGGTGGCGCCGCTCTGAACGCCAGGGGGCTCGGCCGCTGATCTGGCCTCGTTCGCGTGAAGCAATCGACGCCGACCGAGCCCTTGCGAGTGGCTTGGCGAAGCTTGCTTTCAGTCTGCCTGCCGCGCGGCCGATATGGTGCGAGATGCGTTGTGATTTGCCGTGCGCCCGTGTTCCCGCGGCGCGTGCGGTATTTCGCAGAGCTTGTTCAATCCAGAAGGGCGGCTGCGGGTGTTTGATCGTGATGTGCCATTTGCCTTGCCTCGCTCCTGGCGACGCAAGGCCAAGCTCATCGCAATGTCGATCGGCGAGAAGTTGGCCCGCGTTCTCGCGCTGCTTGCCTTCGGCCTGGCCGCATCGGCCGGTGCTGCCACGGAGACCGGCCGCTGGTCGGGCATGGCCGACCCGGTCTTCCGTCATTTCACCGCGGCCGACGTGTCGGATGCCAACGCCTTCGCCGAGGATGCGCAGGGCTTTCTGTGGATCGGTGGCCAAGGCGGCCTGTCGCGGTGGGACGGCTATCGCTTCCGCAGCTATCTGGCAGACCCCACCCGCCCCGGAACGCTGCCCGACAGCTACGTCCTCGCGCTGCATGCCGATGAAAGCGGGCGCCTGTGGATCGGCACCATCGCCGGCGGGCTCGCTCGCTACGACCCGCTGACCGACAGCTTCGTGCGCTACCCGGCCGGCAAGACCGGCTTGAGCCACGTCAGCATCTCGGCCCTTGCCGGTGATGGCGCCGGCGGCCTCTGGGTGGGCACCGGCGCCGGGCTGGACCATCTCGATCCCGCCAGCGGGGCGGTGGAACGGCAGCACGCCGGGTTGCCTGGCGGCCGCATCCTGGCGATTCTTCGAGACCGTGCCGGCACGCTCTGGGTCGGCACCAGCCGGGGCCTGGTGCGGCGTGAAGAGGGTGCCGCAGCGTTCACCGCCGTGTTGCTGCCGGCGCCGCACAAGGCCGTCCCCTCCGTGACGCGCCTGCTGCAAGACTCGACCGGCCGCATCTGGGTGGGCACGCGGCCACATGGGGCTTTCGTGATGGAGCCCGGCCAAGTATCGGCACGGCCCGTTCACGAAGACGGTGCCGCATCCGCCCTGTCGAGCGACGATGTGCTGGGCCTGGTGGAAGCCGCACCGGGCGAGATCTGGATCGGCACGCTCGGCGGCGGCGTCCTGGTGGTCGACACCCACAGCGGCCGGACACATCGCGTTCGAAGCCAGGCCTCATTGCCCACGAGCCTGCGCGACGACGACATCAACGCGATGTACCGCGACCGCAGCGGCGAAGTCTGGCTGAGCACGACCACCGCCATCAGCCAGCACGACCCGCAGCGCGCGGTGTCCACGCTCTTCGGCACCCGTGGGCGCAGCAGCGGCATCTCGCACGCCAACGTGCCCTTTGTCCTGGCCATGCCGGACGGTCGCGTCTGGCTCAGCGTGGGCGATGGCGGCGTGGACATCATGGACCCGGTGCGCGGCCGCGTGGCCCAGCTGCGGCCCGATGCAGGCCACCCGCTCACGGCGTTGCCGAAGGGACGGGTGCTCGCCATGGCCCTGGCGCCCGGCGGTGATGTCTACCTCGGCACCCAGCAGGGCCTGTACCGGGCCGACCGCGAGGGGCGGAGCGTGCGACGTGTCGAGCTCGCACCGCGCAGCGCCACCGCCGCTGTGTGGGCGCTGCGCTTCGATGGCGACAGTCTCTGGTTCGGTGGGCTCGACGGCCTCTGGACGCTGGCGATGCGCCCAGGGTCCGCGCCGCAGCTGAAGCGCCCGGAGGGCGATCTCTCGCTGATCGAGCAAGGCATCACCGCCATCGAGCGGGCATCCGACGCCATCTGGGTTGGCACCCGCCTCGGGGTATTTCGCGTGGACAAGGCGACCGGCGCTCTAGAGAGCATGCCGGCGGATGCCACCGACCCCACGGCGCTGATCAGCGGCTACGTGGCGTCGCTGCTGCTGGACCAGCGGGGCCGGTTGTGGGTGTCG
>Ga0307513_10011479_pt1 | contig 11008 bp, 6 predicted proteins | sample 15_EM_MG_FD_202174 | JGI IMG/M metagenome (GOLD analysis project Ga0307513, IMG submission 202174) | Populus trichocarpa ectomycorrhiza microbial communities from riparian zone in the Pacific Northwest, United States - 15_EM | ecosystem: Host-associated > Plants > Roots > Unclassified | place... | reverse complement strand
CAGAGCTCCTGGGCGACCATCACCGGGCTGGCGCTGCCAACCGCGATCAGCGACCAACTCGGCACGCTGAACGGCGACTACGCCACCTACCTCGACGAGGTGAAGGCGCAGATGCCGATCCTGGCGCCGATCGACCCGTCGAGCGCCGCGGCGGGGGTCGCCCTGGACCGCGAACGCAGCCGGGCGAGCGCCCTGAAGGACAAGATCACCGCGGCCCGGGCGACGCTGGCCGGCGAGGCCGCGACCGCGCAGCAGCACACCGCGGCGCTCATCACGGCCACCAAGGCAATGGTGTTGACGGTCGGACTGGCCGGGATCGCGGTCCTGCTGATCATCGCGGTGGTCGTCACCCGGTCCATCACCCGGCCGCTCGCGGCCATGGTGGGCGCGCTGCGATCGGTCGCCGACCGGGACCTCAGCGTCAAGATCGACATTCGCGGCCGGGATGAGGTCGCCGCCATGGGTCACGCGCTCATGGCGGCGTTGAGCGCCCTCCGGACGGCCATCGTCAGCATCGGGGCGAGTTCGACCACCGTGTCGCAGGCCTCCGCGGAGCTGAACACCGTCTCCACCCGGATGGGCGGCGACGCGCAGCAGACCTCCGACCAGGCCGGGCTGGTGGCGCAGGCGGCGGAGGAGGTCTCCGCCAACGTGCAGACGATGTCGTCGGCGACCGAGGAGATGGGCGCCGCGATCAACGAGATCTCGCGGCACGCCACGGACGCGGCCGGCGTGGCCGTCACGGCCGTCGGCGCCGTCCAGCAGACCTCCGCCGCGGTGGGCCGGCTGAACGAGGCCAGCGCCGAGATCGGCGACATCGTGAAGAATCGACGTCGAGCGGCGCCAGCGCGACGCAGCGCTCGGCCGCCGGCCTCGCCGGGATGGCCGCCGACGTCGACCGGCTGGTCGGCAGCTTCACTGTCTAACCGCCGGCCGTCAGGCGGGAACACTAGCCGCCGGTCGTCGGCCAGGAAACGCCAACCGCGGGTCATCGGGCCGGAGAGGCCAACCGCCGGTCATCGGGCCGGAAACGCAAGAACCGCCGCGGCTGGGGGCGCCGGGCGGTTCGTCGGGGGCGGAGCTGCGGGTCAGGCCCGCTGCCGGACCAGGATGGCGCGGATCTCCCGGGTCTCGGCGTCGGTGTGCCGCTCCAGGATCTGGTCGAGCTCGGCCCGGTCGGCGGCGCTGGTGAAGGTGGCCAGTTCCACGCTGAGCTGCCGGTGGGCGAGCCGCACGGTGCGACGGTGGGCCAAACTGGTGCGCGCGTGACGGATCTTCGTCGCGAGCTGCATGGTGCTCTCCTTGACTGATCGAACCTTGACTGATCGAAATTCTTAAAGCGCTTTAAGGAGATCATAGCAAGCAAGGCGTGGTACCCATACGTGATTGCAGACACGAGGGGAGGTCCGCGAGTGCGCCACTACTCGGTCAACCTGCGCTCGCCGTCGGGCGACGCCGAGGCGACCGTGGCCGGCTACGGTCACTGGGGCCGCCCGCTGCTGGTCTTCCCGACCGAGGGCGGCAGGGCGTGGGAGTTCGCGGAGCGCGGCATGGTCGCCGCGGTCGAGGACTTGATCGAAGCGGGCCGGGTCAAGCTGTACTGCGTCGACTCGTTCGACGCCGGCACCTGGTCGGCCGAGCACCTGCCGCTGGCCGAGCGCGCCCGCCGGCACGCCAGTTACGAGTCCTGGATCCTCGACGCCGTCGTGCCGCACATCCGTTCGGACTCGGGCGACTCCGCCGAGATCGCGACGGCCGGCTGCTCGATGGGCGCCTACCACGCCGTCAACTTCGCCTTCAAACGCGCCGACGTGTTCCCGCTGGCCCTGTGCTTCTCGGGCAACTATGACCCGACGACCTGGCGCAGCTGGGGCGAGCACGGCGACGAGGTCTACTTCAACAACCCCATCGAGTACGTCGCCAACCTGCACGGCGACCACTTGGACTGGCTGCGGTCCCGGCTGTCGGTGCTGCTCGTCTGCGGGCAGGGCCGCTGGGAGGACACCACCGGCTCGCTGGAGTCGACCCGGCGGATGGCGGGCCTGCTGGCCGGCAAGGACCTCCGGCACGAGCTGGACCTGTGGGGCCACGACGTGCCGCACGACTGGCCGTCCTGGCGCGCCCAACTGGCCCGGCACCTGCCCCGCTTCTGCTGATCCGCAGCCAGCCCCGGCCCGCGGCCGGGCACCCTGGACGGGCACCGGATCGCTAGGGTGAAGTCACCGACTGTCGATACTCGAGCCGGTCGACAGGCGGACCGGCGGGCCGGGGAGGTGTTCGGCGATTCTCGAGCTGCGTGAGCTGGCCGTGGCCGTGCCCGGCGGGGGCCGTGCCGAGCTGTCGCTCTCCGCCCGGGAGGCCGACCGCACCGTGGTGACGGCGAGCGTCGACGCCGCGACGGCGCTGGCCCGGGTGGTGGCCGGGCTGGCCGCGCCGATCTCGGGCCGGGTCCTGGTCGGCGACCGGGACGTCACCGCGCTGCCGCCAGGCGCCCGGCAGATCGGCTACGTGCCGCGCGGCGGCGCGCTGCTGCCACACCTCACGGTCCGGCAGAACATCGAATATCTGGTCTGGCGGCAGGAGTCGGTGCACGAGATCGTCCGCGGCTGGGCGTCCACTTTGATCTATCAGCTCGAGCTCGGGCCGGTCCTGGAGCAGCGCCCGCACGAGATCACCGCGCAGCAGCGGATGCGTGGCGCGCTGGCCCGGGCGGTGGTGTCGCTGCCCGAGGTGCTGGTCTTCGAACGTCCCGACCCGGCCGTCTGCGGCCCGCTGGACGAGTTGCTGGCGCGGATCGAGTCGCCGGTCTCCGCCACCACGCCGATCGCCCTGCCGGACGCACAAGTCGTGGCAGTGCCCGAGGAGGCTCAACAATGACGAGCCGGCGTGCCGTCCTCAGTGGAGCCCTCGGCGCCGTCGTCGCGGGCGTGGGCGGCTGCGGCCGGTCCCCGCGGGCGGTGCAGGTCGCCGTGGTCTGGAGCGGCGGCGAGCTGACCCGGTTCCGCGAGGTCGTCCGGCACTATCCGAGGCCGGTCGATGTGGTCAGCACCCGCAACGACATCGACGCCTTCCTCAGCACCCGCTATCGGACGGCCAACCAGCCGGATGTCGCGATCGTGCCGCAGATCGGGTTGATCACCGACTACGCCCGCCGGGGCTGGCTGGAGCCGGTGCCGGCCGAGGTCTCCGCCCGGTTCGCCACGCCCTGGCAGGAAATGCTCACCGTCGACAGCGAGCAGTACGGCGCCTGGGTCAAGGCCGCGCACAAGTCGCTGGTCTGGTATTCCCCCGACCGGCAGAGCGAGCCGCCGCCGACCTGGGCCGAGTTCGTCTCGATGGTGCAACGGCTCGCCGCGGCCGGCCGGCCCGCCCCGCTGGCGATCGGCGCGGCGGACGGCTGGGTGCTCACCGACTGGCTGGAGAACCTGCTCATCGGCTTCGCCCGGGCGGGCGAATACCAGCGGCTGGTCGACGGCACCCTGGCCTGGGACAGCCCGCTGGTGCGGTCCGCGCTCAGCCAACTCGCCGCGGTCTGGGCGATCCCGGGCGCGTTCCCGGACGGGATCGGCCGGGCGCTGATCACCCAGCAGGAAGAGTCGATCATCCAGGTGACCGAGGGCCGCGCCGCGATGGTGGTCGAGGGTGACTTCGTCGCCGCGACCGCCGACAAGTTCCGGCCGACCGGGGCTGCCCCACTCGCGGCGACCCGCTTCCCCACGGTGGCCGGGACCCGGCCGCTGCTGGTGGCGGGCGACGCCGCCGTGGTGTTCAACGGCTCCAGCTCCGGCCGCGACCTGGTCGAGTGGCTGACCCGGCCGACGTCGTTCCAGCCCTGGATCACCGCGGGCGGCTACCTGTCGCCCAACCTGTTGATCCCGCCCGAGGCGTACGGCGACGCTCGGGCCGTGACCCGCGCCGCCGAGTTGCGCGATGCCAGCGGGACGCTCCAGTTCGACCTGTCCGATCAGCTGCGCGGCTCGCTCGGCGGCCCGGACGGGCTGGGCAGCTGGAAGATCCTGCAGGACTTCCTCGCCGAGGTGACCCGGCCGGACGCCGTCGACCGGGCCGTCCGGCGGCTGGACCGCGCGGCCGCCCAGGCCCGGCGGGAGGCGGGCTCGTGACGGGGCCGGCGAGCACCCGGGCGCGGTTGCTCGGTGAGACGGTGGTCATCGACGACGTCGGACCGGGTCGGCGCAGCCGGGCGTACCCGAGCGGTGGTTTTGCGTCTTTGCTCCTCACCCCGATCGCGTTGCTGCTGGGCGGGATCCTGCTCTGGCCGGTGGCGCGCACCGTGCAGGCCAGCCTGACCGGGCCGGACGGCCAGTGGGTGGCGCTGGCGAATTTCCGCATCGCGCTGGCCGCGGAGGGCACCTGGGGAGTGCTGGGCCGCACCGTGCTGTGGGCGGCGGTGGTGCCCGTGGTGGTGATCGTGCTGGGCTACCTGCTGGCGGTGTCCCGCCGGGCCGGCACCCTGCTGCTGCTCGCGCCGATGGCGTTGCCGCTCGTGGTGACGGGCGTGATGTTCCGGCTGTTCTACGACCCCGACCCGGCGCGCGGCACCGGCTCGCGGGTGCTGACGGCGCTGGCCGGGTTGTTCGGGGTGCCGGCCGACTCGGCGCCGGCCTGGCTCGGCCCCGACCTGATCACGGTCGCGCTGATGTCGGCGTTCGTGTGGGCCTGGATCGGGCTGCCCGTGGTGGTGTTCCGGGCGGCGCTGGACGCGCTGCCGACCGACCTGGCCGACGCGGTCCGGAGCAAGGGCGGCGGCCGGCTCGACGTGTTCCGGGACGCGCTGTGGCGGCCTCTGCTGCGGCGCACGGCGGCGATCGTCTTCGCGCTGGTGGCGCTCGGCACGGCCCGCGCTTTCGACCTGATCCTGGTGATGGCGCCGGGCTCCAGCCTGGACGAGGCGGCCACCCTCGCGGTCCGGGTATGGCAGACCTCGGGCAGCGCCACCACCGGGCCGGCCGCCGCCCTCAACACGCTCTGGCTGGCGGCCCTCGGCGTCGGCGTGGTGGCCGCGGCGGTGGGTGGCCGGCAGGCGTGGCCGCCGCCGGTCCCGGCGCCCGTGCCGATCCGGGCGGCGAGCGACCGGAGCCGGTGGACGACGGTCCGCCGCGCGCTGCCGATCCTGATCGCCCTGGTCTGGGCGGTTCCGGTGCTCGCCCTCGTGGCCACCTCGCTGCACTCGCCGCAGGACGCCGCCACCCGCGGCTGGACCACCTGGTCGGTGCGGCTGAGCTCGTACCGGGACGTGCTGGCCCAGGACGAGCTGATCCGCTCGCTGTGGTTCACCGCCGTGCTCGCCCTGTCGGTGACGGTGCTGGTGGTCGCGCTGGCGCTGCCGGCCGGGTACGCGCTGGCCCGGCTGCGCCCGCCCGGCACGGCCGCCGCCGGGGTGCTGCTGGTCGCCGCGTCGGCGGTGCCGGTGCAGGTGGTCGCCGGCCCGGTGAACGAGGTGCTGGAGCTGGTCGGGCTGGCCGGCACCAGCTTCGGGCTCGGCCTGGTGCACGTGGCGCTGGGCGCGCCGTTCGCCGTGCTGGTGCTGCGCAACGCGCTCGCCGACGTGCCGGGCGCCCGGGTCCGCGAGGCGCGGATAGCCGGCCGGCGCGAGTGGGGCGTGCTGTGGCGCACGGTGCCCGCCGCGGTGCCGGCCATCATCGCCGTGGCCGTGCTCGAGTTCGTCCAGGTGTGGAACGACTTCGTGGTCGGCCTGCTGTTCGGCGGCGCGGGCACGCCGCTCGGGCTGTTGCTGTTCGGCCAGACCCGGCAGTTCGTCTCCAACAGCGGGACGCTGGCCGCCTTCGCAGTGCTCGCCTCGGTGCCGCCGCTGGTGGTCATCGTGCTGGCCCGCCGCCAGGTGATCACGGGCCTGGTCTCCGGAGCCGTCCGGTGAGCGGGCCACGCCACGAGCGGGGCCGTCCGGTGACCGGGCCGCGAGTCGTGCGGCACCCAGCGCCGCGCCGTCCGGTGAGCGGGGTGGGCCGGTGAGCCCGCGGCCGGAGCTGGGCCGGCCCGCGCGGCCGCAGCGGTGGCAGTGGGTGCTGACCGCGTCGATCGCCGTCGGCTCGGTGGCCGGCGGGATCGCGAGCAACATCCTGGCGGACCTGATCGACCGGAACCTGGGCGCCGTCACCTGGATCACCGCGGGCGTCGCGATCGTCATCGCCGGCGTGCTGGCCACCCTGGAGGTGCGCAGCCGGCGGGCCCGGGAGGTCGACCCGCCGGTCGAGCCGGCCCCCGCGGTGCCGGTCCAGGAGGCCTGGGTGCCCACCGACCTGCCCGACACCACCGGCTTCGTGGGCCGCCGGGCGGTCGTGGACTGGCTGGCCGACGCCATCCGCACCGAGCACGCGGTGGCCCTGCTCGGCCGGCGCGCGGTCGGCACCTCGGCCTGCGTCGTTCAGGCCGCCAACGCGGTGCGCAACCACTACCCGGGCGGGCAGCTCTATCTGGATCTGCGCAAGACCGATCGGCGCGGCACGGCACGTTCCTTGCGACCGCGCGAGGTGCTCGACGCGCTGTGCCGCAAGGTCGGTGTCGACGAGGCCCTGCTGGCCCAGGCGGCCGACCTCGACGCGGTGGCCGCGCTGCTGCGCGCCGGGCTCGGCGACCGCAAGATCCTGCTGGTGCTGGACAACGTCGACACGCCGGAGCAGGTGCGGCCCTTGTTGCCGCCCGCCCGGCAGTGCCGGCTGCTGCTGGCCGGCGGTCCCGCGCTCAACGGCCTCGCGGGGGTCCGGATCCGGTTGCTGGCCGAGCCGTCCACCGACGACGCGGTGGAGCTCTTCACGGCCGCCGTGCGCAACGCCAGCCCGGCGCGGCGCGGCCTGCAGACCGATCCGAGCGTACGGGAAATGGTGGAGCTGGCCGGCCGGCAACCGCACGCGGTCCGGGTGCTCGGCTCATGGCTGGCCAGTCAGGGCTGGTCGGGGCAGGATCTGCTGGCCGCGCTGCGGCACGGCCTGGAAACCGGGCGCACCGACGCGACGCTGACCCTGCTCGCCCGCCGGGACCGGGCCTACGCCGCACTGCCCGGCGGCACCCGGCGGCTGGTCCGGCTGCTCGCGCTGGTCCGGCAGCCGGTCAGCCGCAACGCGGTCGCCGCGCTGGCCGGCACCAACCGCGGGCACGCCGACCGGATGCTCGACGAGGCGGCCGACGGCGCGTTCGTCACGGTCACCCCGGACGGCCGGTACCGGCTGCGGCCCCTGCTGGTCGAGTACACCCGGATCCATCTGCTGTGCGACGAGCCGCCCCGGCGACAAGTGGCCGCCCAGGCCCGGCTGGTGCGCTACCTGGCCCGGCAGGCCGAGCGGCACGCGGAGTTGCTGACCGAGCCGCCGCCCGACACCGAGCCCGGCGGCTGGTTCGGCCGGCACGAGGCGCTGCTGCGTACGCTCGTCTGCGAACCGTGGGGCCGGCCCGGCGCGTTGCCGGCGAGCCCGCCCCGCCGGATGCGCCGCTGGTGGCTGCGGCTCGCGGTCGCGCTCTGCACCTGGTACGCGTCGGCCGGCCGGCTCGACGACTGGGCCACGGTCTGCCGCGCGGTGCTGGCCAGCCCGGTCGCCCGGCGCGCGCCGGCCGTCGCCGGCTGGGCCCACAACGAGCTGGGCGCGGTGCGCCGCTGGCAGGGCGACCCGCACGAGGCCGCGGTCGAGCTGACCGCCGCAGTCGCGCTGCGGCACCGGCGCGGCGCCGCCCAGTCCCGGACCAACCTGGGCCTCGCGCTGCTCGACCAGGGCGATGTGGACGGCGCGCTGGACCAGCTCCAGCGGGCCCGCCGGCAGCGCTCGCCGAGCGACCGGGCCGGCCAGGCGCTCACCGAGCTGGGGCTGGGCGCGGCGTTCCTGGCCCGCGACGAGCCGCGGTTCGCCACCCACCACCTGATCCGCGCGGCCAACCAGTTCGACGCCGTCGGCGACCGCCGCGGCTACGCCGCCGCCCTGACCAATCTCGCGCTGGCCCAGTGGTGGCTCGGCGAGCGCCTGGACGCCGCCCAAGCCTGGAGCGCCGCGCTGGACTGTCACCCCGGCGTCAACGATCCGCACGGGCACGCCGCGGTGCTGCTCAACGCCGGGGCGATCGTCGCCGCCGGGGCGGGCCACGGCGACCTGCGGCGCGCCGAACGGGCCCAGCAGCTGTTGCGGGAAAGCCTGCGGATGCGGCAGGACGGCGGCCGGCCGGTCGGCCGGACGCTGCTCTATCTCGGCGACGCCGCGCGGGTTCTGGACGACCCGGAGGACGCGCGGCGGCACTGGACGGCCGCCGCCGAGGCGTGCGAGAAAGCCGGCGACGCGGACGGTGCGGCCGCCGCGCGGGCCCGTCTCGAACCGCCGCCGACCTAGGCTGCTTGCGTGACGCTGACGATCGATGGGTTCTCCGCCGAGTTCTGGGCCTGGCGGGTGCGCTGCCAGCCGCGTTCGAGCGACGACATCATGCGGGTGACCCGGCCGCCGGGCTGGCTGCCTGAGTTGGGTCCGGCCGCGCTCGCCGCCCAGCGCCGCCAGCGGGACGCGTTCGAGGAGGCGCTGGCGGCGCTCGAGCGGAGCGTGCATGGCGCCGTCGGGTCGAGCGTGGCCGACCGGGTCGACGTACGCCTGCTGCGCTCCGCCCTCAACCGGGTGACCTGGGAGCTGGACGTGCTGCGCTGGTGGGCGCAGCCCGCGGCGTACGTCGAAGCGGCTTTGGGTCCGGTCTTCGATGTCCTGCTGCCGCCGGGCGTGGACGCCGCGCGGCTGGCCGAGGTCGGCCGGTTCCTGGGCAACGTGCCAGCGGTGGTGGCCGCCGCCGAGGAGGTCCTGCCGGCGGTGGCGCAGGCCGAGCTGGTCGATCTGGCGGTCGGCTCGCTGGCCGGGATCCGCGACCGGTTGCTGACGGTGGTGGCCGCGCTGGGCCGGGCGGTTCCGGGCGCGCCGGCCCTGGACGAGGTCGCGTCGACCGCCGCCGACGCCCTCGACCGGCTGCGCGCCTTCCTGGTCCGGCTGCGCCCCGGCCTGCCTCACTGGGAGCCGGTGGGCCGGGACGCCTTCGACGCGTTCCTGCGCGACGTCGCGTGCATCCCGCTGGACTCCGACGCCCTGCTGGCCATCGGCGTCCGCGAGTTCCAGCGGGCCTCGGTCCTGGAGCGGCTGGAGTCGCACCGGCACCGCGACCGGCCGACGCAGAGTCTGCCGGCCGACGCGGCGAGCCAGATCGCCCGGCATGAGCGCGACGAGCTAGCGGTCCGGGCCTTCCTGGAGGCCGAGGGGCTGCTGAGCCAGCCGGCCACCCTCCGGCACTACCGGAACGCGCCGCTGCCGGACTATCTGGCGCCGCTCAGCTTCCTCGGCGTCACCGACGACCTGACCGGCCTGGCCGATCCGGACGGCGACGCCACCTCGTACCTCCCCGATCCCGCGCCCGGCCTGCCGTATTTCGACGCGGCCAACGCCATCGACCCGCGGGCCGGCATCGTGCACGAAGGTGTGCACGCCCAGCAGCTCGCGCTCGCCTGGAAGCATCCCCGGCCGGTGCGCCGCCGCTACTACGACTCCGGGGCCAACGAGGGCATCGCCTTCTACAACGAGGAGATGATGCTGGCGGCGGGGCTGTTCGAGGACGCGCCGCACACCCGAACGGTGATCTACAACTTCATGCGGCTGCGGGCATTGCGCGTCCAGATCGACGTCGGCCTGGCCACCGGCGCCATGAGCATCGCGCAGGCCCGGGAGGCGTTGCGCACCCGCGTCCCGATGGACGAGGCGACCGCCGACGAGGAGGCCGTCTTCTTCGCGCAGACCCCCGGGCAGGCGATGACCTATCAGATCGGCAAGACGCAGATCCTCGCGTTCCTCGCCGACGCCGCGGTGTGCCGCCCGGAGCTGACCCTGCGCGAGCTGCACGACTCGCTGTGGCGCAACGGCAACGTGCCGATCGCGCTGCATCGATGGGAGCTGCTCGGACTGACCGACGAACTCGACGCGATCGGTCTGCGCCCGGCCGGCTAGCAAAACCTGGCCCACCTGGGAGAAGGGGACAAGGGTTTTCCCCGATTCGGTGAACGTCATCGATGCCTAGCGTCTCACTTCAAGTCATCCAGGTGCGACCCATCGTCCACCGGACGTCGAGCCCGCCCGCCAACCCCCCGGGCGGGGAAGGAGTGCACGCGTGAAATCCCGAACCCCGCTCGTCGTCGCGTTGGCGGCCGGTACCGCGGCCGCAGCGGCCATGGTGGCGGTCAGCGGACCGGCGACGGCCCAGCCGACCACACCGGCGGCAGCCCAGGCGAAGGCCGCCGATTCGGCCTCGGCGCTGGTCGCCAGCCGCCCGACCTACCTGCACGCCGGCGCGGACGACGCGTTCGTGCAGCACCCGGTGATCTCGTCGGCGGGCATGCAGTACGTGCCCTTCGACCGCACGTACAAGGGTCTGCCGGTGCGCGGTGGCGACTTCGTCGTGATGACGGACGCCGCAGGTAACACGAAGTACACCTCGGTCGCGCAGACCAGCCCGATCACCGGTCTCGCCATCACCCCGACGATCACTCAGGCCAAGGCGGCCACGGTCGCCAAGGCCCAGCTCAAGAAGGTCACCAGCGTCGAGGGCACCAAGCTCGTCGTGGTGACCAAGGAGGGTGTCGCACCGGTCCTGGCCTGGGAGACCACGGTCAACGGCAGCGGCGCCGAGGGACCCAGCCGGCTGACCGTCGACGTCGACGCCCGCACCGGCAAGGTGGCGAACACCACGGAGCACGTCACCGACGTCAGCGGCACCGGCACGGGCTGGATCAACGGTTCGGTCACGTTGAACACCACGCTTTCGGGCTCGACGTACACCATGCGCGACCCGGTCGAGACGACCCTGAGCTGCCAGAACGCCACCGGCAACGCGGTGTTCAGCGGCACCGACAACGTCTGGGGCAACGGCGTAGGAACCAACCGCGAGACCGGCTGCGTCGACGCTCTCTACGTCGCGCAGCAGCAGACCGCGATGCTCTCGAGCTGGCTGGGCCGCAACGGCCAGAACG
>Ga0307513_10011478_pt1 | contig 11009 bp, 11 predicted proteins | sample 15_EM_MG_FD_202174 | JGI IMG/M metagenome (GOLD analysis project Ga0307513, IMG submission 202174) | Populus trichocarpa ectomycorrhiza microbial communities from riparian zone in the Pacific Northwest, United States - 15_EM | ecosystem: Host-associated > Plants > Roots > Unclassified | place... | reverse complement strand
TCGCCATTGGCGTAATGCCAAAGCCAGGTCTGGGAAATCCGGCACAGCAAGGTCTGCTTCTCTGTTGCCGCTGCCGTGCTGCTGCCCGGCAGCGTCATCACGGCATCGACCATCGATGTGGCGTGGCCGTTGCCGGGCAGGTCCACCACTTGCAGCTGCCGCTGGTCAATGTCCAGCATGCTGCCCAGGCTGTCCACCCGCAGCATACATTCGCGGGTCTTGCCAGCGTCCGAGGGCAGGCGCAGCACCAGCATCTGGCGCGTGGGGTCCACGCCGCGCGGGGGACGGGGCACATCGCCGAATGTGCCGTGCAGTTCGATCACCGGATAAACCGTGTCACCAATTTGGGAAAACCCCACCAATGGGGCGCGTGCGCTGCTCGACCCGAGGATGAGGGTGTCCGGCGCAGCCTTGAGAATCAACGCTGCATCGATGCCCAGCCAGTGGCCGGCAATGCTGAAGGTGGCCAGCTGTGAGAAATGTTCGGCCGGGATGCGGACGGTCTGGCGCGCGGCGACAGCCGCCGACGCGGCCGGGTGTTGCGCCTGGCGCGCGCACAGGTGTCTCAGCGTCTGACAGCGCAGGCCATGGTCGTAGCCGTCGCTGGTGCCGAATTCGCGGTAGCCGCGTCCGCGGGCCAGACCGACACCATAAAGCTGGCCCTCCAGATGGACGACCCCGTGCGCCGCCTCGGGCGCACCGTGCAGTTCGCTTGCGCCATGGCGGTGCAGGCGCTCTCCGCTGGCGTCGACAAAGGCCAGCAGATCGCGCGGCCCCATGCCCGCGGCGCAGTCGGCCAGGATGGACTGCATCTGCCCGCTCGCATCCCAGACGATGCCGATACCGCCCAGCACGCCGCCGGGGGCCTGCGGGTCGCGGATGGCTGCCGCATAAACGAAGGTGGGCGCATCCGTGTAGAAGCGGCTCGGGCCATAGCTGCTAACGGTGTAGTCCTGGCTGCTGCGCAGGCGCAGCGCACCGGCGACCCAGGGCTCGTCAAGCACCTGTCCGATGTGCCGGGACTGGTCCGGCCGCGACACCGCCAGCACCTTGCCCTGGCGGTCGAACAGGACCAGGCAGGCGTACACCGTGTACAAGCTGTTGATGTGTTGCAACACGGCGGTCGCGCTGACGCAGCCTTCGGTCTCGGCGCTCAGGGTGGCGGCGAATTGCGGGGTCAACGCCCACCAGCGGCAGTCGTTGGCGCGTTCGTACAGATTGCGGTCCAGGATCTGCATCGCCAGCTCGGCACGGCCATCGGCGTCACGCAGCAAGGAGCGCATCACGACCTTGTGCAGGTCTTGCAGCGTGGTGGCGAAAGCCTGGGCGGTCTTTTGGGCGGTGGCACCGATTTCCGACAACAGCGTCTTGGCAAACACGGTGTCGCGGGTGCTGGCGTCTGAGCCGTCCGGCGCCTGGTGGTTCAGCTCCAGCAGCCCATTCCACACCGAGCGCTCCAGGGCCGACTGGATGGCGGCTGAGCGCAAGGGAATGGCGCTCAGCTCACCGGAGAGAAAATGTGGATTGCGGGCGACTTCGTCCACCAGCTCGGAACTGTTCTCGTCTTCGTCCTGCTCGAAGGCCCCCTCCAGCGGCAACATGGCCAGCCCGCGCCAACCGGGTCCGGCATAACCCTGGAAGCCCAGGGTGTCGCGCACCACGGTCAGGTATTGCCGGCTCAGGTGGCGCAGCGTGAAGGTGCCCGCGGCGCTGGCCTGGGGCAGGCGCCAGCCCAGCGGCAACTGCAGGACATCGCTGGAGTGAATCACCACCCCCTGCAGATCGACCAGCGCCAGCACGATGTTCTGGTCGTGCTCCGCGTCTCCGAGCACCTGCGCGAAGATGGCGCCGGCTTCATCGGCGAGCTTGAACTGCAGGCACAGGACGCCGGTGGTTCTGGCGTCTTGCCTGACGGGTTGGGCATAGACCAGGGAGCGGTCCGATGCGCTGCAAAAGCCATGCAGGCCGTAGTGCTCGGTATAGGCCGCCTGGCTCGCGGCCACGTCGGCGAGGAAGGCCTCGTCCGCCGGGACGGTAGGTGCGCCGTGCAGCGGCAAGGGGTTCAGGCAGGCCTGCAACCGAGCCAGGGTGTCGAACAGGAAGATGTTGTCGTACACCGTGTACTTGTCCGCGTACTCTCGCAGGTGCTGCTCCATGCCGGGGCGCAGCGCCGCGGCGGGCTCGGCCAGGTAGTCGGCCACCACCACGTCGGTGGCAAAGAAGCCGATGTCGGCGGTGCGCTCGAACAGGTTGCGCACCATGATGTCGATGCACACCTGGGCGCGCGAGCCCAGATCGTCCAGCACCGTCTTCAACGCCTCGCTGGCCAGCCCGCGCATCATCTCTTCGGACAAGGCTGCGAAGTCATGGCGCGCCTGGGCCAGGTCACCACCCGAAGAAGATTTGGAGGAGAGCGTCGACAACGAAGCCAGCAGCGAGAGGTTGTCCCAGGCCACCTCGATCAATCTCAGTTCCTGTCGCTGTTGCTGTACGCGAGGCATGTAGCGCAACAGGCGCTTGGGTTGAAGAAGTGCGTGCCGTTGTTGTGAGTCCATTGTCCTTCCGCTTCGAATCACCCGAGATGGGCCGCCTCACAATCCCGTGCGCTAGATAGGGAGGCGTGAAAACGCCAAATGAACGGTTTCACATAGATTTTGCAGTCTATGTTGGAGCGCCCCCGATGGGGAAGCAGGCGTTCCCGAAAAACCGCGTAAGGATGAGGGAAATTTCGTGAGGGAATTTCTTGTTGTTGGCCAGTATTTTCTTACCTCATCGAGGCTTGAGAGGCATGATGTCGATGCGCCTGTGATGCCAATAGATTTCAATCCAGAGACACCACACGATCCCCTTCGCCGGGCCGGCACCCGTCGGCGATCGGCGTCCACCCACGGTGCACGACAACTTGCCGGCCGTCGTAGCACAGCTCGACGCGCTCGCTGTCGGGTAGCTGCTGCCGCACGAAGGCCTCGATGGTCGAGGGCAGGCTGATCTTCAGCTTCATTGCAAAACGGTCGTCTTCGGGGTGATCGTCCAGATGCAGCAAAGGCACGAAGTTCGCCGCGAACATCAGCGCCTGGGAGCCGACTTCCACCGGCTCAGGTGCGTAGTGCGCCTGGCCCAGCCAGCGCTGCGCGCGTTGGCGCAGGTCTTCGCCGTCGGGCAGCTCGCCCATCGACGTGGCGAACAACTCCACCAGCCACTGGTTGCAGTTCTGATAGCGCAGGCTGTAGGCATAGGCGTTGGCGCTGTAGCGCGCGGCCAGCAGGTGCAGCGCAAGCGACGCGTCTTGCGACGCCCGCCGCAGCGCCTCGGCCGCCGGTGCGGGCAGCCGCACCATGGCGATGTAGCCGAGCGACGGATCGTCGATGCCCATGGCGAAGCCGGCAAGGCCCTGGTCGTAGATGCGGGGGCGGGCTTCGTCGCAGGCGTAGTAGAGCTGGCGGGCCGACCACTCTCCCTTTTCGCCGCGCCATGCCACGGCGGCGTGTGAATAACGGATGCGAAAACGCGCCAGATCCAGGCCCGAACGGCTGATCAGCACTGCGCCACTGCCATTGTGGTCGTCGGTGGCGGCAAGTTCGTCGCGCAGCACCGCGGCAAAACGCAGCAGGCGGTCTTGCTGGCCGGCCGTGAGCGGGTGCTGGCGGTCGCAGAAACGCGACGAGGCCGATGACCCGCTCACGCCGACATCGGCCTGCGCGGCGCCTGCAACGAACAGAATCAACAGCGCCATCGTGGCGCGGATGTTCACAGCCCCACGGGCCGCGCGGCGAGTTCGCCGTACCAGTCGTCGGCAATGACGAGGTAGAACGCCTCTCGCGTGTCGCTGCGCGAGAATTCATAACCGTACACCCGGCGCTGTGTGTGCACAAGGTCGCCGCGGCCGAGGTTCTGCTTGGCGAACACCGCGCGCGGCAGTTCGAGTTCGATGCGCTGCTGCCGCGCATCGGCCTGCATCGCAACGCGAACAAAGTCGGCGCGTTCGGGTGCGTCGGTCACGTCGATGATGCGGTAGTCGCCATCCACGAGCTTGACGGCGTCGGTGGAGCTTTTGCTCGATTCGCGCAGGGAGGTGGACGCGCTGCCGCTGGACGCCGAGCCGGCGCTCGATGCCGAAGATGCAAAACTTTCGGCGTGGGCGTTTGCCGTGATGCCGATGGCCAGGGTCAGGCAGAACTGGCCGATGGCTACGAACAATTTCATGTGATTTCCTTGTTTCCGGTGTGAGAAAGCCTGAGGGATCGCGCTGTCAACCCGCGATGCCAGGAGTTCATAGTCTAAAGAAGGCGCAGACCGCCACCGGCGTGTCGAGGGCGCTGGTCTTCGCGCCGAACAGGGGCCGCGTGCGGCCCACCGGCTGCGGAATCACATGGCCGCCGCCCAGCACCGAATACAGCAGCACGCTCGGGATGCCGCCCGTGCTCCAGGTTTCGCGCACCACCCGCGTCTCGTCGCCGGGTTTGATAGGGTCCAGATCCACCGAGCTGGCCCACTGCGCGCGGTTGAGCCGGGCAAATGATTCCGCTGTGGCGCGTGACGACATGACTTCACCACGATCACCAAAGCCAAACAGCGTGATCAGGCCTCCCACGTAGGGGTTGATCGGGTCTTGCGTGCCGTTGACAATCAGCGCCGGCACCGGTTCGCCGCGCGGGCTGGTGATGGAATTTTCCTGTGTCGGCAAGTTGGCCCCCACCACCGCGATCGCGGTCACGCGTTCCGGTACTTCCATCGCCACGCGAAACGCCATGTGGCCGCCGTTGGCGTAACCAAACACGAAGACGCGGCCTGGATCGATGTCGCGCTGCTTGGCCATCTCGCCGATCACCGCGCAGAGAAAGACCTTGTCGTCGACGCCTTGCCTGCGGGCATGGCAGCGCACGTTGCGCCGGCCATCGTTCCAGTGCTTCTTGAAAGCCTCGGGATAGACCACCGCAAATCCTTTCTGGTCCGCCAGGTGCTCGAAGCCATAACCGGTGGCCTGGCGGATGGCATGCGCGTCCTGGCCTTCACCATGCAGCACCAGCAGCAGCGGCGCGTTGGGCGGCAGGCCAGCCGGCACATAGGCCCAATAACGCCGGTCATGGCTGCCGATCAGCAGACTCCTCTCGACCGCGTCGGCGCTGAGCTCGGGCCGCCTCGGCACCGGCGCATACAGGTTGTGAAAGACGGCACCGCACAGCGCCGCCAACAAACATAAGGCCAACATGCCCAGCATCGATGTTCTCCGGGGTCGAACGGAATCGGGGCTTCAGTTCAGGCGTGCCACCAGGTCGGTGGCAGCCTTTTCGATGCCGACCTTCGAGGCATCCATGCGGCCCAGCGTTGCCTTGATATTCCAGGCGTTGGGAAACTGCTTGGCCACATAGGCATTGAGCAGGCGGTTGGTCGACGCGTCGTAGATTTCGACTGCGTAGCTCACCGAGCCCGTCAGCAGGCCTTCTTCGTCGCGGACGGCCTGCACCGCGTTGTAGGGGCCGCCCCCGAGGTCGAACCGCAAGAAGGTGGAGATCATGCGGGTGTTGGACTTGGCGCCGGTCAGGGTTGCCCTGACACGAATGGTCTTGGCGGCTGGAGCGCTCACCAGCGTCCACCGGCTTGCGAGCGCCTTGCGGAATTGCTCTTCCATGTATTGGGCCAGCATTTCCTTTTCTTGGGGAGAAACGGCTTCGAACTGATTGTCGGGCTCACTGTAGATTTCAACCGGGTCCAGCACCACGTTCACATATTCGCGCCAGTTCACATTCGCGGCATATTGGTACGGCACCCGGTCGGATTTGTCGTCCGGATTAAGTCGGAGCTGCGACGAAGAAGCGAGGCCCGAATAGGGTACGGGCCGGGTGCCGGCGCAGCCGGTCAATACCAACAGGCTGGTCAAAACCGCCAGCAGCGGCATCATCTTCAAGATTCTCATCACGTTCCTTCGTTAGGCTGTCAATGGCTGTGCATTTGCGGAACACATCGGCAGCATGTTGGAACATGTCACCATGAAACGGTACCGTACGGTTCCATTATAAAGAAGGCTGGACCGAGGTCAACAAAAATGTACACTTTGGTTTCGCAAAGGATAAAAACAACATGAAGGTGATGACTGAGTCGCGCCGCGAGACCATCCTGCAAGCCGCGAGCAAGCTGTTCCAGGAGTTCGGTTATGAGGGCGCATCGATGAATGAGCTGGCGAACCGGCTGCGCGGTTCAAAGGCGACGCTATACCGCTATTTCCCCTCGAAAGAGCTGCTGTTCGACGCCGTCGTCAGGGCTTCGGCCACCTCGCACCTGACCAAGGCGGTAGAAGACTTGCAAGCGATGGCCGGCCAGCCGGTGCCGCTGGAGGGTGTCCTCTTGCGTTTCGGCGAGACGATGCTGCACGTGATGACGGACTCCGCCGACGCGCTGGCGGTTTACCGCATGGTGGTGGCCGAATCGGGCCGTTCCGAGGTCGGCGAGCTTTTCTACAAGGCTGGTCCGCGCGAGTGCGTCAACGCACTCAGCACCCTCCTGCAAAGGGAGATGGACCAAGGCATGTTGCGCAAGGCCGACCCGGGCGTCATGGCGGCGTATTTCTTGGGGCTCGTGTCGGCCGAAGTCGAACCCCGGCTGTACCAACGCGACCCGCCCCCGCTGTCGCTTCAGCAGATCCGGGAAATGGTCGAACGCGCGACCGAGATGTTCCTGGCCGGCGCGGCGCCGCGCTAGTCCGCTCGCCCGACACCCCGCCCATGGCCAGCCACCTCGAACTCCGCCAGCTCCGCTACTTCGTCGCGGTGGCCGAAGAGCTCAACTTCCGGCGCGCGGCCGATCGGCTGTGCATCACGCAGCCGCCGCTGAGCCGGCAGATCCAGGCGCTCGAGGAAGCGCTTGGCACAAGGCTCCTCGAACGCGGCCGCACCGGCGTGGCGCTGACGGCCACCGGCGCGTTCTTGCTGGTGCAGGCGCGGGACCTGCTGGCGCGCGCCGAGCAGTTGGTCGCCGACACCAGGCAGCGCAAGCCGCACACCGCGCAAGTCAGCATCGGCATCACCACCGTCGTCGATGCGGCGCTGTTCACCTGGCTCGAACCGGCGCTACGCCTGCAGGCCCCCGGCGTCACGTTGCGCCAGAAGCGGCAGATCTCGCAGCGCTCCGTGGCCGACCTGCGGCACGGTGCGCTCGACCTGGCCATCATCGGCCTGCCATCGCTCACCAACGGGCTGGCCGTGGAGGTGCTGGGCGTCGATCCCCTGGTGGCGGCATTGCCGGCCGGCCACCGTCTCGCACGGCGAAAAACGGTGTCGCTGCTGGAGCTCGGTGCCGACCCGCTTTTCTGGTTTCCCCGGGCGCTGAACCCGGCGTACTTCGATCACTTCGGCACGGTGTTCCGGCAGCTCGGCTTCGACCCGCCACGGCTGAAGGAACCGGCCGACCACCATGTTCTGCTCGGGCTGATTGCCGACGGCCAGGGCATCGCGCTCATCCCGTCCTCCCTGAAGGCGATCGCACGCTCGGGCGTGGTCTACAAGGCCTTGAAAGAACATGACCTGCTGAAGGTCGACATCGCCGTCGCCCATGCGCGCGAAGCGCTGTCGCCATCCGCCGAGCTGGTGCTTCAGGAGCTGCGCAAGCACTATCAGTCGGCGCGCTCCGCCATCACCTCCTTGGCCAGCAGCGCGGCATTGATCGCGGCCGGAAAGCCGGCGTAGACCGCGATGTGCGTGACCGTCTCCACCATCTGCTCGCGTGTGCCGCCCACGTTCAGGAAACCGTGCATGTGGACTTTCAGCTGCGCAGCGGCGGTGCCGAGCGCCGTAAGCGCGGCCACCGTCACCAGTTCACGCGCCAGGAGGCCCAGGCCTGGACGGCTGTACACATCGCCGAAGCCGAACTCGAGGATGTACCGGCCCAGGTCTGGCGCAATGTCTTGCAGCGCGGCGATCACCCGCTCTCCCGCATGGCCGTCGATGGCTTGCAGGCCCGCCCAGCCGCGCTCGAACCGCGAAGATGACCGCAAAGAGGCCGGCCCTGATGGCGCAAGATCCTGCGCCGGCTGCAGGCGGATGCCTTTCTCTTCGAACAGCTCCTTCAGCACCAGCACCGTGTTGACGGCCGCCGGAAAGCCGGCATAGACCGCCATGTGGATCGCCAGCTCGACCAGTTCCTGCGGCTTGCAGCCGACGTTGAGCGCGCCGGCCAGATGGAACTTCAGCTGCGGCCGGGCATGGCCCAGCGCGGCCAGCGCTCCCGCGGTGGCCAGCTGGCGCTGGCGCAGATCGAGATGCGGCCGGGAATAGATGTCGCCGTAGGCAAACTCGATGGCGAGCCTGGCCAGATCGGGGGCGATGTCCTTGAGACTGGCCTCCAGCGCCGCGGGCCGCTGGCCTTCTATCTTCGCCAGAAGGTCGAGTCCGATTGCATGACGTGTGGATGAGTGGTTCACTTCGAGCTCCTTGAAAACGGGATGGCTCGAAGCGTAGGATTTCGCCGCCGATCCGGCCAATGCCGATGGCGTGATACCTCAGAGGTATCAGGGTATCGGCCCTCGGACGGAGAAACCGCTCACAGGCGACAATATGGACCCTGCACGGCGGGGCGGCAGGGCTGCCAGTTACCACACCAGCGCCGCATACACAGGTTCGGACGAAGATACACGCGACGAGTTATGGCTTACCAGGTCAAAGAAATTTTCTACACACTGCAGGGCGAAGGCGCCAACGCCGGCCGACCCGCCGTGTTCTGCCGGTTCGCCGGCTGCAACCTTTGGTCGGGCCGGGAAGAGGACCGCAGCAAGGCCGTGTGCCAGTTCTGCGATACGGATTTCGTCGGTACCGACGGCACTTCGGGCGGCAAATTCGCAAGCGCCCAGCAGCTGGCCAACCGGATCGCGTCGTTCTGGCCCGCTGGCGATGCCGAGCACCGCTTCACCGTGCTCACCGGGGGCGAACCGTTGCTGCAGGTGGATGCGGGTTTGATCGCCGCGCTGCATGGCCACGGCTTTCGCATCGCGGTGGAGTCGAACGGCACGGTGGCCGCACCAGAGGGCATCGACTGGTTGTGCATCAGCCCGAAAGCCGGCGCCACCTGGGTGCAGAAGCAGGGGGATGAGCTCAAGGTGGTCTGGCCGCAGCCCGATCTCGACCTGCCGGCGCTGGCGCAGCTGCCGTTCCAGCACCATTACCTGCAACCTATGGACGGCCCCTTGCAGAAGACCAACACCGGCCTGTGCATCGACCTCTGCATGGCGCAGCCGGCCTGGAAACTCAGCGTGCAGACCCACAAGGTGACAGGCATCCGATGAGCCAGCCCCTGCACCCGGCCAGCGCACAGCGCGGCACGTACCACACGGACCACACGTACCATGTGAGCCAGCGCTTTTTCTTCGACGCCGCCCACACACTGCAGCGCGAGATCGAAACCCACAGCAGCGCCCGCATCCACGGCCACACCTACCATGCCGAAGTCACGCTGCGCGGCCAACCCGATCCGCACAGCGGCATGGTGGTCGACCTCGGCCTGGTGCGCGCCCACATCGCCGTGCTGCGCGACCAGCTTGACCACCGCTTGCTCGACGAAGTGCCGGGCCTGGGCGTGCCTACGTTGGAGAATCTGTGCAGCTTCATCGCCGCCGGCATGGCCCCCTTTGCGCCGGCCCTGAGCGCGGTGCGTGTCTGGCGCGAATCGACGGGCGACGCCTGCCTATTGCAGATCGCCGCTGAGTAGATTTAAAGCTCAAAGCGCAAGCCCATGCAGCATCCGCCCTGGCTCGCCATTGCCGCCCAAGAAATTGGCGTGCGCAGCTTCGCGCCCGGCGCCAGCAATCCGCGCGTCACCGAATACCACGGCCATGCCAACCTGCATGGCTACGACGACAAGGCCTCGTGGTGCTCTTCGTTCGTGAACTGGACGCTGGCCCAGGCCGGCATTGCCGGCACCGGCTCGGCGTTGGCGCGTTCCTGGCTGGAATGGGGCGAACCGCTGTCGACCCCACACATCGGCTGCATCGCGGTGCTGTCGCGCGAAGACCCAGCCGGCTGGAAGGGCCACGTGGGTTTCTTCCTCCATGCTGATGAAGAACATGTGCACCTGCTGGGCGGCAACCAGCTTGACGCCGTGTGCCTGCACTGTTACCCGCTGACGGCGGTGCTGGGTTACCGCTGGCCGGCTGGCGGCATCGCCTGACCCCTGTCCGCGCTTGATCTGGGGGCAAGTTGCACGGATTTTGCAACAAAGCGCATCACATGTTTGCTCCATTATTGATAGCATCTGCCTCACGATTATTCACGGGCCTTTGGTCGAAAGCGCTTTATTTAGCCCGGGTCACAAATGTCTCTTTCATGTAACCGACGCCGGGGCGCAGTGTTAACCTCTTCACCGCAAGACGGTGCCATCTTCCTGTGCCCGACCCATGGATGATCGATCGCGGAATGAACATGCTGAAGACAACGATGCTGGCCACGCTGCTGACCGGTGCAGGCGCCATGGCCCAGGCGCAAAGCCCGGCCCAGCCGGTAACTTCGAGCCCCCTGTGGTTCACGGTGATGGGCGACCCCGATAACGCCGGTCTCAACACGGTGCAGGTCGACCCCATCGACCATGACGGCGACCCGCGGACCATGCGCGTTCGCGTAAGCCGCTCGGCACCGCGCACCAGTTGGGACGGTGTGCCCTACCGCTCGTACACGTCGACGGTGTCTTTCGACTGCGAAAAAAGCACGGCGCGTTACCTGCGCATCACCTACTACCGCCAGCCCGGCTGGCAGGGCGAGGCGGGCCAAACCGTGGACTACACCACCGGCACGCCGCGCATGATGGAATTCCGCGACGTAACGCCCAACCCCATGCAGCGCATCATCCACGCCGCCTGCAGCCTGGTTGCCAAGCGATGACGCCGATCGCCGTCATCGACTTCGAGACCACCGGTATCTCGCCGGGCCAGGGTGCGCGCGCCACCGAGGTGGCGATCGTGCTGCTGGAAGGCGGCCGCGTGGTCGACCGCTTCCAGAGCCTGATGAACGCCGGTGTGCATGTGCCGGCCT
>Ga0307513_10011476_pt1 | contig 11011 bp, 7 predicted proteins | sample 15_EM_MG_FD_202174 | JGI IMG/M metagenome (GOLD analysis project Ga0307513, IMG submission 202174) | Populus trichocarpa ectomycorrhiza microbial communities from riparian zone in the Pacific Northwest, United States - 15_EM | ecosystem: Host-associated > Plants > Roots > Unclassified | place... | reverse complement strand
GGTAACGATGGGCCGCTCGTGGTGGGGTTGGGGCAACACCGAGGAGGCCGTCACCGGCGCGGAGGAGGACGCGCTGGTCGAACGCACGGCCGCGCTGCTGCCCGGGCACGACCTCACCGACCACCCACCACCGGACCCGGGTGATCTCGACCTGCCCGGGCAGCGGGTGCAGCCGCCGGAGGCGCTCGCGTCACTGTGCGTCGGTGATCCGGCCACCCGGGCCGGACATGCGCACGGCAAGGCGTTCCGCGACGTCGTGCGCAACCTGCACGGCCGCCTCGATCACGTGCCCGATGTCGTCGCGTACCCGCGGCACGAGCAGGACGTCGTCGACCTGCTCGACTGGGCCTCGAACGACGGCATCGCCGTGATCCCGTACGGCGGCGGCAGCTCCGTCGTCGGTGGGATCGAGCCGCGGTTCGACGGGCCCGCCGTCACGCTCGACCTGACCCGGCTCAACCGGGTGCTGGAGATCGACCGCGAGAGCCGAGCGGCACGGATCCAGGCAGGCGTGCTCGGGCCGGACCTGGAGGCACAGCTGCGCCCGCACGGGCTCACGCTGCGCCACTACCCGCAGTCGTTCGCGTTCTCCACGCTCGGCGGCTGGCTCGCCACCCGGGCCGGCGGCCACTTCGCCACGCTCTACACGCACATCGACGATCTGACGGAGTCGCTGCGGGTGATCACCCCGGCGGGCATCAGCGAGTCGCGGCGCCTGCCGGGGTCGGGCGCCGGCCCGTCCCCCGACCGGCTGTTCCTCGGCTCGGAAGGCACCCTCGGCGTGATCACCGAGGCCTGGCTGCGGCTGCAGGAGCGACCACGCTGGCAGATCACCGCGTCGATCGCGTTCGAGACCTGGCCCGCGGCCGTCGCGGCGACCCGTGCGATCGCGCAGGCCGGGCTCCACCCGTCGAACTGCCGGCTGCTCGACGCCGCGGAGGCGTTCCTCTCCGCGGGCACGTCCGTCGCCGGCGGGCTGCTGGTGCTGGCGTTCGAGTCCGCCGACCATCCCGTCGAGCCGTGGCTGGAACGGGCGGTGGAGATCGCCCGTGACGGCGGCGGCACCGTCGTGGGGCAGCGGTCACGGGACGAGGCCGGCGCCGATGCCTCGGGGAGCTGGCGCTCGGCGTTCCTGCGCATGCCCTACCAGCGGGACGCGCTCGCCCGGCGCAGCGTGATCGTCGAGACGTTCGAGACGGCCTGCACGTGGTCGGGCTTCGCCGCGCTCGACGCCGACGTGCGGTCGGCCGCGAGCGCCGCGATAGTGGGCGGGATGGTCACCTGCCGGTTCACCCACGTGTACCCGGACGGCCCGGCGCCCTACTACGGCATCTACGCCCCCGGCCGCTGGGGCGACACGGTGGCGCAGTGGGACGTCGTGAAGGCGGCTGTGTCCGACGTGCTCGACCGGCACGGCGCGACCATCACCCACCATCACGCCGTCGGCCGCGACCACCGCCCCTGGTACGACCGGCAGCGGCCCGACCCCTTCGCGGCTGCGCTGGCCGCCGCGAAAGGTGCGCTCGACCCCGCCGGCGTCCTCAACCCGGGAGTGCTGCTGCCGTGAACCCGCTGTACGCGACCGCGCTGGGCCTGGTGAACCGCACTTCGACCGTCAACGGGCAACCGTTCGATCCGCTGACACCGGTGCCGACCAGGCGTGGGACCGGCGACATCGTGCACTACGGCGTGATGGTGCCCGGGCTGCCGGAGCCGATCCGGTTCCTCGACGTGATCGTCATCCTCGGGACGGCGCGGGCACCGATCTTCGGGGTGTCCGCACTGCTCGAAGGACCGGCTGCGGACGCCGCATGGCTGCTGACCGGGTCCGGGGTCGACGCCGACTCGTTCGCCCGGCTCAGCGTCGATCGCGACTGCGAGCTCGCCGGCGACGGCGCGCACATGCGCTTCGGCAAGCAGCTCACCGTCGACCGCCGTGGCGGGCGGATCGCCGTCCGGATCGACCGACCCACGCTCTCCGCGGAGCTGGAGCTGGCCCCGACCCGCGCGGTCTCGCACTTCGCCCGCATCCCCGGGGTGTACGACCACTGGAGCGTGCTCTGCCGCTACGCCGGGCAGGTGCGGACGGACGCCGAGACCGTCGACATCGCCGGACTGTGCACCTGGGAATACGCGCGGGCGAAGAACCTGCCGCTGCCGTTCCGCTCGTTCGCGTATCACGTCCTGACGCTCGACGACTCCACCCAGGCACTCGTCAGCGAGGTGCTCGGGCCGGGCGGGCTGCCCGTCCTGCAGGCGGTGTATCTGCGGCACGTCGACGGGCGGGCCTCCGTGCACACCCGCGACTTCACGCACACCGTCGTCGAGTGGGCGGCGCATCCGCTCACGACCCCGGACGGGCACGAGATGCGCATGCCGCACACCGTCGCGTGGTCCGTGCAGGACGACGACGGCGCGCCCCTCCTCGACGTCTCCGTCATCGCGAACGGCGACTTCACCTACGGGCTGGGCGCCGGCTACGCCGGGAGCTGCCGGTTCACCGGCACCTACCGCGGCCGGCCCGTCGAGGGCACCAGCTACCTGGAGTGGATCACCCGCTGAGGTTCAGCCTCCCCCGCACCCGGCGAGGAGCTCTGCAACGCGCGTGCGGAACTTGGCCACGTTGGCCAGCTTGATGTCCTCGTACCCGCGGACGAGGTCGGCGGCCTCGGCCACGTCGACCACCTGCTCGACGGTGCCGCCGGCGAGTGCCGTCCGCAGTGCCGTCTGGTACTCCCCGATCAACGCCCGCTCGACCTCGCGGACCTCCGCGCGACCGAACACGTCCAGCGGCGTACCCCGCAGCTTCCGCGCTGCCCGCAGGGCGCGGAACATCGGGCCGGCCGCCCGGCCGTCGATCTTGATCTTGCGCTGCATCCCCATGGCGCGCAGGGCCGGCGGGTGCAGCATGACGGAGACGCGGGCGTCGGGGCCGTACTCGGCCTCGCGGCGGCCCACCTCGACCGGGTCGAGGTGCAGGCGCGCCACCTCGTACTCGTCCTTGTACGCCATCAGCTTGTGCAGCCCGCGGGCGTACTCGACGCCGATGCGCTGGCCCGCGGCGTGCCCGACGCGGTCGGTGGCGATGGCGGTGACCCGGCGGACCTCCTCGGCGTAGCGCTGCGCGTAGCCGCGGTCCTGGTAGCCGGTGAGGTCGGCGATGCGGGTGGCCAGCACCTCGGCCAGCTCGCCGTCGGCGATCTCCGCGGCGAACGCCGCCGACGACTCGTCGATCGCGACGACGGCCGGCTGCGGGACCGCCAAAGCAGCGTCGACCGCGGCCGCGTCCAGTGCCGCCGCGCGCCCCCAGCGGAACGCGGTCAGCGTGTTCTCGACGGCGGCGCCGTTGAGCCGGATCGCGTCCTCGATGACGGCGGCGGACATCGGTAGCACGCCGTGCTGGTACGCGGCGCCGATCAGCACCATGTTGGCCGGCATGTGGTCGCCGAACAGGGTCTCGGCGATGCGCTGGGCGTCGACGTGGAGGACGTCGTGGGTGGCGTTCCCGATCTTCTCGAGCGCGTCCTCGGTGGAGCCGGGCAGCACGACCTTGTTCGTCACCATCGCGGCGGTCGGCACCAGCGCCGTGTTGAGGACGGCGACGGTGTGCCCGGCGCGGGCGACGGCGAGCGAGTCCGGTCCGGCGGCGCCGACCAGGTCCATCCCGATCAGCGCGTCGGCGGTGCCGCGCGAGGCGCGCAGGATGCCGGGGAGCGGCTTGGTCGAGATCCGGATGTCGGAGACGACCGGGCCGCCCTTCTGCGCGAGCCCGACCTGTTCGAGGCCGGCGGCGAAGAACCCGTCGAGGTGGGCGGCCATCTGCAGGATCTGCGAGACGGTGACGACACCGGTGCCGCCGATGCCGGGCATGCGCAGCAGCGTGGACGTGCCGTCGTAGCGCCGGCGCGGTTCGACGAGCGTGACCGGCAGCGCGGGGATCTCCCGGCGGGTCACGGTGCCCGGCTCCACCATCAGGAACGACGGGCAGTCGCCCTTGAGGCAGGAGAAGTCGGAGTTGCAGGACGCCTGGTGGATGCGCGTCTTGCGGCCGAACTCGGTGGCCACCGGCAGCACCGACAGGCAGGTCGACTGGTCGCCGCAGTCGCCGCAGCCCTCGCACACCCGCTCGTTGACGACGACCCGCTCGGCCGGGGTGGGCAGCTTGCCGCGCTTGCGCAGCCGCCGCTCCTCGGCCGCGCAGCGGTCGTCGTGGATGAGCACGGTGACGCCGTCGAGGGCGGCCAGCTCCTTCTCCGTCTCGGCGAACCGGTCGCGGTGGCGCACGGACGCGATCGGGTCGATCGCGATGCCGTGGTACTTCTCCGGCTCGTCGGTCGTGATCACGATCCGGCGCACGCCCTCGATGGCCAGCAGCCGGGTGATCGACGGGACGTCCATGCGGCCCTCGGCGCGCTGCCCGCCGGTCATGGCGACGGCGTCGTTGTAGAGCAGCTTGTAGGTCATCGTGACCCCGGACGCGACGGCCGCGCGGATCGCCAGCGAGCCGGAGTGGTGGAACGTGCCGTCGCCGAGGTTCTGCACCAGGTGGCGGTCGTCGGTGAACGGCGCCATGCCGAACCACTGCGCGCCCTCGCCGCCCATCTGCGTCAGCCCGACCTGGCGGCCGCGGTGCTGGCCGTCCAGCGCGACCATGGCGTGGCAGCCGATCCCGACGCCGACGAGCGTGTCGTCGTCGGTCCGGGTGGACGTGTTGTGCGGGCAGCCGGAGCAGAAGTACGGCACGCGGGCGCCGAGCTCACCGGCCTTGCTGATGTCCAGCCCGATCCGGGACGGGCGGGGCGGCGCGATCGCGGCGAGGTGCGCACGGGCCCGCAGGGGCACCCGGTCGCCGCCGATGACGGCGTCGATGCGCGCGACGATGGCGCGGGCGACGTCCTCGGCGCCGAGCTGGCCACGCGCGCTGAGCAGCGGGCGGCCGGCCGGGTCGCGCCGGCCGACGACGACGGGCACGTCCGCGTGGCCGTAGAGCGCCTGCTTGAGGTGGCCCTCCAGGAACGGCACCTTGTCCTCGACGACCAGCACCTCGTCCAGGCCGACGGCCATGGCGGCGAGCGCTGCGTCGTCGATCGGGTAGGGCATGGCCAGCCGGATGAGCCGGACGCCCAGCATGTCGAGCTCGGCCTCGCCCAGGCCGAGATCGTCCAGGGCGCGCAGCACGGTGGCGTAGCCGGTGCCGGACGCGAGGATGCCCAGCCGGGCGTTGCGGGGATCGATGGTGATGCGGTTGAGGCCGGTCTCGCGCGCGTACTGGCGGGCGAGGTCGAGCCGCCGGGTGAGCATGTCGTGCTCGGCGTCCAGCGCAGCGGGTCCGACGAGCGCACCTGGCGTCGTGCGCGCCCGGGTGGGCGGCGCGGGGACGGCCAGTACGTCGTGGGCCAGCTCCCCGAGATCGACGGTGGTCGACGCGTCGGCGACATCGGCGATGATCTTCAGGCCGGTCCACAACCCGGTCGCGCGCGACAGCGCGACGGCGTGCAGCCCGAACTCGATCACCTCGGCCACCGTGCCCGGCGCCAGCAGCGGCATGACCAGGCTCTCCGCCATCGGCTCGCACGAGCTGGGCACCGTGGAGGACTTGCTGGCGGGGTCGTCGCCGATGATCGCGACGACCCCGCCGAGGTGGGTGGTGCCGGCCAGGTTGCCGTGCCGGATGGCGTCGGCGGCCCGGTCGAGACCGGGGTTCTTGCCGTACCAGAAGCCGACCACACCGTCGTGGCGACGACCGGGCGTGGCGTCGAGCATCTGGGTGCCGGCGACGGCGGTCGCGGCCAGCTCCTCGTTCACGCCGGCCTGGAACACGACGCCGGCCTCGTCGAGGTGGCGGCGGGCACGCATCATCTCGCTGTCGAGCCCACCGAGCGGCGAGCCCTGGTAGCCGGAGACGAAGACCCGGGTGTCGAGGCCGCGGGAGATGTCGGCGCGCCGCTGGCAGAGCACCAGCCGGACGATGGCCTGCACGCCGGTCATGAGTGCCCGGCCCTGCATCGCCACGTACTTGTCGTCGAGCGTGACAGCGTCGGCGCGCGGTCCCGTCATGGCGGCGGCTCCTTCGTCGAGCGTGGTGGGCGGTTCTGACATGAGAGCTGGAACCGCAGTTCGGGTGCAACAAACTCACGAGTTCTCGTGCGAAACTTGCAAGGATTGGAAGATCGACCAGGCTTTGGCGAGAGAACTTTGTGAGGTGAGATGGCCGACATCGACCGGATCGACGAGCGCCTGCTGCAGATGCTCACCGAGGACGGGCGGCGCACGTTCTCCGACATGGCCGTCGAGGTGGGCCTGTCGGTGGGCGCGGTGAAGCGCCGCGTCGACCGACTGCGCGCCGACGGCGTCATCACCGGGTTCACCGTCCGGATCGACCAGTCGAAGCTCGGCTGGGGCGTGGAGGCCTTCACCGAGCTGCGGTTCGGCGGGCGCACGCGCGTCGCCGACATCATCGGCACCGCCCGCGGCCTGGCCGAGGTGCAGGCCGTCTACACGATCGCCGGCGACCCGGACGCCCTGGTGCACCTGCGCGTGCGCGACATGCACCACCTGCAGGACGTGATCGACGGTCTGCGCCGCACCGGGCAGGTCACCGGCACGAAGACGCTGATGGTGCTGGGGCACTGGATCCGCAACTGACAGAGCCGAAGCTCACATACCCCCATGGGGTAATCTATTGCCACCAATACGGGGTAGGGGTATACCTATCGGCATGACTACCGCTGCCTACACCGTCACCGGGATGACCTGCGAGCACTGCGTCCGTTCGGTCTCCGAGGAGATCGAGGCCATCGGCGGCGTCAGCGAGGTGCACGTCGATCTCCCCACCGGCGGCGTCACCGTCACCAGCGAACTGCCCCTCGACGCCGCGCAGGTCCGCGCGGCCGTCGAAGAGGCAGGCTACGAGCTGGCGGGATAGTCCGATGCGTACCTCGACGAAGCTGCTCGGCTACGCAGCGGGCGTTGCGGTGCTGGCCGCCGGCGCGTTCGCCATCGGTGTTGCGGTCGAACCGCGGCGCCCGACCGCCGCCGCCCCGATGCCCGAGCACACCGCGATGACCGCACCGGAGGCGCCCGCTGTCGCCCCAGCCACTGAGGCCTTGCCCGGCCTCGCCACGACGGCCAACGGCTACACGCTGGTCCCGGCCTCGCCGGTGATCGAGACCGGCAGCCCGCACCCGTTCGCGTTCACCATCACCGGGCCCGACGGGCGCCCCGTCACCGCGTACGACGTGGAGCACGACAAGCGCATGCACCTGATCGTGGTGCGGCGCGACGGCGCCGGTTTCCAGCACATCCACCCCGAGATGGCCGCCGACGGCACGTGGACGGTGCCGCTGGCCGCCCCGGCCGCGGGCTCCTACCGCGCGTTCGCCGACTTCACCCCGACCGGCGGGCCGTCCACCACCCTCGGCGTCGACCTGTCGGCGGCCGGCACGTTCACGCCGGTGACCCCAGCGCCGAGCCGGGTGTCGCAGGTCGACGGCTACGCCGTTGAGCTGGCCGGTGAGCTCGTGCCGGGCGCCACCTCGCCCGTCACGTTGACGATCAGCCGGGACGGCAAGCCGGTCACCGACCTGCAGCCCTATCTCGGCGCGTACGGCCACCTGGTCGCACTGCGCAGCGGCGATCTGGCCTACCTTCACGTCCATCCCGCCGCTGCGGCCGGGGCAGGGCCGGAGATCCGGTTCGGCACAGCGGTGCCCAGCGCGGGCACCTACCGGCTGTACCTCGACTTCCGGCACGGCGATGTCGTCCGCACCGCGGAGTTCACGGTCACGACGAGCGGCACCGCTCCCGCCGGGCCGCAGCCAGCACCCCAGCCCGCCCACGACCCGGCCGAGCCGGGACACTGATCGGGAGGAGATACCTGATGACGACCACGGCATCGACCAGCAACGTCACCGAGATCGAGCTCTCGATCAGCGGCATGACGTGCGCCTCGTGCGCCAACCGCATCGAGCGCAAGCTGAACAAGCTCGACGGGGTCACGGCGTCGGTCAACTACGCCACGGAGAAGGCGAAGGTCGAGGCGCCGGCCGGGGTCGATCCGCAGACACTCGTCGCGCAGGTGGAGGCGGCCGGCTACACCGCACAGCTCCCGCTGCCCCCGGAGGCGCCCGCACCACCACCCCAGGAGCAGGGCGCCGATCCGCTCTGGCAGCGGCTCGTGGGCAGCATCGTGCTGGCCCTGCCCGTCGTCGCACTCTCGATGGTGCCGGCGCTGCAGTTCACCTACTGGCAGTGGATCTCGCTGGTCCTCGCCGCACCGGTCGTGGTGTGGGGGGCCTGGCCGTTCCACCGCGCGGCGTGGGCGAACCTGCGCCATGGCGCCGCCACGATGGACACGCTGGTGTCGATGGGCGTGCTCGCGGCGTTCCTCTGGTCGGTGTGGGCACTGCTGTTCGGCACCGCCGGCGTCCCCGGCATGACGCACCCCTTCACACTGACCATCGCCCCGTCCGACGGCGCCCGCAACATCTACCTCGAGGTCGCCGCCGGGGTCACCGTCTTCATCCTGGCCGGCCGGTACTTCGAGGTCCGCGCCAAGCGCACTGCCGGCGCCGCCCTGCGGGCGCTGCTCGACATGGGCGCCAAGGACGTGGCCGTGCTCCGCAACGGCCACGAGGTCCGGGTGCCCATCGCCGAGCTGGCCGTCGGCGACGAGTTCGTGGTGCGGCCCGGCGAGAAGATCGCCACCGACGGCGTGGTGGTCGAGGGGTCCTCCGCGGTCGACGCGTCGATGCTGACCGGCGAGTCCGTGCCGGTCGAGGTGGGTCCCGGCGACTCCGTCACCGGCGCCACCGTCAACGCCGGCGGCCGGCTGATCGTGCGTGCCACCGGTGTCGGCGCCGACACCCGGCTCGCCCAGATGGCGAAGCTCGTCGAGGACGCGCAGAACGGGAAGGCCGCCGCCCAGCGGCTGGCCGACCGCATCTCCGGGGTCTTCGTGCCGATCGTGATCGCGCTGGCACTGGCCACGCTCGGGTTCTGGCTGGGCAACGGGGCCGGCGCCGCAGCAGCGTTCACCGCCGCGGTCGCCGTGCTGATCATCGCCTGCCCGTGCGCCCTCGGGCTCGCCACTCCGACCGCGCTGCTGGTCGGCACCGGGCGCGGCGCCCAGCTCGGCATCCTGATCAAGGGCCCGGAGGTGCTGGAGCAGACCCGCACCGTCGACACCGTTGTGCTCGACAAGACCGGCACCGTCACCACCGGCCAGATGGCGCTCGTCGCCGTCCACACCGTCGACGGCACCGACGAGGCCGAGGCGTTGCGCCTGGCCGGCGCCGTCGAGGACGCGTCCGAGCACCCGGTGGCCGCCGCGGTCGCCCGCGCGGCCCGCGAGAAGGGCGACCTGCCGGCGGTCGAGGGCTTCCGCAACGAGGCCGGTCTGGGCGTGCAGGGCGTCGTCGACGGGCACGCCGTGCTCGTCGGACGACCGGCGCTGATGGAGCAGTGGAGCCTGACGCTGCCGGACGAGCTGGCTGCGCGGAAGGCCGGGGCCGAGGAGCTGGGCCGCACCGCCGTCGTCGTCGCCTGGGACGGCGAGGTGCGGGCAGTGCTCGTCGTCGCCGACCGGGTGAAGCCGTCGTCCGCCGCGGCGATCGCGCACCTTCGCCGGCTCGGACTGCGGCCGATCCTGCTGACCGGCGACAACACCGCCACCGCGCACGCCGTCGCCGCCGAGGTCGGGATCACGGAGGTGATCGCCGAGGTGCTGCCCGCCGACAAGCTCGACGTCGTCAAGCGGCTGCAGGGCGAAGGCCGGGTCGTCGCGATGGTCGGTGACGGCGTCAACGACGCGGCAGCGCTCGCGCAGGCCGATCTCGGCATCTCCATGGGCACCGGTACCGACGTTGCCATCGAGGCCGGCGACATCACCCTCGTGCGCGGGGATCTGCGCTCCGTCCCGGATGCGATCCGGCTCTCCCGCCGTACCCTGCGGACGATCAAGGGCAACCTGTTCTGGGCGTTCGCGTACAACATCGCCGCGCTGCCACTGGCCGCCGCGGGCCTGCTCAACCCGATGCTCGCCGGATTCGCCATGGCGCTCAGCTCGGCGTTCGTCGTCGGCAACAGCCTGCGGCTGCGCCGGTTCACCGTCACCGAGGAGGCGTCATGACCGAGCACACGCACGAGCACCACGCGCCGGCCTCCGGCCGCGAGCTCACGCGGTCCGCGATCCAGGCCACCCTGCACTGCCTCACCGGCTGCGCCATCGGCGAGGTGCTCGGCATGGTGATCGGCACCGCGCTCGGCTGGCACAACCTGGCCACGATCGTACTCTCGATCGCGCTGGCGTTCCTGTTCGGCTACTCGCTCACGATGCTGCCGGTGCTGCGCGCCGGGCTGACGTTCGGCGCGGCCGTCGGCGTGGCGCTCGCCGCCGACACCGTCTCCATCACGGTGATGGAGATCGTCGACAACGCGTTCATCCTGCTCGTCCCCGGTGCCATGGACGCGGGCCTCGCGTCGTGGCTGTTCTGGGGCTCGCTGGCGGCGTCGCTGGTGATCGCGTTCGTGCTCACCGTCCCGGTGAACCGCGCGCTCATTCGGCGTGGCCGCGGCCACGCCGTGATGCACCAGTACCACTGAGACGGTAGGAATTGCCGTTGTGACGACGGAGCAGGGACACCCGGCCACCAACGGCAAGGCGGTCGCGCCGCCGCCCGGCGACGCCCCGGGCGGTGTGCAGGGATGGGCGCTGCGCAACGGGGTGGAGCGCGCGCTGCGCGTCCAGCAACCGCTGGTCACCGCGCACATCGCGAGCATCCGCCGCAAGCGCCCGAACGCCTCGCCGGCCGAGGTGATCGAAGCGCTGGGCAAGCAGTATCGAGTGGCAGTCACGGTGACCGGTGGCGCCGGTGGCGCGCTGGCAATCGTCCCCGCGCTGGGCACGATCGCATCGCTGGCCACGGCGACGGCCGAAGCTCTGGCCGCGCTGGACGCCGCCGTGCTCTACACACTCGCCGTCGCCGAGGTGCATGCGCTGCCGACCGACGAT
>Ga0307513_10011475_pt1 | contig 11011 bp, 11 predicted proteins | sample 15_EM_MG_FD_202174 | JGI IMG/M metagenome (GOLD analysis project Ga0307513, IMG submission 202174) | Populus trichocarpa ectomycorrhiza microbial communities from riparian zone in the Pacific Northwest, United States - 15_EM | ecosystem: Host-associated > Plants > Roots > Unclassified | place... | reverse complement strand
GACGCTGTTCTCGCCTCTGCATGAGAAAACGATCTCAGCTGTACACCCATGGCGTGCCATTACCAAATTAAATTCTCGATCGGCAACTAAAGTCTAATTTAAGTACTGAAGCAGGGGTACAGGCCTGACCGTAAGTTCCCGAACAGCTTGAGGATTGAGAACGAAATCAAATTCTCGATCGGCAACTAAAGTCTAATTTAAGTACTGGAGCAGGGGTACAGCCCGACCGTAAGTTCCCGAACAGCTTGAGGATTGAGAACGAGCAGTAAAGCACTGTGAAAGAGAGCTGCGCGTTGGAGGTGCGCAGTTTCCTCTACCAGATCGCAGAGTTGGTGTTGCACCGGCGCCTACCGTTCGGAGAATACGAACTCATAAAAAGGAAGGAGTGAAGTCGGCCACATTAGGCAGGTGAATCCGACTCTTGGTCGCTCTGTCGGTTCCTAGAAAATGCAAAAAAACCCACAACTTCCCTCGGAGTAGGGTGGAAGAGTCTAGAGATTGGACGCGTAGGTCACCAGTCACCAGTTGTTCGGCTGCTGTTACGTCGCGTTGAGCGCCTTAGGCCACGTTGAGATTCGCAGTGGTTCAACCATTCAACAAACCCAGATTCTGAAGTTCAACAACACAACACGACGTGTCCATCAGATGTGGACCTCCTTCACACATTTGTGCTTCGGCGGTGTGAGATCCTCGAAATTGCAATTGTTTACAGAAGAGATTCCATTGAAGACGTGAGACAGTCGTACAGGTCGAGATGCAATTCTTTTTTGGATTTCATCTATTTTTTCCAAAGAAAAAAAAAGGAGAGTGAGCTAACAAGCGCTAAAAATATATGATGGTGCAAAATGTCACTCCATTAGGTTATATTTGATTCATTGGGTACCATGGAGATAAATGGTGCAAATTATACAATTTACAGTTTTCCTGATGGGTCCAGTTGTTGCTCGCCCGGCAGATCGCCTGTGTCAAACGTTTCATGCAGTAAATGGGGTTTGGATGGTCCGTAGTCAAGGGATCAGAAGGCAAGACCTACTAAGGAAGGAAAAGCGACGATGGAGGAGGAGAGTCGAACTGCTATCAGTGCTTGCTGTCCCTCTAGTGGGAGATTGGGTGGTCGATTTTCGAATAGGTCTTCTTGAAGTCTGGAAAATTAAAGAGATGTTACGTTAGCCATAGGAAAATAAGAGAAAATATATACATGTCAGGAGGTGTCGACTTACCATCGATGGCACCGGTGATCTGGATGAATCCCGGAACTTTGGTGTGGGCGATACAATCCAGGCATTCCTTTACGCATTTCACGACGTTGTGCGAGCACACGCAGTCAAGATTCAGGCAGTTACCCTTCAGGCAGTACCTCTGTTTACCGAAGCAAGATCTTTACTTAGCGGCAGAAGAGGGGAGGGGCGAAAAGACGTTTCAAAATTCCGAGTCGTCCTTTGGACGGCTGTAGTCAACATCCATGCGACACGACGGCTTACGCGGATCGTGAACTGCTCTGGGTCTTCCTTCTCTTAGGTTCCCTTTCTGCCTAGCTGACCCAAAAGGTTGTGCACCGGCAATTGCCGACATACGGGTAGGGCCTCAAGACGGCTTATCCAAATTTCTTTTCGTGAGTTTAAATTTGCAATTAACCTTTCCTGGAATGAAATTTTTGGTATATTAACTATCTTGAGGCTTTTTTTCATAGGTTTGGTAACACAGGGCATGCTTGGAGTCACAAAGTCCGATTTGTCCTTGATTTGTCCAGCTGAAAATTCAAATCGAACTTTGAATTTGGGCATGGACAACCTTCTGCTCCTCCTCCCATACTCTCATCAATTGAATTCCCCAGCCTCTATCCACACCAGAGACTCATTTAACTGCCAAGGTAATGGTGCTTTTATGTTTTCGAAGATTGGATACACTGCGGCGACCAGATTATTTTGCCGGGGAGGCAAAATTGAGAGCAGATTGTTAAAATTTTGCCAAAGTCATGCGACCCCACTGTCTGGAATGGCAAAATGTGACTTGGCAAAATTCAAACAACCTGCCGTAACATTTGCCTCCTCATCAAAATAGTCCGGCCCCGGCAGTGATAGCTCGGCCCGGGTTTATTTTCTTTTCCTTTTTTGGCATTATTTATTTCCTTCTTTAGTAAGGGCTTTACCTCATATTGGAACTTTTTTTTTGCACACCTCTTGAGCTGACCTCTAGTGGCCACTTTCCCCCTTGTCTCGAGAATTCATCCCGTGTCGTGGTTTGGCGTGCGGCCGTGAAGACGCATGGAGACAGGGGCGTATTGCTTGTTTCTCCCCACGAAACCTGATTTGATTTTGCTGGAAACTGGTGGTGGTGCTGGAGACACGAATGTCGAATTTATGTGGTTCTCTTCGCTGTGATGTTGTAATTTGGTTGGAAGCGAAACGACTCGGTAGAGGAGAGGGGGTGGCCGAGAAATTTGTATCGTTGACGAAATCGCAACCTGCAGGAACGGCCCAAACAAGCGCCGCTCTCGTCGCCTCCCACCGTTATAACGACCAACTTGTGAGCCTTGGTTTGGGAGACATCAGGATCCAAAACGCACCTTGGCTGGTAAAATCCTTTGTGGATATTTGATGGAGCATCAACACTCGGATGAGCGGAGTTGATTGGACTAGGTCTTGCTTAGCTAGCCAACCTGTAATAGATGCGGCAGTGAAGTCTCCCTCGTTTGAGGGTCCTCGAGTTGTAGCGAGATGGGAAGAATTTTGTTGTTGAAAACTACAACTTATGGGCTATTTATGTGCATACACGGGTCGCATACTCACCACTATGGAGGTCTGGCTCCTCGAGGTTGTGAGGTTCCGCCAGGAGGAGGATACATGCGAATCAGAAACTTACCGCTGCGATTTGGCCAAGTGGCTCGACTTCTATAGGTAAAAGCCCTGGGATGCCGGAGCTGAGAGGGTCGCCGTCGTCGTTCAAGCAGAGCGATTCTCACGTTGGGTAAGTTAGTGGACTCGGTGCAGAAAGGGATCCAAGGAGGGTGGAGCCAAGAATGGCCTTATCACGGCGCTTAACGAGGATGACGATGGTAAGCAGGGTGGCAATGGTTCGTTAGGATCAATGCTATACGCACTGTTGGTATTGTATATAGTCCGCCATCACCGCAAAGTACTCATCGAGTGTCGGAGATCCCGATGCCGCCAGAGACGCTGAACATCATACTAGCGCCTCTGTCGCTACGTATAAACGACTGACGCTCACCGTCCTCAAAGTGAGGCGCCCATGGCGACATGGAATGAGGATAAGCAGAGTGGAACGACATGGTTGCGAGTGTAATGTTGTGAGTTTGGTTGTGAACGTGATGTTTTGAGTTCAGTTAAAGAAGGAATCAGAATAAATGCATGGTATATAAAGGCTCAGATGGAACTACGTAACGAGAAGGGAAGTCGAACGTAGTGCGTGTTCCTTGCTCTCAGGCGCAGGATCAATGAGAATGAACGAAAGCGTTCCATGACTGGAACTCCCACCTGAACTTCTACTTCCCTATCTAACGAGTTCGAAAGAATTTTGACCTTAGACCTCAGTCGAGACTTTCTTGATCACTCGGGCTCACAAGAATGCTGTGTCTCCCTATCGGTTTGGAAGTGGCAATATTTTATTTGAGCATTCCTCCTTTTATCCGGCTCATGCTTGAAACACGAAAGTCACTTTTGCAGGGTCGTATCCATGTTCACTTCACATAGAAAAAGGCATCAAATAAACGCCCCGGATTAATCACGAGCAAAGACCTGGATCGCCCACGCGTCAACTTGAATGATTTCCCATCACTTGTGATGCTTTGACACACAACTTCCGCTACCATGAATTCGCTATTTGTACATGGCTGTAATCCATTATATAGCGTATCACAGAATCTTGGCTTCTCTACTCTATCACTGGCACCCGGGATTATTTGTGGAACACTCTTGTGTGTTGGGCGCTTAAGCGCTTAGTTCTCGAGTTTTCGATCTCGAACCCACGATTGTTGTTACCAATCCTAAATTATTGTTTAGGATATATACATGACACATTCACAGATTTTTATTGGGAAATGTCTACTGGTAAGTTATGGGGGGAGAATGAGGACACTTCATGCGATCCAAAATAGGAAGGCATGTCAGTGACGCTTTGATCTAGATCGCCGAGGCGAGAACGCGCGATCATCGATCATGTTCAGAGATAGAAGAATTGATGCGAGCAGCTTCGATCCTCCATGCAGCCCAAATGCCAGTCCATGGACAGCTTTTCGGAGGAATTAGGCCTGTGTGCTGACCGTCACTGGGATAATAATAGTTGACGGTACCTCCTACCGATAGGCCATTAATTAATTTCTCAAGGGGCCTGGAGAGTCGGAGGATGAACCGGAAGCTTTGGATCTCAATGCAGGTCCAATACCAATACATTTGAACAATCTGATTACCCATGGCTACTTGGTACCATTACTTTGTCGAATTACAATTCACTCATTGCGCACGCGTTCAAACACCCATTGCAACTGATCCTCAACCCCGAGTTCAAGCTGCAAGAGGGTTAATACCTTATGATCTTGCACATGACATGATACATACGAGGGGTGGATAAATCTTGGGTGGAGCAACCCTAACACCGAGATCCGAACCAGGGACACGAATGCTGCATGAGAAGAGGGTCAAAATCGACAACGCGCAAGAAACAGGAATGGCACCGTAGACTGACAGGGAACGAAATCCAAATGCAATTGCGACGTCCCATTCGTTCAAGGGAAATTCAGAAAGGCGGTATATGATCCGGTCACCTTGCTCGGGTTTGTCGGGAGCACCCTCGTAATTAAGGTAAGAACTCGGTCTGATCTGGGAGGGGCGCTCGATGATGAGGTTTCCATCTTTACCATGAGTGATTCGCCACTAATGTGGGTGGTGAGCGACTGAGATAATCGAGCTCGTCGTAAAGTAACGGATTACCTCCTGCTCGGGGTCGGGTTGGGCACTAGGGGGGAGAATACTGACACCCCTGTCTCCGTCGCGAGTTAGACATGCAGGCTCGACGCCGCCAGCCACTTCGATACGATAAATTCCGGAAGAAAGTGCAGTAGTACTCATAGTGCTCCGAGAAAGCTGATGGGACCACCGAAGGTATGGTCATTTTTATATGTCCATGGCGCACTCCGATCTGTGTTCGTCATGTTCAAGGGTTTGTCCCAAAAAGACAGGCCAAAAGAATGGATGGAGCGGCTTATGTCAGGCGGAAAATGGACCCAACCCCGCTGAGACCGAAGTACTCCACCCTTAACGTCTTGTTCGTAAAGACTTCGATTCTCATACTTACGTTGAAAATGAGGTACTTATGAGTCATAAAGACATATAGCTCCAAACACCAAGCTCTAACGTACCAACAACACCAGTGGATGCAGTTCCTCTAACATTATGAACTGTTCAAACGTCGTCATCCTCTCATTGACCAATCATCGAGGTACCGACTACTTAAGCATTGCGTGATGTGTCGCCACCATCAGCTCCAAATAAATTCCAGAAGATATACGCCCCAGACTTCCAACTTCCAAGCCTCCCAACCACAGAGACCTTGTCGAAAACTTACTGGGGTTGTATGAGAGATCAGGGGAGATTCATTCGCACCAGAGATTTCATATGTTCAGTCCGAATGTCGTTGAGATATTAATGATCGACGCAACCACAATATAGGGCACAGTATTTAACCCAGAACCCACGTCGTCCGAATCCGTAGTCCTGCATGTCAACTAGAACGTGGATGCCTCCATCTATTTCAATGTCGGCCGTCACTGAATAAGGCCATTAATTTTTGGTTTACTAATTAGGGTGTAGAAAGAGACAACTATTGAGATGTCAAGAAGTGTTCAACCAAACCTCAAGGAGAAATCCAACGGACATTTGAGAGTAACTGTGGGGTACGCATTGGGATCTGCCGTCCGCATGTGTTCACCCCCATAAGCCGAGTTATTCCTTCGCCGAGAAGCCAGCTTGAGGAGGGGGGACATAAGATATCCGCGGGTCCCGGTCGTCAACCGCAAAATTTACAAGTGCGGATAGAGGCAGCGCACTGAGGATCAAGAGGAGAAACGCAAGACATATCAGACTTTAGCGCCCAGTTAATGCAAACCTGTCCGCGCATGACATGACCTAGATTCTCTTTAATCTGGTAGGCCACAGTCATTGGTGAATGGTTTAAGAGGCAGAGCCTTGGGGTCTGGCAGGTGCGTTAATGATCTTGTCTAACAAAAGGGAGGCATTCTGGTCGGACCGAATCTTGACAAACCTCAATTAAATGTAGGGTGGACATTTATATATCGTTGGTAAGATTTCTCAGGGTTTCTCTCAACCACTTCTGCACCACGCTATCCACGATTTCCAGTGAGTTCTTCTCCATGAACATCATATGACCATTCCCCATTATCCCTACACTGGAAAGCTCCACATGTTCGACGATCACCCCAGCGCTTCTCAAAAATTCGACGCTACACGCATCATAGACGGAGTGATATCCCGATTGCGAAGTTACAACCAAGACAGGGATGTTGGCAAGGTTAACGAGCTGGCGCGTTGGTGACACTTGTTGAATACAGGTGAAGCTGGTGTCGGAAGATACGATGACGGTTTGGAGGTCCATAGGGGATTGAATAGGAGGAGAGAACGTAACCGGAATTTCTGTCAATCCATATGGTCGGGCAGGCGTTAATGGTGGGAATACTGCATTAATGAAAGGCGGTCCTATTGGCTCAATGGCCACGACTGCCTTCACAAGCAATGGGCGGGCATCCCCTAAATTCCACCCATACTGCCCTGACTGTGAATGGGTGAGCACAATTGCAGGCTAGCGCCGGAGAGAGTTATCTCGGTGACTCCTCTAAAAGCAATGGTAAGCCACGTACCCCAATCTTATCCAATAAGGCCACGCCCGCTCTTTGTACCTTCTTGGAAGCCTCCTCATTCGAAGAAATAAAAGGCAGAATTGACGCATAGAAATTGTCAAAAGTCTCGTCGCCTCGGCTACCATTTCCTGGCCATTGGGTATGAAGCTCTGCTTGAGGCCATAGATTAAAGCGTCGCGTCGCCGTAAATCGTTGTTCTATTGTTAGTGTATTAAACTGGCTCTGTGGACCATCGACTCTTTGCTGCCAAGGCGAACGTCCTCGAGACGGCTGATCAACAATGTAAACCTGGTAAGGATTAATGAAAGGTCCACATGCGGCAACGAAGACATTCCAACCTCGTATCCCTTTTTCATGAAATAATCAGCCCATCCTGGTCTGCCATCAGGAGTGTTCAGGAAGTTTGTACCCGTCATGCCTAGAGTTTATTTATTGTTGGTTTGTATAACTGAGGGAGTTCACGCACCATTTCCCGGAATCATAACGATAGGGAGCTTTGCCGTAACATTCCCTGGCACAAGATGCTCAACATACATCTGTCCAAATGAAATAGCGGCGCCTTCTGTCCCCGCTGGTATTGCTGGATCATACGACCCACCAACATAGAAGTAGGATCGACGGTGCAGCAGACTGGCACCTGGGAAATCATAACTGATGTCGACAATATCATCTCCGACGGGTATTGTAGAATTCAGACCTAGATGAGGGGACAGAGCAAGGATAAGCGCCAGGAATGTTACTCTCATCATGAAAGGCCTACTGAACCTTGGGTTCTATCGGACCATCATGGTACAGGTGGAGTAATTGACACGTGGACTCGCCTCTCCATCCTCACGCAATCTTATGTGAAAAGTTCCAGGAAATACTAGTCATAAGTGGCAAATAAATGCATCCAGTTTGCCAAGATTCAGTTCATTAAATGCTAGGCAGCGAGTTGAGGTCATTTCAAAGAAAAAAAATGCATGACCGGACTGCAAGGAGGCAAACTTGGATCTGATCTAATCTTTACGGCCCATTAAATGCATAATAAGCGAGCCATCTAATCAACCACCTTCATAGATAACTACTGATTCTGAGCCCATAAATTAGGTGGATGTTCCTCAGACTGGAGCGGTATTTTCTCTCAAGTCGCAACGTTATGGAACATTGAATATTGAAGGTCCATTGCCATCCAAAATAAAAAAGCATTATTATTCGTAACATGGGCACCAAAAGAACATTACAGATCACTACTCGACGCTAAGACTCAAGATGCGGTGTTTATCATTCTGCCCTGAATATCTGGAGGTGACAGGAATCATGCGCTCTCTCGTTTCTCGAGCTCCTGATCGTGCACCTAAGCATAACAAGGGTTAGTGATGCTACGTAAAGGTGTTGCAAGGGGACAAGATATACTTCGCCCTTTTCAGCGACGAACTGTTTGGTGAACGTCTCGTCTTCAGCAATAATCTTCTTGCGGTAGGCTTCTGATCCGATGACTGTTGGAAGAAAACCATGAGCCAACACTTCAAAAATAGCAAAAGCGATAGTTCATACTCGAGGACTCGCGGTACAGAAGGTCGATCTGCTCCAGCGACAGGCCCTTCGTCTCAGGGATCATGAAATATCTGTAAGACAATCTCCCATCAGCACAATGCAGAATAGCCAGAATTTCAGTGAATGAATTACGTGAAAACCAAGCATCCGACACAAGTGGAACCCCAAATGAAAAACACCTTGACACCTAAATTCGCCGCCTTCACTCCATTGATACCTGTCGTTGTGGGGTTGACCAGGTAGGGTGTGGCATAACCGATCCCAAAGTTCCACAACCAGTTACTAGCAACGGCAAGAGACATGCTCTTTGCGCGAATACCGAGGGGCTGGGAAGGCATCCTCAACAAAGAAAAGAGTAATGGAAAGAAAAAAAACTCACGAAAAGCTCTCCCGTAAGTACCCAAATAACGGGACCCCAAGAGGTGGCGAAGAAGGCTATGTAACTGTACAAAAAGAAGTTCAATAACTGTTATGATAGCGATAAGTGGATAACCAACATGCAAGTGAACGCAATCAAGACTCGTTGGGCAGCCAAGTTCACCTCAACGCCTGATGCAGTTACCGTGGGGTGACCAGCTGTAACACCCACGATGGCAACGATGAATTCGCTGATACACATTCCAGCAGCACCGATGAGGAGGAGTTTTCTTCGCCCGACACGGTCAATGAGTTGAATACCGAAAATCGTCATGACGGTATTGACGACATCTGCTATAATCCTGTAGTGGGGAAAGAAATTAAGCAAAGAACAGGACCGGCGGGTTTGAAGATTTACGTGATAATGAAGGGATTCCTGATTCCAGCTTGTTGGAAGAACGTCTAGATGGGATGAGTCGACAACTTCGTCAATGGATGAGTGGAGACGTACGGTTCCATAGTAAACTAGGGTGTTGGTCAGCAGAGAAAATGAGATGGACCAAGGATACTCACAAATGAAGTTGATACCGGTAAGTTGTTGCCACTACATCATCTGCTATCAGATCTGGGCACAGAAGGTGATATTTATAGAACGCACCCCTTGCATGAAAATCCCAGTCCATGTTCTGAAGCCATTCCTGTTTTCATTATTCTTGAAACAGTCAAGGTATGTGGTAGATCCAGCCTGTTTCTCGACAGCGAGCGCAGTAGAGATCTCAATCGCCTCTGCCTCGACTTCCGGCGAATCCGAGGGCAAGGTCATGAGCCTCCCAAGAGACTTTCGGGCATCGGCTTGACGGTCCTTCAAAAGGAGGTAACGCGGGCTTTCCGGCAAGAAAGCCTGTTAAGAAGAAAGTTCGTGAGAGAGTTAGCTCCTGGGTAGAATTTCGCGTACCATTCCACCTGCGAGGATTGCAGCCCATGCGAATTGTACAGCGATGGGAGTCTAGGAAAATGTGGGTAATCAATGTTAAGAATTTCATACCTGTCGCGTAACTGGGGTGCCATAGTCGCACCCAGCGTTATGATAAATGTCAAATTTACTCACCCTCCAAGACCTGTGACTCTGTACATCCTTTGTGGCGTTCAACACAATAGCAGCGAGGAGTGCTCCAATGGTAACTGAAGTATCATCAGTACATCATTCATGAGGCTGGAGGAGGAATGAAACGTACTGGCCAATTGGTAAAGTCCAACAATAAGTCCACGGATCGACTTGGGCGCGCACTACCAAATTGGGAATTGTCAGAAAGAAGAAAACCCAGGGTAGAAAACACCATACCTCTGATTGATACATGGGAACGAGGCATGACACAAGACCCTGTGACGAACCAGGTCAGAAAAGAAACAAACCGTCCCAAAAATTACACACCACACCGAAACCAGCAATGACTCGTCCGACGATGAAAGTCGCCCATTTGGTATCGAGTTGGAGACCAACACCCAGGCAAAAGACGAGGCAGGACATGATTAGACCCCACTTACGTCCTACTATATCTCCCATCGGAAATGCCAAGAGGGCTCCAAAGAAAGTACCTGCTGAGAGAATCGAGACCTAAAATCCACTGTTAATTACAGCCAAGGTAAAGAGCAGTCGTCGTCAGCAACTTACCACAAGACTTTTGTCGTTCGTGGCGAGGTAGTAATTCAATTGACCCGTGGTGTCAAATCTGCCAAACGTTCGGAGCCAGTCATCCATTGCAATTATTCCTCCAATCGTTCCCGTGTCATAACTGCGAGTTGTTCAGCTCTTGTTGAATACAGCAAGGGCTAACAAACCCGAATAAAATTCCTCCAAAGCCTGCATGGTTTAAACCTTGTCAGGCACTGGTCTGCAAGGTTCAGAGTAGTCCACAAACCTGCAAAGGCCGACATGACAATTGCCCATAGCAGCGACGATGTTTCGACACCACCGCCAGTTCCTCCTGGACCACCAGCCATGATGATTCACGCGTTAACTTTTGGGGGTGTATACGTAAGAGTGGAAGGCGCTGGGTTAGTAAACGAAAACAGGGTGGGACAAGTGCGAAGTCGGAAGAACGGAGGTTGATTTAAGGCTAGTTTATATGGGTTCGAAGAAGTCCTCAGCCATGCCGTCCATGCTAAAAATAGATGGCCTTGAGATCGGTCACTAACCATGCAGCACACGGACATCCCGTTCCTGGGTCC
>Ga0307513_10011474_pt1 | contig 11012 bp, 8 predicted proteins | sample 15_EM_MG_FD_202174 | JGI IMG/M metagenome (GOLD analysis project Ga0307513, IMG submission 202174) | Populus trichocarpa ectomycorrhiza microbial communities from riparian zone in the Pacific Northwest, United States - 15_EM | ecosystem: Host-associated > Plants > Roots > Unclassified | place... | reverse complement strand
CTGACAGCGACAGCTTGAAGAAATCGACCGGTTTCAGGTCGAAATCGAGCTGGACGCCCTTGATGTTGTCGTCGGCGGTGGCGTTGGTGACTTGGGTCGGGTCGCTGGGGTCGAGGAACGTATAGCCCTGGTTGCGGAACTCGGTCTTGAACGCGACCAAAGACCCCACCAGCATCCGCGACTGGAACCGCACCCCGGCCTCGTACAGGGTCAGGTTGGCGGGCAAATGGACCCCGCCATTGTCGCCGGCGCTGGTCTGGAAGCCGCGGGCATAACGCGCATAGAGCGAGAAATTGCGGGTCAGCGTGTAGTTGATACCCGCCGTCGCCGCGACGTGGTCGTAGCTGCCCTCTTGGCGCGTGTAGGTGCCATCGAACGAGGCGCCGAGCGTTTGGATGAGTCCCGGCGTGCCCGGCGGCACCGGCGGGTTGACCACGGCCTGGTTGCCGATATCGACCCGATCCTTGACGTGCTCGTAGCGCGCACCGAAGTCGATGTGCAGGTTATCGCCGATCTTCAGCTCGTCGTTGAAATAGCCCGAGATCGATTCGAGCTTATCCTTGAAGATGCCCTGACCCCAGTCGCCATAGCTGATCATGCCATTGTTGGTCAGCTGACCGATCACGCCATTCGACGCGTTGAGCGCGACAACATCGTAGATGTTCGACCCGTTGGTCACGTCGTTGATCAACGACGCAGTGGCCGATTGGTCGTTATATTTGGTCACGTTGTAATACATGCCGCCGATCGTCAGCGAATTGTCGATCGCGCCACCGCCGAAGTCGAACGTCACGCCGAAATCGCTGCCGAAATCCTTGCTGTCGGTCAGCTGGTGGTTGAGCACCGTTTGCTGCAACAGGCCGTTGCCGTTCAACGCATTCAACGTCGCGGCGTCGGAGACCGGGGTGACCTGCCCGGTCAGCACGTTGCGAATGCCGAAATTGGTCGTGCCGAACGCCGCGGTTCCTTGCGCGAGCAGGGCGGAAATCGGTGAAGCGCCGGGGGTCAGATAGGTCACCGCAGACGCGGGCGGCTGACCGTTCGACCCGGGGAAGATGCCGTTGAAATCGAATGACGACTTCAAATAGCGCGCACGGGCGAAGATGCTGATCTTGTCGGTCAGCGGCTTTTCGAGGTCGATCCGATATTGCGTGGTCTGGGTGTGGATGCCGTCGGCCAGGCTGAACGGGCGCAGGCAGGTGCCGGTCGCGCACGAATCGGGCACCAGGATCTGACCGAAGGCGCGCCCGGCGATATTGTCGCGCAGGCCGTTCAGCCCGGGAACGTCGCGGATCGTACCGTTACCGTCCGACGCGAACGGCATGTCGGCATAATAAGCATCGTGCTGATCACCCTTCTTGAAGGTGAAGCGCAAAAAGCCGCCGCCGGCGAACTTTGTCTCCAGGATCGCCTTCAGATGGTAGGTCGTATAATCGAAATCGGAGCGGCGGAATCCGGGGTTCGACGTCACATAGCCGCCGACCGAGAAAGCGACATTGTCGGCAAGCGGCGCCGAAAAATACCCGTCGGCGCGCAATTCGCCATAACTGGTGCCGGTGAAGCGCGTCATCGCGGTGGCATGGTCGTAGTTCGGCTTGACCGAAATGAAGTTGATCGTCGCCGCCGCGCCGTTGACCGCCAGCACGCCCGACGTGCCGCCTTCGACGGCTTCGAGCCGGTCGATCGTGATATCGTTCTGGAAATATTCGTCGGCCCCGCCCCCGCCGTAGATGATCGGCATGCCGTCTTCTTCGAGCTGGATGAAGGTCTGCGCACCGCCGCGCAGGCCGCGCACCGAATAATTGTTGGAGACCGCACCCGCGGTGCCTTCGACGAAGATGCCCGGGACGAGTTCGAGCGCCTCGGCGGTCGAGCGCGGCGCCTTGCGCTGGATGTCGGCGGCATTGGCCAGCGTGACGTCGGACGACGAGTTGAACAAGGTGCGCTTGCCCGACGTGTTGCCGACGATGACGATGTCGTTGAGCGTCTGGCCGTCCGATTGCGCATCGGTGTTGGGCGGCGTGGTCGTATCGGTCGACTGAGGTGCCGGTGCCGGTGCTGGTGCCGGTGCCGGTGCCGGTGCCGGTGCCGGCTGGGTGGCGCTGGGCGTTTCCTGCGCCATCGCACCGGTCAGCGGGAGGACGGCGGAGCCAACCAGCAGCGCGGCCCTGAACCCGAGTCGAAGCCGCCCGCTACCCGTCGTTTCGCGCTGCTCAGCCTTGACACACGCCGGCACAAAGCGATCGAAAACTCCAGACATGACATCCTCCCTGACGCGTTACGCAATTGAGGCAGCGGCGCTATCTGTTTCTGAAATTAATTTCAACAGCGGATATTTGCTCATTGGACGCTACGGAATCAGCGGGTTTCAACGATTCTCGCTCTATGCCGAACAACCGCGAGGACAGGCTACAAGACCGTCGGTGTCGGTGCTCGACCGCGACCCGGGACCGTGCCGATAAATCCCAGAGCTAAAATCTGCCTCTGTGAAAAAGTTCCCCGATTTGAGACGAATCGACGCGAACGCGATGAACGCCGGCATGCGCTTCGCCCGGGAGTAACGGCTGTCCGACCGCCTGCTCGAACCTTTCGGGATCACAGATCGATGCGGAAATACCGGCTGAAACGGTGTCGCTTTCGTTTCCGGAACGATCGGAAGGCGCGAAATCTCCTGTCGGAAAACAACGCAAAGGTGTTTATTGACACCGGTAGCATTGCTTACGTACCCTGTCCTGAACGGCCAGGCGAGGGAACGGGCATGACGTTGAAACGGCGTGATTTCGTGGCGCTGGCCGGGCTCGGCGCGCTAGCCCCGGCGATAATGCGGGGACAAGGGGCCACGGCGCGGCGTGCTGGGTCGCCCGTTCCAGCAACGGTTCGTCGTCCCGTGAGCATCTCGGTACGGGCCATGGGCGCCGTCGGCGATGGACAGACGCACGATACGCTCGCGTTTCAGCAGGCGCTCGACCGCTGCGCGATGCTCGGCGGCGGTGAGGTTGTCGTGCCTGCCGGCAATTATGTGACCGGGGCGATCGCGATCGGCGCGCATACCACGCTCAGGATCGACCAGGACGCGACGGTGACGGGCTCGCCCGACGTCGCCGACTATCCGATCCGGCAGGTTCGCTGGGAAGGCAAGTTCGTGAAGGGGCGGATCGGGCTGATCTCTGCCGAGAATGCCGACCATATTGCGATTGCCGGCCGGGGAAAATTGATCGGCAACACCGCCATTCCGGGCCGCGTCGACCGCGTGACCGGATTGCGCAATCCCGCGCTGATCGAACTGATCGGGTGCAGCCATGTCGATATCGGGGGCGTGTTCACCCAGCAGAATGCGATGTGGTCGATCCATCCGTTGTTCTGCAACGACGTGCGTTTCCACGACATGGTGATCAATGGCGGCGCCGACGGGATCGACATCGACTCTTGCTCGCGAGTCTCGATCGAGCGCTGCAACTTCGACACTACGGACGACTGCATCGCCCTGAAATCCGGCCGTGGTGAGGAAGGAAACCGGATCGCACGGCCGACCACCGATGTGTTCATCGCCGACTGCACCTTCATCGATCACCGCTGGGGGTGCATCTCGATCGGCAGCGAGACCTCGGCCGGGGTGCGCGGCGTACGCGTCGAGCGCTGCAAAATTCTCGGTGCCGGCACGCACGCGGTCTACATCAAGAGCCGGCCCGGTCGCGGGGCGTTCATCGAGGATATCGCGATGAACGATCTCGACGTCGCAGGCACTAAGGACGGCTTCCTGCGTCTCAACTTCACCGGGAGCGGGTTGCAGGACCAGAGCCCGGTGCCGGGCCTCGCCGGCATCCCGACGGTGCGCAATTTCCGCTTCACCAATATTCGGGTTCACGACGTCCCGGCGCTGGTGACCGGGAGCGAGAACAATCCGGAAAAACCGCTCGACGGCCTCACCATCGCCGGGGTCAGCGGTACTGCCCGGACCGGCATCCAGCTCGCCCATGTCCGCAATGCCGTGTTGAAAAACATCCACGTGACGGGAGTCAGCGGTCCGATGCTCCAGACCTACGACGTGCGTGGCCTGGGTCTCGAACATGCCGTGCCTTTACCGGCGCCGAAGACACCCGGGCCCGTCGCCCCACCGCCGAGTCCCTACGTCCTGGGCTAGGCCAACGGCCGGAGCGCGGAATCGAGGTCCACGACACCGGTTAAAAGAGAGAGGGAAACCATGACCGTCGACCTGAATCGCCGTGACATGCTCGGCGTGGCGATCGCCGCGGCCGCCATTTCGCCCGCCTTCGCGCAGGAAGGCACGCGGCCGGCGGAGAATTGGCCCGCAGCCGGGCCCGACCTCAAGGGCACGCCTGCGAAACCCGTCGTCATTCCGGCTCCCGCCGAACCCGCCGGCCTTCTCTCAAAGGAAGTGATCGAGCTGTGGCCGCAGGGAAAGGTTCCCGGATCGCCTGCCGGGCCCGTACGGCGGCTGGTGCTCGAACGGGGATCGCCGGCAGCGCACGATCGCGCGGTCATGCACGTTTCGCGTCCGATCATGGAAGTGTTCAGGCCTGCCCAGCCCAATGGCGCGGCGATGGTCGTGTTCCCCGGGGGCGGCTATGTCAGATTAGCCATCGACAAGGAGGGCGCAGGGGCCGCACGCTTCCTCACCGAAGCGGGCGTGACCACCTTCGTGCTCAATTACCGGCTCCCGATGGACGGCTGGGCTGCTGGCTATGATTGCGCGCTACAGGACGCGCAGCGGGCGGTGCGGCTGATCCGCGCCAATCCATCGCGTTGGGGCGTGGACCCAGTGCGGATCGGCGTGATGGGGTTCTCGGCGGGTGGCCATCTCGCTGCGTCCCAACTCACGCGACACAATGTCAGGACCTATGATCCGGTGGACGCCGCCGACGGGCAGTCGGCGCGGCCGGACATGGCGGTGCTGGGCTACGCGCCGGTCGGCGCGCGACCGGCGGCGGCCGGCCAGCCCGGGGCGACCGTACCGGCGTTGAACGACCTCGTCGCCACGGGCATGTCGCCTGCATTCGTCTTCCAGGCCGCGAACGATCCCACCGTCAACGTGACCAACAGCCTGACGATGTTCTCGGCGCTGCTCGCGGCCAAGGTCCCGTCCGAACTGCACCTCTATCAAGAGGGCGGTCATGGCTTCGGCTTCAGCCTGCCCCCGGAAATGCCGGCGTCGCGCTGGCCGCAAGACTGGCTGGCCTGGGCCAAACGGATCGGATTCATGGACGGCCGATAGAGTCCGGTATCGCGGCCAGTCCATTTCGAAATCGCCGACCTGCGAACGGCCCGGTCGGTCACAAACTTCTCGTAAAATAGCAACTAAAGGCCGTATCCTCATAGGCGCCGAACGGTCCGCACGACTCGAATCCGGCACGTTCATACATTGCCCAGGCCGGCGCGAACGGCGCGTTGCTGCCGGTTTCCAGGCTCAGCCGGCGATAGCCCCTCCCCCGCGCCTCGCCGAGGATATGGTCGAGCATTCTGCTCCCTGCCCCGCGCCTCAACGCCGCCGGCGCGGTACGCATCGATTTGATCTCGCCCTGCTCGCGATCGAGCTCTTTCAGCCCGCCCATGCCAAGCAGGTCGCCGCCGTCCCATATGGTCCAGAACGTCACGGACGGATGCCTCAACCCGGACAGATCGAGTGCGAACACGCTATCGGGCGGCGAAATCTCATGCATCGACCGCAAATGGTATTCGACCAGCGCGACCACCTCCGGCCGCGAGACGTCGTCCACCTCGATCCGCATCACTCGATCGTTTCGGCTGCATCGACGCCCCACAGATGGCTCATCTCGACAAAGCCGCCGCGACCAGTCACGTCGAAATAGCACCAGCCGTCGCCGCACTTGCTCACGCGCCCGACCACGCCGGGCTCGGCCCGCCAATTGACCTTGCCCGCGAAGCGCGGCGAATCGCGCAGTTCGACGACGTCGCCCATCACCATCGCGGTGCGCTGGTCGCTGAGCAGGCTGGCCTGCATCCAGCCTTGCGTCCCGCCCGGATCCTCGACCTTGCGCCAAAAGGCGCCGCCGCCCTTTTCCTTGTAATTCTCGATCACCTTCACGGGCAGCCCCTGGCGCTGGTATTTCCAGCTGACCGGATAAATGCGGCTCGGCCCCGTTCGCATGAACGCCGACTTTGCGTTGATCGACGCGAAATAAGGCGGCTTCTTTTCCACCAGCGCGGCAATCGCCGGCACCGCGATCGCGGCCGCCGCGATCCCCGACAACGCCCAGCCAATACGCATGGCCATCCCCCTTTTACGCTATAACCGATTCGTACCTATCGCGCAGGCGCGCCGGTGCATCAACCGCATTGACCAAAACCCTTTACGCGGCCAAGCCGAGCATATGGCCGGGTCCAAGCGCAAACCTCGGGTGATCGTGACGCGCGAGCTGAGCGATGCGGTGATGGACCGCATGGCCGAATTGTTCGACGCGCGCCTCAATCGCCAGGATATCGCGATGACCCGCGACGAGCTCGTCGCCGCAACTCAGGACGCCGACGTCCTCGTACCCACGGTCACCGACACGATCGACGCCGACCTGATCGAGGCGGCGGGCGACAAGCTCAAGCTGATCGCCAATTTCGGCAACGGCGTCGACCATATCGACCTCAAGGCGGCACGCGCGCGCGGCATCCTGGTGACCAATACGCCAGGCGTGCTGACCGAGGACACCGCCGACATGACGATGGCACTGATCCTGTCGGTGCCACGTCGCCTGGCCGAGGGCGAGAAGCTCGCACGATCGGGCCAGTGGAGCGGATGGAGCCCCGGCGCGATGCTCGGCCACCGCATCGGCGGCAAGACCTTGGGCATTGTCGGCATGGGACGGATCGGCCAGGCGGTCGCGGTGCGCGCGCGCGGCTTTGGCCTCTCCGTCCACTACCATAATCGGCATCGCCTGCCCGAAAGCGTCGAGCAGGAGCTCGCGGCAACCTGGCATGCCGACCTCGACGAGATGCTGGCGGGGTCCGATGTCATCTCGATCCACACCCCGCACACCGACCAGACCGAGCAATTGATCGACGCGCGCCGCCTGTTGCTGCTCAAGCCCGCGGCCTATATCGTCAACACCTCGCGGGGGTCGGCGATCGACGAAGCTGCGCTGATCGAGGCGCTCGAACGCGGCAGGATCGCCGGCGCCGGGCTCGACGTGTTCGCGCACGAGCCCGAGATCGATCCGCGCCTGCTGGCGCTGCCCAATGTCGTCCTGCTGCCGCATATGGGATCGGCGACGTTCGAGGCGCGCGCCGCGACCGGCGAGCGCGTCATCCGCAACATCCAGCATTGGGCCGACGGCCACCGGCCGCCCGATCAAGTACTCGAGGGGTGGATCTGATGGTGAACCGGGGGTTTGTGCTGGTGCTTCTGCCGCTCGCTGCGTCGCTCGCCGTGCTGGCGCACGCCCAGGACGCTACGGATAGTGGCAGCGATAGCGGCGCGGGCTGGGAGCTGCCGCGTCACCAGATGGCCGGGAACCCATCCAGCGCGCCAACCAACTACGATTGTGCGAAAAAGACCTGCATCTACCTGGTCAATTTAAGCAATCACAGGGTCACGGAATTCCACTACGCGATCGCTGAAGAGAATGGTGCGCCGCACTGGAGCGGCAATGCCTTCCCGAGCAATTTCGTGTTCAATTCCAAGCGCTGGACGATGTGGTTTCCGCCGAACAAAATGGGCTGCCGGCTCGACCTCAAGGTCGTGCTGACCGTCGACGGCAAGAACCGGGAGGAAAGCGGTACGTTCGACGTCTGCGCCAATCCGACCTTACTCTTCACCATCCGCGACCCCCTCGAGAAAGGGGTCGAGGGCAAGGTCACGGTCGATCCCGTATCGCCGAACGTGCCGACGCCGCCGGCATCACTCGCTAAGCCCTAGGGTTTAACTGCCGAGTTCGGCCAGCCACTCACCGATCATCGCGCGTCCCGCCGCCACTGCGGCGGGACCCCGCCGATCATGCGTGGCGCGCAGCGCGTCCGGTGTTTCGCCAGCCGCGGCAATGTCGGCGACGTCGTTGGTCAACCAATGTTCGAAGCGTTCGTCCTCGCCCATTTCGGCGTGGAATTGCAGCGCGAGCAGGTTGCGGCCGCGCGCGAAAGCTTGCGCATAAGGCACCGTCGTCGCGAGCAATTCGGTCGCCCCGGGCAGGTCGAATGTATCGCCATGCCAGTGCAACAGATCCACTCCATCGAGATGCTTCAGCGGCCCCGCCTTCCCCGCCTCGGTCAGTGTCACGGGGGCAAAGCCGATCTCGCGCACCGGTCCCCTGCGCACGTCGGCGCCCAGCGCGGCGGCGATCAATTGGCTGCCCAGGCATACGCCCAGCGTTGGGCGATCCGCTGCCAGCCGCCGGCGCAGCACCGCGATCTCCTCGCTCAGCCACGGAAAGCGGTCGGTATCGTAGACACCCATTGGCCCGCCCATCACCACCAGCAAGTCGGGCGACAACGTGTCGAGCGCGGCACATCCGACATGATGCGCGGCTACTCGCTCGATGACATATCCCGCTGCCTCGATCGGCTCGCGATAGCCAGCAATGCCTTCATGATCGACGTGGCGGAGGACAAGTGCGCGCTTCACCCTGTCAGGCTAACGCGTTCGTGCTGCATCGCAACCAAGCTCCACTTGGCCTACCCCGCAATCTATCTTTTGATCAGTCCCCCGTCAGGATACGATCGACCAATTGCTTAACCGTCGGCACGAAGCCGTTCGAATAGAACGGATCTCTCTTGAAATTATACGCACCGTGCCCGGCGAACATCAGATTCTGGTCGACATCGCCGCCATGCGCGATCTCTTGCAAGGTCTTCTGGATACAGAAGCTGCGCGGGTCGGCCAGCCGTCCGGTCGAATTGGTCTCGCTGTCGGCCCAGCTCGAGAACAGGCATTGCGACAGGCAGCCCATGCAATCCGCTTGATCCTTGCGAATCTCGGCCTTCTCGGTCGGCGACACGAACACCAAGGTGTTGTCGGGGGTCTTCAGCGCTTCGGTGAAGCCGTGCCCGAACCATTCGCGCGCGCGGAGCAGGTCATTCCTGGTCACCCAGAAGTTCTTGCCCTTCACCCCGACGTCGAGCTGGAAAGTATGGTCGCCCGCTTCCTGGGTGGAAAAGGCGATCTGGCGCTCGGACCGCGCCTCGAGCGAGCGCAGGAACGGATTGCGCACCGCTGACGAATAGAAGCCGGTCGGCGAGAAGCGGTGCAACAGCACGGCGCCTTCCTCGATCTGGGTCAGCCGCGACTTCCACGTCTCTGGGATCGGGCTTTCCTGCGTGAGCAGCGGGCGCGTGCCGAACTGGAACGCGATCTTCCCGAGTTCGGGATTGTCGATCCAGTCGTTCCAGTCGCGCAGGAACCACACGCCGCCAGCCATCACGATCGGCACGTCGTCCGATATGCCGCCCTCGCGCATCGTCTCGCGCAACTCCTTGACGCGCGGATAGGGATCCTGCGGCACGAGCGGGTTTTCGGCATTGGACAGGCCGTTATGCCCGCCCGCCAGCCAGGGATCCTCATAGACCACCGCCGCGAGCCATTCCGCCGCCTTCGAATACGCGCGCTTCCACAGCGCGCGGAAGGCGCGGCCGGAGCTGACGATCGGCAGGTAATTGACGTTGTACGACGCCGCGATCTCGGAAAGCTTGTAGGGCATGCCGGCGCCGCACGTCACGCCCGCGACGAGCCCGCGCGTGCGTTCGAGCACGCCATGCAGCACGCGCTGCGCGCCACCCATTTCCCACAGCACGTTGATGTTGATCGCGCCCTTGCCGCCGGCGATCTCGAACGCGCGCTTGACCTGCTGTACGGCGCCTTCGATCGCATATTCGACCAGCTCCTCGTGGCGTTCACGACGCGTCAGCGCCTTGTACACCTGGGGAATGATCTTGCCCTCGGGGTCGTAGCTGTCGGCATTGACCGCGGAGACCGTACCGATACCGCCCGCAGCGGCCCAGGCGCCGGCGCTGGCATGGTTGGTCGCGGCGACACCCTTGCCACCCTCCACCAGCGGCCACACTTCGCGGCCGTTATAGACTATAGGCGTCAAGCCCTTGAACACGTAACTCTCCTGCGAACGACAACGAACGCCTATAACGTTTCGCTGCATGTACGCGAGCAAATACTCGTCAGGACAGGACGCCTGCCCGGCCCAATGCTTGCTCGTATAAATGCGCATAGGCGGCGATCATCGCCTTGTCGTCATACTCGGCGACCGCCTTGGTGCGGTTGGCCTTGCCCACCACCGCGCGGAGCTTGGCATCGGCCGCCAGCGTCTGGATCGCGTCGCGCAAATCGACCTCGCCCGAATGCGGGGTGATGTAGGGGCGGTTCGCCTCGCTCACCATGTGCGGGATGTCCCCCGCCGGGACGGAGGCGATTGGCAATCCCGCCGCCATTGCTTCGACCACCGAGATCGGGAATTGCTCGCTCAGCGACGACAACGCCATGATGTCGAACAGTCCGACATATCGATGCGGTTCGGGCAGAAACCCGGGCAACAGCACCTTGTCCTGCATTTCGAGCGCACGCGCCGCCATCTCGATCTTCGCCCGCTCTGGCCCCTCGCCGACGATGACCAATCGCACGCGCGCCGAACAGCCGGCGGTCGCACGCACCAATGCCGGCAGGTTCTTGACCTCGCGCAACCCCGCCAGGGCACCGACAATGACTTCGCCCGGTTTGCGCACAAGCCCTGGTATCCCCTTGGGATCGGGTTTTTTCATGTAGAGCGCGGTGTTGATCCCGTTGGGAATTCGACGCAGCCGCGGCGCCGATTGCTTCCAGATATTGGTCGCCACCCATTCGAGCGTCATCGACGGCACGACCACGGCATAGGCCGCGGGGAACGCCATCCGGCGATAGACCGCGCGCTGCGGCTTGAGCTTCATCGCCTCGTCGGCGTTGAACCCGTCTTCGTGATGCACGATCGGCGGCATGTTCCTGGCGAACACGCGCTTCGCCATCACCGCGTCGATCGCGCCCCAATTATAGCTCAGCACCAGGTCGA
>Ga0307513_10011473_pt1 | contig 11012 bp, 9 predicted proteins | sample 15_EM_MG_FD_202174 | JGI IMG/M metagenome (GOLD analysis project Ga0307513, IMG submission 202174) | Populus trichocarpa ectomycorrhiza microbial communities from riparian zone in the Pacific Northwest, United States - 15_EM | ecosystem: Host-associated > Plants > Roots > Unclassified | place... | reverse complement strand
CTCCTTGTGTAATTAAGAAGCTTTGTCGTCACTTTGTTTCCTAAGTCAGCTTGGATTCTTTAGTTTTCTTAGTTGTGTTTTCTCCTCACCAAACAAGGAAATAAAAAATAATAATAAATCATAATAATTAAAGGAAATAATTAATGTTCCCATACATAATAGGAAGTCCAAAACTAATTAGGAATCCACAAAACACACAGAAACATCATGTGAAAACACAATAAATTATAATATGTGTAAAATAAATAAAATACCAAATAGATTAAAAAAAAAAAAGGTTCAAGTATAGTAAATGGATACAATAGAGTAAAAGATAAGAAGAGTTGAGTGACAAAAATAGAATTAAGAAGTAATGAGGGCCAATGTGTAAATAGTTAAAAGCTAGACTATAAATGCTTTATATTTTTTCTCTTTTGGCCGTGAGTTGAAACAAAGAGAGGGGGAGGAATTGTGTGATTTTTCTACTTAAATTCTTGTTGCTTTCACCAATTCAAGTGAGTAATTAGGGTAATTAACTAGTTAAACATCAAGAGGGGGTGATTTTAAGGTGGTGAGTGCTTTGGAGGAAGAATTTCAAGCTAGGGTTTGAAGAGGGAGGAGAAGAAAACTTGATTTTTCTTGCATTCTTTCCTTGAATCCTTATCAAAGTGAGGTAAATAACATACTCCAATTGATTAATTCCTCTAATTTTATGTTTGATGAAGGATTATGCAAAATTTTGATTATGTGAAGTTGTGGATGTATGTTATAAATTGTGAGAATAATGCAAATTATGATTTAGCCATGTTAGAAAGCATGAATTATGGTTGGATAAGTGTTTAATTTTAAATAAAAGAAACAAAATTTTTTCCCCCATTTTAATTGAATTTTCGGCCAAAAAAGGAATAATTTAGGGGATTTGAGGTTTTAATTCAATTGTTTGGAAATGTGGGAAGATATAGGTTTATAAGTGTTATTATATGAAAGGAGTAAGAATTTTTCAAAGAAAAAAAATCTTCACTTTCTTTCCTAGGTTATTTTCAGCTAAAAGAAGAAGAAAATTAGAAAATGGAGTTCAGTAATATTATTGAGAAATCTTGCCAAATTGAAGATAATTGATGTTGATAGGTTAAATTGAATAGGGATTTTTGTGAAAAATAAATATGTAATTGGTATTAGAATTTTACCGGTTCAAATGAATGAACAATGACAGTAAATTGTGTTGGTGCAGAGGAGGCTGCAAGACCTAATCAGCAATAAGGGACCTCTTCACGCGCACAGATACCGGGTAGGTGTTCGACACCTTGGAGTAGTTAAATAGTTTAATTTTATTATCGTAGAAGAAATTTTGTAGATTGTAATTTTAGTGTAAAGTTCAAAAGAAAATTATTTCTTGGTTACTGAAAATAATGCCATGTTGAATGGGTAAACCGTGAAAATTATTTCTTAATTACTGGAAATAACACCCTGTTCAATGAGTAAGTCGTGAAAAATTATTTTCTGGTTACTGGAAATAACGCCTTGTTAAAATTATTTCATGGTCACTGAAAATAACGCCCTGTTGAATGGGCGAAACGAGAAGATTATCTCCTGGATACTAGAAATAATGCCTGGTTGAATGGTTATGTTAAGAAAATTAACTTATGAGTTAATGGGATAACCACTTGGTATAATATAGATTTATTCTCTGTGTCTAGAAAAGAATATATGAAATTGTAAATTACAAAAAATAAGACAATTTATTAAATGATGTGAAAATTACCTTATGTACATGAATAGTTAGTCCTTATTCAATTACTTGTTGAAATGTACAATTTTAATATGTTTAATGTGATTATGTTTTTAGGTACATCGCACCCTCGAACTGGAATGTAGATGCTTGGATAATTAATTTTGCTATGTAATTAATGTAATTGGAAGAAGTAATATTTTGTTGTAATATGCTTTTATAACTAAGAATTGAAATGTTTAACTTATTATCTTGTGTATGATGTAATTTATGATGTTGATGTTATTAAGTTGAATTATGGTTGGTTGTATATATATTTTGAGCTCAAATACTTTTTTTGAAAAAAAAAATAGATGATACATGTTATGAATTTACTAGCTTTTAATAAATTGTTCTATAGAAAATAGAAATGAGATATTGATATATGCTTGAGTTTTGAAAGTCCAAATGATGGATGGATATTGTGATTGATGTTACAAGTTGAGAAATGATTGAGTCGATAACTTGGTATCGAAAGAATATGAAGGAAACTCTGCCGAAATTTTAGTAAAACATATAAGTATATAAAAAAAAATTGGTAACTACGAATATATGTCATATATTTTGAGTTTACAAGATTAAGGTTGTTACATATTATGCATATGGACATTCAACTTTTAATGAGTTTTATTTGATGGATGGTTACTTGTTCAAAGAGAATAGATTGTGTGTTCCTGCTATTTCTTTGTGTGAATTGCTAGTTCATGAAGCATATGAAGGTGGTTTAATAAGTCACTTTGGGGTTATGAAAACTTTGGATGTATTGCATGAGTATTTTTATTGGCCAAAAATAAAAAGGCATGTGTAACGAATCTGTGAACAATGCATTGCTTGTAGAAAGGAAAAATCTAGAGTGCAACTACATGAGCTGTATACACCATTACATGTGCCCATAAACACCAGCAAGGACTTTATACACCATTACCTATTTGACATAGGTTTTGATTCGAGGTTAAATCCTTTCAAGGAGAGAGAGGATGATGTGGATCAGCCCATGAACACCAGCAAGGATCCATTACATATTCCAAATAGCCCAATGACTCAGTTTAAGAAAAGGCATTGAATGCATTGGTTTTGAAGTTTTCAACCAGGTTAAATTTGAAGGTTCCATTGGAGTATCAAGAGGAGGCCTTAATACATCTTATCCATGAGCAAGAGGGGTCCAATCCAATATTATTTGGGCAATGAGGTTTTGATACAATGTTGCCAATTTTTCAAATTTTCAGCTAGACTTGTGTTTATGATGTGTAATATCCCACATCAGTGGGTGAGGACTTGAGGGAGGGCCTTATATGAGCATGCTCACCTTGACTAGTAAGACGTGTTTTGGAGCCATGCGTGGCTGCCAAAAACAAATCCGTGAGGCCCATGGGTCAAAGCGGACAATATCTTGCTAGTAGGGTGGGGTGTTTCAAGTTGGTATCAGAGCCCAACTCACTGGTTGTTCGATGGTGCCGACGAGGTCGTCTTGCTCCATAAAGGGGGTGGATTGTAATATCCCACATCGGCAGGTGAGGACTTGGGGGATGACCTTATATGAGCATGCTCACCTTAACTAGTAAGACGCGTTTTGGAGCCATGTGTGGCTGCTAAGAACAAATCTATGAGGCCCATGAGTCAAAGCAAACAATATCTTGCTAGTAGGGTGGGGTGTTTCATTATAAATCTTGGCAAAGTCAGAATCATTAACATACAATTCCTTCACATATTCAAAGTCTAGCAATCTAGTATTCATGGTATTTAGAAAAACATACATGCGCGAAAGTGCATTAGCCACCATGTTCTCTTTGTCTTGCTTATACTTGATTACGTAAGGAAAAGTTTCAATGAATTCAACTCAGTTTTCATGTCTTCTATTCAACTTATATTGTCATTTTAGATGCTTCAATGACTCATGATCTGAATGGATTATGAACTCTTTTCACAAGTAATGTTGTCATGTCTCAAGTGCTCTTACCAGTGCATAGAGTTCTTTGTCATAAGTGGTATAGTTCAAGGTTGTTCCACTTAACTTCTCCCTGAAATATGCAATAAGTCTTCGATCCTGCATCAAAACAACACCTATTCATATTCCAGATGCATCACATTCTATTTCAAATGCTTTCGTAAAGTCAAGTAAAGCCATTGGCCCTACGGTTCCAGTAAAGACTTGTCTCCTCCTCCTCTTCAAAACCCTTTATTCTAGATTATTTGTATTTCAATGTATAAATTTTTAAATTTGTAATAAATATTTGATTTTTATATTAATTTAATTTCTTTTAATTATTTTCTACTTCTGTTTAATAGATTTAAAAAAAATTATTTTTAAACTATTATTGATGGTTTAACTAACGGATTAAGTCCATCGGTATATTCTATAGAATTAGAAAAGAATTATTGCAAATACCACAGTGCCACTGTTTAATCACCGACAGTTTTATTCTGTTGATAATATTAAATAAAATCACTGATGAAATTACATACGGTCTTTTTATCAGTGACATGTCATATTACCGATGGAATAAAAAACATCATTGATGAAATTACATATAGTGTTTTTGTCGGTGATGTGTCATATTCACCAATGAAAATACTGACGGATTAAAACAAATAATTTTTTTTTTGTTTGGCATGCTTTTGTCATTTGTAAATTTATCGGTAATTTCATTACTGACAAACTCATTGATAAATCTTAAATCACTGACAATAAGCTTTCTAACGAAGTGTTTATGTTTGTGAGCCTATCAGTAAAAGTCATGCCGATGGATTGAGTGTATAAATATCAACGGAATATTATATCTGGAAATTGAAAAAATTTGGTAGTGGATGTTTAGCTTGCATCATGCATGAAAATCATGGCAATTGTTGTTTTTGCTTTTAAGTTAGGTGTGAAGTTTATAGACTAGCCTTTAGTGTTTTTTTACCACATGCATGCTAGAGCGGTTTCGTGTACCATGTAATATGGAATATGAATGTATTGCATGGGATTTGTACATATACTTTAAAATATACACTTATTAAAAATCTCAACCATTCTTTTTTAACACTTGTATGGCCAAGCTCTTTCAAAAGATGGTTTCCGCATATTTTGGCATTGAAAAAAAAAAACATTTGTTTTGTTCCGTATAAAAAGAAAAAAAAGCCAAAAAAAAATATACCTTTCCATATTTTAGCTTTTTTCTGTCATAACGTTATACAAAAGATAAAAAAAAATATAAAAATATTTTCTTTCATATTTGTACTTTATAACAAGTTTATAAAGTTTATAGAACTTGACTCAAATTTCATAAACACCAAAAAAAACCAATTTTGTTTTTATTTTTAATATCAGGATTTATGAACTTACATATAAGATATATTTCTAAAATTAAAAAAAAAAGATCAAATTCAGCCCATAATAATAAAATAACCCTAATTTTCTCTCTTCTTTTATTTACTTTTTAATATTTAAGGAATTACAAACTTATACGTAAGATATATTTTTAGTATTAAGGGAAAAAAATATAAAATATATTTTGGATTTAGAATGGTTAGGTTTAACCAATAAAGTCATGATCAATCTTAGTAAGGTGAATCTGTTTTAAACAATAGATGAAATAATGGTTAAAAAAACACAACAGAGCCTTAGTAATAATCAGACAAATGAACAATGCAACTTTCCTTAGGTTGGATGTATTAAGGGTAATATTGTTTTCTCTATACACAACCAATCATTTTATCTAGATTTTGTAGACCAGTTAGGGTTCCTAGTGACCAAAACACTAAGTGGAGACTTCAAACCTGTAAACTATAAAAGGATAAGAATTCCTTATTCTTTTCACACCCAAACCCGATCCAAAAATATGATCGCCACGACATCGTACATGTACGATATATGGGATCCACATAGGGATGATAGCCTTAGCTTTCAAAACAACTCGTGCATGCTTTAATTAGCCTAGTGTTTTAAAAGATGCTACATATATGGTAAATAAATGTGATAAATGCCAAAGGTTTGCTTTAGTTCCTCGCTAACCTTCTGCAAAGGTAACTACCATTGCTTCTCTATAGCTATTTTCCTAGTGGGGAATGGATATATTGGGACCATTCCCAAAAACCCCTAGATTTGGTAATAGTTGAATATTATTTTTTGGTTTGGGTTGCCCTGAACATTGATCACTGATAACGAAACCTAATTTGATAACAAAAATATGAGGGATCAATGTCAAAGGCTTAAGATTGAGCATTGATTCTCCTCGACCTCACTTCCATTGACAAATGGACAAGTTGAGCTCACTTACAAAATAATATTAAATGGATTGAAAAAGAAGATAGAATGGGCTAAGGGAGAATGAGCTAAACTACTAGATGAGATTTATAGGCCTGCAAAACTATGAAAAAGACTTCCACAGGAAAAACACCATTCTTGCTAACATATGGCATCGAGGTCGTAATCCCTACTGAAATGGGATGCCTCAATCATAAAGTATTAGTTTTCTTCATCAACAATAATGATAAAGAGATGATGGGCGAACTTGGACTTGATTGAGGAAGTTAAACTTAGTATAGCAATTAAAAATGAGGCATTTTGATACCTAGTCTCTCAATACCACAATGCAAGAGTAAAAAACAGAAGATTTAAAGTGGGAGACATAGCATTAAAGAAATTGGACGAACTGGTAATTCTTGAGGGTAAACTCATTAAGTTTAATATGTATCATCTATAAGATGAATAAGTAAAAGTACTTTCCTATGCATGACACTCAGACCTTTTAAAGATGTATTTTTGTTCAATCTCTTGCATCTCTAATTAGCCATGTATCTCCAACGAGTTTTATATCTCATGTGTATCTCTAATATGATTGCTATATATATGTTTCGTTGTCTTGGTTTTGGAACTAAAATCTTTTTCAATGAAGTTTTAATTTTCCATATTAATCTTCATATCTCCATGCAATCTCCAAGGTTTTATTCTCTTGGGTAAGTTCTCCAAGTTAATATTTGATTATTTTCTCAATGTTGTCTCTAAGGTTTTATTCTCTTAGTTAAGTCCTCCAAGTTAATATTTGATTATTTTCTCTATGATTAATCTTCATATCTCCATGTAATTTTCTTCAAGGTTTATCTCTTCTGACTATTTTTTCCTAGGGATAATTGTTCTACAAATTAAAATATTCTCTAAATAGTCAAGACAGACTGAGATATATAGTAGCTGGGGTCAGACTAAGTTAAACATTACCTTGATCAAACCAGGCTAAACATGCAGCTTAGTTAGATATCCCAATCAAACAGAACTACACTTGTAGTTCGGTCTCAACCGAGCAATACGATCATTCCTACCCAACTTAAAATTTTTCTTCAAATTGGATTATTTTTCTTCAATTTGTACCCCATAGACAATTTCTCATGAAACTATTAATCTCCAAATTACACTTAGTTTATACTCCAAAAATAGATAACCATATGATAAATTCAACTTCCTTTAATTCATTATCGAAACATACACAACACAATACTACATAGTAAATACAAAAACATTACATAATAAAAATATAATGCCAAACACATCAAATAGAATACAAGTACTACTTATGGTCTCCTACTCTTAGTCTGGGTCATCAAACAAATATTGACCTTCAGAGGTCGTTATAGCTTTCCTAGGTTGAATCTTATTAAAAGAAGGCATGTTGCCATGAAACAAATAGGAGAAATCTATATTAATGTTCTTAAGAGTTGTTTTTGGAAGTGAACGTCTCCCATCATGTCAACCAATCCATCCTCCACTATTATTTTTAATGCGGGATTGTTGTTGTAAGTAGTCTCAAAGTCAGATGGGTTTTCTCCTAATACTTGGAAATGTAAGCATTCTGCTTGTAACCAAGTCATCTCACCCTATACCTTAGCAAGTTCATAATGCACACTAGCTATTGCACTCTAGATATCAGAAAATGTATTTTCAAACTCTTTAATTCTCTTCTTAAGACTAACCACTTCTTGTTTGGACTCCACAATAACAGCATTAAAGGATACAAGCTCTGTATAGAGAGCATTTCTTTATATGTGTAAGGAGCAATAGGTTGACTATAGTTCACGAAGACTCTCCTTTATATGAATTTGTCTCTCCTTGCAGGTTATAATCTCTTGATAAGCTAGCATTAAAGATTTGGTTATCTGCACATGTTCTTCTTCCCATCTCTAGAGAGCTAATACTTGTATTTGGAAATTTTGGAAAGAAAAAAAAAAGAACCTTCTATTAATAATGCTAAAAATAGTAAATGATAATAATAAGGATATTAATATCTTCATACTCACATGGAAAGCTACAGACATGTTATTGGTCAACTGATTAGATAGACCACCTCCTCTAAATTGGTGTATATCCGAGGAAACTGAGATATTCTGGCAAAAATATCTATATTTTAGCCATGATTATCTACAATCGAAGGATTATCCCCAAATATAAAAGTCATAAAGTCTCTCTCTATCAATATAAATTACCTTTCTATGAGGTTGAAATCCCACCAAAAAAGATTTCTTAGGTTGGGAACCACAACCACTGGTTGTTCTGTAGCTTAAAAAACATTGAGGTAAATGGCTGGTGAAACCAAAGGAGAGGAGAAGAAGAAGTGCTAAAATTGTGTTACCACTCAAATTTACATGAATATTAATAGGACATATTGCAACATGCACAAGACTTGGTGGGGGTAATAACATGTACAAGGCTTGAAAGTGGACTTGGCGTGGGTGTCATTGGCATAAGAGAACTAGGAATAACAGGTTGTGAACTATGTCCCTTCTTACTCCTCTAGTGCAAAGCATATATGCTCCCAGCAGTTTCCATGTCAATATTAGTCTCCATCTCACCACTTCCCTGTTGAGATTCTCTTATTACCTCTATTTTAGGTTCAAGTTTCTTTGTTTTAGTCTTGTCTCCCTTCTAAGATTCCTCCTCTTAAGACTCTTTCTCCTCTTAAGTATCCTTTTAACGATGATGATGACAATAAAGAAGAAGTTGGAGCTCATTGATCTTTCTTCTTGTTCTTCAATAGTCTTAGAGAGTAAAGCCCATATATAAACAACATAGACAAATAATAATATAACAGATATATTCCAAAAGCAAAGAAGATGAAAAATATCTCTCGTACCATAAATATTGTTGCTTAGAAAATACCCTTTAGCCAACCGAAAAAGATAGTATTGACAGTTATCATCAAGATTTCTGAAGACATTCTCCTTATTTGGGCATAAAAAAGGAGCAATATTACCTATGACAGATACCCTCCAAACCAGATAACATCCCCACACCTTTTTAGAAGAGGTTATTGAACCACTATAACCTCTTATTAACCAATCATTCATCTAATTTTTTATTGATAGTGATTTATCTTGAAAAATATTGTTCAAGGGATTTCGTATTCTCCTCCTAGAAAAAAGTATAAAACCATGTCAGCCATTTCTTACCCTAAAACAAAGTAGATAAATTATAACAATATATAAAGAAATCAACAATTAGGACTTGATCTTTAAGTCTGAAATACTTATAAAAAATTATTGGAGTCATCCACCCATTTGGATGCAACTGGCTCACACACAGGTTGTAGTAGAAAAATACATCTCTAACAAAACTAGACAAGGAAAAGAAATACCCAAACTTAAAAATACACATAGGTGTTGTGATCTCAAAATTCCCAATTGTTGCCTTAGGTGTCACACTTATTCTTTCATGTTTAAGGTTAGTTGAGTAATAACATTAATGTTTACAAAACCTCTATATAGGTCTAGGGGTTAGGGTTGACTAGTTTATTGTCTAGAGGATAGATGTCTCTTATCACCTTGATGAAAAGGTCCAACTGTTAAGTTCCTAAGTATCATACATGCAACAGAAACAATAAAATAAAATTATTTGAAAATCCCTAGGATCCCATTAGATAGATTTAGTTGTTTAGAGATTTATTACATGAAGATCTGATCTTATTTGACTTTGAATAATTCTTTAAAGGAAGGGTTGTTGCAAACTATAAGTCGTCTAATTGTTCATCCTCCAATGGTAATCCACATGAACCACCAGTGAAAAATCTCCTAAATTTTTATTTAAGATTGTTATGCCTAAAGTGTTAGCTATTTATTCTGTGACTTGCATAGTTTTTTTGTCTAACAAACAACAACTATAAAAATAAGAGGCATATCGTACTATTTATAGGAAAATCTGAAAAATCCTATAAATTAGTAAAATATCAATTTGCCCCGTGACTAATATTCATATATTAATTTAGGATAATTTTAGTAATTAACTCAATCAAGTACTTACTTGATTTTTCTAGTTCTAGAAATATAACTCATGTATTAATTATATTCTAGTCTTTAATTTCTAAAATATATTTTAATCAAGTCATACTTAATTAAATCATCTCAGTTTAATTTATGACTAATAGTTCTTATGTGTGTGACTCATTAGGTTCCTAATATGTTGGCCCAAATATAAATTATAATTCTAATTAAATATAATTAAATAAATTAAATAATTTAATTTATTATCAATTCAATAGTTAATTAATTTATATTTGAAGATCAGGTGCAACATCTGGCAACGTGTCATGATCCCTTAAATATTAAAAAATTCATTAGTGGTTTGATTTAACATTTCAATGACCGGTTTCTCAGTGTAATTAATATCATTGCATAAATAATTTTCTAATTTAGCATTAAATCATGGAGTATGTCTACCATGTTAAATCATGTTTGTTCTTTACTTAATAGTCATTGATCATTTAAACAAGATTTGAAAGTCTTTTCAAATCTCATTCCACATTGGCCAAGGATTTCTTAGTCAATACAATTTGAGAACATATAAAATAATTTTTGTAATTCACCTAGGGTGATAAATCCTTTCTTGATCACTCAAGTACCTTCATCTAGTTCATGTTATATCCAATATCTGCTCCTTCATTACCTCGATTAAGATAACATATAATAGAATCAAAGCATATCATTCTCTATATAAGATAACTTAGTGATCTTAAGTCTAAGGATCACTTGCACAACCATCATGTGGGCCTTTTTATATACATAGGTGATCTTTCCATATGGAATTCTCATGCGGATCGGTTCAATATACATGTCTTATGACGAGCACCTACATATTAGTTATATGTATCATTTATACCTCAGTTTAAAAGAACAACCGCTTCCTTTCATAAAGAAAAAAACATAATATGTATCATTCTATACAACTATAATAAATATCCAGTAGTTAAGAAAGCATCACAGGGAACATTTTAAGAACAATGCTTTAATGCAATAGAAATCT
>Ga0307513_10011472_pt1 | contig 11012 bp, 10 predicted proteins | sample 15_EM_MG_FD_202174 | JGI IMG/M metagenome (GOLD analysis project Ga0307513, IMG submission 202174) | Populus trichocarpa ectomycorrhiza microbial communities from riparian zone in the Pacific Northwest, United States - 15_EM | ecosystem: Host-associated > Plants > Roots > Unclassified | place... | reverse complement strand
GCCGAGCCGGCACCCTCGTCGCCACAAGAACTGGCCTCGCTGCTGAAGCTCGACACCGACAAGTGGGCGAAGCTGATCCGGGCCAAGAACATCAAGGCCGAATGACATGAGCCGCGAACCTGTGCGCGTTCCGCTGGTGCAACCCGGCACCCGCCCCGAACTGGCTAAAGTCGAACAGCGCATCCTGGCCGAACGCGGGCGCGTGTCGCTGCTCTACCAGGTGCTGCTGAACAGCGAGCCGATCGCCTCCGGCTGGGAACGCCTGCTCACCGCGGTGCGCAATCAGACCGGCGTGCCGGCCGACCTGCGCGAGCTGATGATCCTGCGCGTGGCGGTGCTCAATCGCGCGGCCTTCGAGTTCGACGCGCACGTGCCGCATGCCGAACGCGCCGGTGTGCCGGCCGAGAAGATCGCCGCGCTGCGCGAGCCCGGCATCGCGGCGCTGTTCTCGCCTGTCGAGCATCTGGTGCTCGAACTCACCGATGCCATGACGCGTGACGTTGTCGTTCCCGAAGCCTTGATCGAACGCCTGCGAGCTCTGTTCAACGCACGCGGTCTCGTGGAAGTGGTGGCCACGATCGCTGCCTACAACATGGTCTCGCGGGTGCTGGTGGCGCTGAACATCGAGCACGAAGGCAGATGAGCGAGCGAACTATCTGGCTGCAGCAATTCCCATGGCCCGGCGAGGCTGGGCGTCTGGCTCGCCTGCCCGCCGGTACGCAGGTGTGGCGCTCAGTCGAGGGCGATCAGGGCTGCGGCTATTTGACAGACGCCCCGCCCACAGAGGACGCCGGCTGGACGCCGCTGCTATGCCGTCTGGCGCTGCAAGGCGCAGCCGCGGGGTTGGCCGTGGGTTGCCACTACGTCGTCGAAACCGATGTGCTGCCCGAACACGAGAGCGAGTTCAACGCCTGGTACGACCAGGAACACCTGCCCGGCTTGGCCGGCGTGCCGGGCACGGTGCGGGCCGCCCGCTATGTGCGGCCTGCCGGTTCACCGCGCTACTACGCCTGCTACGACCTGGAGTCCCCCGACGTGTTGGGCTGCGAGGCCTGGCTCGCGGTGCGCGCAACGGCGTGGAGCTCGCGCGTGCGGCCGCTGTTTCGTCACACGCGCCGCACGATGTACCGGCGCGTGAGTCCCGTGGAGTGAAGGAACACCGCTGATCTGACCCATCAAGCCGTTGCCACGGGCTCGGCCTGAGCGGCTCGCCGGCTGACGGCTGAAACCGGCTCGCCCTTCAGGCGATGGTCGGACCACACCTGCCGCCACCGCCGTGCGCCAGGCTGGCCATGGCGCAGGCCCAGCATGTGGCGCGACACGTGCGACCAAGGCTCGCCTTGCGTCGACACACCAGCCATGTAGGCGACCATCTGCGCCTCGACCTCGTCGCGCGTCAGAGACTGCGGTGCCGTGCCGAAGAAGCGTTGGTCCCAATCGGCCATGCACCATGGGTTGTGATATGCCTCGCGGCCGAGCATCACGCCGTCGACGTGAGCCAGGTGCTCGGCGATCTGGTCGTTGGTCGTCACGCCGCCGTTCAGCACGATCGTGAGGCCGGGAAAGTCGCGTTTCAGCTGATAGACCGTCTCATGGCGCAGCGGCGGCACTTCACGGTTCTCTTTCGGGCTCAGGCCCTTGAGCCACGCGTTGCGGGCGTGCACGATGAACACCTCGCAGCCCGCAGCGGCCACGGTGCCCACGAAATCGCGCACGAACGCATAGCTCTCGGTATGGTCGATGCCGATGCGGTGCTTCACCGTCACCGGGATGCTCACCGCGTCGCGCATCGCCTTCACTCCGTCGGCCACCAGCTGCGGCTCGGCCATCAAGCAGGCGCCGAAGGCACCACGCTGCACACGTTCGCTCGGGCAACCGCAATTCAGGTTGATCTCGTCGTAACCCCATTGCTGGCCGAGCTTGGCGCAGGCGGCCAGATCGTCGGGCTCGCTGCCGCCCAACTGCAACGCGACCGGGCGCTCCCGGGCGTTGAAATCCAGGTGCCGGGGAACATCGCCATGCAGCAGCGCTCCGGTCGTCACCATCTCGGTGTAGAGACGCGTGTGCTGCGTGAGAAGGCGGTGGAAGTACCGGCAGTGCCGGTCGGTCCAGTCCATCATCGGAGCGACGGACAGCCTCCAGGGGTTCAAGTCTTGATTCAAGGCCACATTCCAGTGCGCATCGGGGCTCGGCAAGGTGCTGAAGCGTACCCACCGTGGGCTGCATTATCCCAAGCAGCGTCGGCTGGCGTCAGTTGCCGGCCATTCCGAAGGCGCGGCTCCACGACAGTTCGACAAGCGGGCTGTTCTGCCCGCCCTGCAACGCGCGCACGGTGCCGATGCCGGCCCTCCACTCGTTCTGGGGCGACATCTCCCAGCCCGCCCAGACAAGGCCTTGCGCGATGGCTCCTCCGGTCGTCTCGACACCGCCCCCGCCCGCTGCACCGGCAAGCACTTCGACGCCGGCGCGCAGCGGGGCCTTCGCACTCGTGACCAGGCCGCCTCCGAACAGGCCGACCGAATAAGCACCTGCCCCGCCCGCGTACGCGCTGTGCGCCTGGCCACTGAGATAGACCTTGTCACCGAGGTAGCGGTTGAGCTTGAGGCCAATGGTGTCGAGCGGTCGACGGCTTCCGTCTCGTCGCTCGGCACGCGTGTAGTGCTGCAGCACGCCGACCCATTCAGTGCGCACGACGCTGCCGGCGGGAATCCTTTGCCCATCGCGACGTGGCTCGATGTCGATGCCCAGCCAGACCTGGGCTTGCTGCGCTCGAAACGGCCCATCCGCCGCACGCACCCAGCCGTAGTCCGCGCCCAAGGTCCACCCTGGGGCGAGGCTCCATTCCACCGTGCCGGCGGCTTTGCCAATAGCGCCGCCGGCAGTCGGGACCCCGCCGCCGCCCGCCAGCCCGGCACCCACACGGGCGCCGACGCGCAGAGAGGGCAGCACCGCATGACTGAGCGTGCCCGTGGCGAGAACCTCCATGTAGCCAGCTGCGTCGCCCTTTGCCGCGCCAGCTGTTTCGACGCCCCAGGCAAATCCATCGCCCTCCGAGCGATGATCGGCACGCGCCCCTGCCAAACCGATGCGGCGCCCGCTGCCGTCGGTGAATCGGTAACTCGTCGCAGTGATCGCCATCCGATCGAAGCCCAGACCTGTCGCCGGGTTCAGCGAAGTGGCAGGGCTGCGCTCCGGCTCGGTGAGGTGCACGAACTGGTTGCGCCACGCGAGAACGAGGCCGAACTGGTTGCTGGTGATCTGCCCGCTCGGGAAACGCACCGACGACAGCGACAACCCCGCTTGCAAGGGCCCCAGGTCTTTCAGCAAGGTGGCGGCCGGCCGCAGCATCAAACCACCGCCGACCGGAGCCCCCGCCCCGCCACCGCCGCCCGCATAAAGCCCTGTGGCGACTGACCACCCCGGTGCGAGACTCCAACGCCGCTGCAGTTCGGCACCGCCGACGAAAAGACCACCACGCTCTCCACTCGCAGCGCCATAGACCGCAGGACCTGCGTACCACCCGCGGCCGATGTCGAACAGCACCGAGCTGCCCACCCATCCCATTCGCTCGCCCTGCGGCAGCCGCACGCTCTCGAAGCCGAACATCACGGACATCGGCAGCGATTCGGTTTGTGGATTGCTGGCCTGAACCTGAGCCAATGCAGCGCACGGGACGAACAGCACGACTGCCGCCAGTGCGATGGCGTGTGCCGATGCCGTGCCCCCAAAAGAGCCCCCCTCCGAAAGCACCGTCACGCGGTGGTCACGGCAGCGTGGTCACGCATGATTCGCGCAAGTGCCGCCCTGAGACGGTGCTGGCACTGCGGGGAGATGCTTGTCATGGGCGGTGATCGACATGAAAGCAGCCCATCGTGGGCTGCCTTGTTTGAGGATGAAAGTCTAGGACAACGCGGAGCGAGTCCTGTGAGGCGGCGGCGTTTCAGCCGCTGTGGCCGGTCAGCTTCTCCGGATCGAGCAGCTCTGCCAGGCGCTCGCGACCCAGATCGGTCTGCTCGTCGGCCACATCGAGAATCGGCCGGCCTTCGCGGTAGGCCTGCTTGGCGATCTCGGCGGCCTTGGCGTAGCCGATCAGCGGGTTCAGCGCCGTCACCAGGATCGGGTTGCGCGACAGGGCTTCCTGAATCCGCGCTTCGTTGACGGTGAAGGTGGCGATGGCCTTGTCGGCCAGCAGGCGGCTCACGTTGCCGAGCAGCTGCAGGCTGCCGAGCAGGTTGTGCGCGACCAGCGGCAGCATCACGTTGAGTTCGAAGTTGCCCGACTGGCCGGCGATGGTGATGGCGGCGTCGTTGCCGATCACCTGCGCGGCCACCATCGTCGCCGCTTCGGGGATCACGGGGTTCACCTTGCCCGGCATGATGGACGAGCCTGGTTGCAGCGCTTCGAGTTCGATCTCACCCAGGCCGGCCAGGGGGCCGGAGTTCATCCAGCGCAGGTCGTTCGCGATCTTCATCAGCGACACGGCCACGGCCTTCAACTGGCCGGACACTGCCACGGCCGTGTCTTGCGAACCCATCGCGGCGAAGAAGTTGTCGGCGGGCCTGAACTCCAGCTGGGTCAACGTACTGAGCTCGGTGGCAAAGCTGTGGGCGAATTGCGGATGGGCGTTGACGCCCGTCCCGACCGCCGTGCCGCCTTGCGCCAGCCCCTGCAGTGCCGGCATCAGTACACGCAGGTGTCTGGTACCCGCCTCCACCTGATGCGCCCAGCCTTCGAGCACCTGGCTCATGCGCACCGGCATCGCATCCATCAAGTGCGTGCGGCCGGTCTTCACGTGGCGGTGGACGCTGTCGGCCTTGTGGCGCGTGACCTGCACCAGGTGATCGAGTGCCGGCAGCAGGTGGCCATGCAGTTCGAGCGCGGCGCTCACGTGCAGCGCAGTCGGGATGGCATCGTTGCTGCTCTGACCCGCGTTCACATGGTCATTGGCACTGACCGGCTCCCCCAGGGCCTTGCTCGCCAAGGTCGCGATGACCTCGTTGGCGTTCATGTTGCTGCTGGTGCCCGAGCCAGTCTGGAAGACGTCCAGCGGGAAATGAACCATGCGCTCTTCATCGCTCTGGGCCAGCAGCGTGCGGCAGGCCTCGACGATTGATTCCCCCACGGGTTGCGGCACCTGCTTCAGCCGCAGGTTGGCCAGCGCGGCGGCCTGCTTCACGAGCAGCAGCGAGCGAATGAAGGCCACGGGCATGCGCAACCCGCTGACAGGAAAGTTGTCGACGGCGCGCTGCGTTTGCGCACCGTACAAGGCGTCGGCGGGCACGGCCAGCTGGCCCATGCTGTCGCGCTCCATGCGCGTCTTGTTTGTACTTGAATTCACAGACAACTCCTCGTGCGCTCTGGAGTGCGAGGCACTGCGGACGAGTATCGGGCCTGTGCCTTTGTGCTGCGGGCTACGTGGTCTTGAAGAACCACTTGCGCTTGCCGTCGATGCGGAAGCGCTCCCAACGTGCCGGGTCTTGTGCCAGCCGGTCGGCCAGCACGTAGAGCGCGAGCGGGTTCATGCCCATGCCCAAATGGCTGGCATGAACCTGCACGTTCTCGGTGTGTGGCGATGCCTCGTTGAGGCTGCATTGCCATGAGACCACGCCATCGGTGCGCGAGTACACCGAGGTGGTGGGCACCGGCGGCGCCTTGCGCACCTGCTCGATCATCGCGGCCTCATTGGCTAACTTCTGGCCGCTGACCATCTCGTAGAGCCACCACGCGTTGTTGGCGCGTGGGTTGCCGGCGAAGGGCGTGCCCAGGGTCACCACGCAACGGGTCTGCTGCGGGAGTTCCTTCGCAACTTCTCGGGCGTAGATGCCGCCAAGGCTCCAGCCCACGAGGCTGACCGGCCGCTGGTACCTCTTGTAGAGCGCATCGGCACGTGCATTGCAGCGGGCCAGCACGCCTTCGCGCGGGCCGAAGTTGAATCCTTGATCCCAGGTGTGTGGCTCGTAACCTCTTGCGCGCAGAAAGTTGCGCAGCGGCAGCGTGGTGAGGTCTGGCACACCCAGACCCGGAAACACCAGCACCGGGTGACCGTCACCGACAGGCAGCTTGTTGAGCAACGGAGTTGCGGCCAGCATGGCGGCCAGTTCCCAGGGTGCGCGGCCTTCGAGCAACATCAGCAAGGCGCTGGGAGCCTTGGCCTGGTTGTTTTGGTGGTCGTGCCGCACGAGTTGTCCGGGCATGTTCACGGGCCTCGTTTGCCGGCCATCTGTGGTGATGCCTGCATGGTACCCAGCGGGTATGACGATTTGCTGAGGTTGCGGGTCTAGATTGCGCCGCATTGCCGGGGTCAGCCCGGCAGCGGCCGCGGCTCGCGCAAGGACGCCAGCTCATTGGCCACCAGCGCGCCGATCACCAGCGCACCGCCCGTGAGCGCCATCGGGCCGGGGAGTTCACCGGCACCGATCCAGGCCCAGAGCACGCCGAAAATGACTTCCAGCAGGCCGAGCAGGGACAACTCCGGCGCCGACAGCACACGGCTCAGCCGCACGGCCAGCAGGCAAGGAAACGCGAGCTGCACGAAGCCCAGCATCGCAAGCAGTCCGATGTCATGCACTGACGCTTGAAAGGGGTAGGCCAGAGGCAAGGCCAGCAGGGACGAGATCACCGCACCGATCAGCACCGCGGGCAGCATGTCGTGGCCGCCGGCATCGCCGTGGTTCACGTGCTGCAGCACCGTCCAGTTAATCGCCGCGGCAATCGGCACCGCGAGCGCCACAGCCGTTCCCAACACCGAGTTCGCGTCACCTCCACCCGCGCTGTGGCCGAACATCCAGGCGATGCCAGCGCCGGCCACGGCAATGGCCAGCCAGGTACGTGCGGCGAGGCGATGCCGCAGGAACAGGCGCGAGAACAAGGCGGTGATCAGCGGGCCCAGTGCCATGGTGATCAGCACGTTGGCGACGCTGGTCAGCGTCAGCGCGACCATGAAGGCGGTGAACATCACCGACCAGCAGACGCCCGACACCCAGACCGGCCAGGGCGAGCGCAACAGGTTGCGCCACAAGGCGGGCCCGCGCATCCAGTGCAACGCGAGACCCAGCCCCAGCGCGTTGAAAGCGCTGCGCCAGAAGGTCACCTCGAAGCTGCGTGCCGAGTCGAGGTGGCGCGTCACGACGCCGGCGATGCTCCACATCAGCGTGACCAGCACCATGAGCGCGACCGCGCGCCCATGGGTCAGCGCGGCAGACGAAAGCCGCCTGGCCATGCCGGCAGGATCACGCCGCTTCGCGTGAGGCCTTCTTGCGTTCGTGCTCCGACAGGTGGCGCTTGCGCACGCGGATGCTCTTGGGCGTGATCTCGACCAGCTCGTCGTCGTCGATGAACTCGACGCCGTACTCCAGCGTGAGGTCGATCGGCGGCGTGATCTTGATCGCGTCTTCCTTGCCGGAGACGCGGAAGTTCGTCAGCTGCTTGGTGCGCGTGGCATTGACCACGAGGTCGTTGTCTCGGCTGTGGATGCCGACGATCATGCCTTCGTACACCGGGTCGTTCGGCTTCACGAACATGCGACCACGATCGTCCAGCTTGCCTAGTGCATAGGTGAAGATTTCACCCGCATCCATCGAGATCAGCACGCCGTTCTTGCGGCCGGCGATCTCACCCTTGTGCGGTTCGTAGCCATCGAAGATGTTGCTGATGAGGCCCGAACCGCGGGTCAGGTTCATGAACTCGTTGGCGAAGCCGATCAGGCCACGCGCCGGGATGCGGTACTCCAGGCGAACACGGCCACGGCCGTCCGGCTCCATGTTCGCCAGCTCGCCCTTGCGCTCGCCCAGCGCCTGCATCACGCCGCCCTGGTGGGCTTCTTCGATATCGGCCGTCACCAACTCGATCGGCTCGTGGCGCACGCCGTCCACGTCGTGGAACACCACGCGTGGCTTGCTGACCGCCAGTTCGTAGCCCTCGCGGCGCATGTTTTCCAGCAGGATGGTCAGGTGAAGTTCACCGCGGCCCATCACCTCGAAGATGCCGTCTTCACCGGTTTCGCTGACACGCAGCGCGACGTTGCTTTGCAGCTCCTTCTGCAGCCGGTCCCAGATCTGTCGGCTGGTGACGTACTTGCCTTCACGACCGGCCAGCGGGCTGGTGTTGACGCAGAAGTTCATCGTCAACGTCGGCTCGTCGACCTTCAGCATCGGCAGCGGTGCCGGGTTGGCCGGGCTGGTGACGGTGACGCCAATGCCGATGTCTTCCAGGCCATTGATCAGCACGATGTCGCCCGGGCCGGCTTCGGTGACTTGCACGCGATCCAGCCCCTGGAAGGTCAACACCTGGTTGACGCGACCCTTGACGGCCTTGCCATCAGGGCCTTCCATCACCAGCACGTCCATCGAGGGCTTGACCGTGCCCTGGCTGATGCGGCCCACGCCGATGCGGCCCACGAAGGTCGAGAAATCGAGCGCCGAGATCTGCAGCTGCAACGATGCAGCGGGGTCACCCGTGTTCGGCGGCACATGCTTCAGGATGGTGTTGAACAGAGCCGACATATCAGGGCCCCATTTTTCGCCGGGCGCACCTTCGGTCAGCGAGGTCCAGCCGTTGATGCCGGAGGCGTACACGACCGGGAAGTCGAGCTGCTCGTCGTTCGCGCCGAGCTTGTCAAACAGGTCGAAGGCCGCATTGATCACGGCGTCGGGCTTGGAGCCCGGCTTGTCGACCTTGTTGACCACGACGATGGGCTTCAGGCCCAGGGCCAGCGCCTTCTTGGTCACGAAGCGCGTCTGCGGCATCGGGCCTTCTTGCGCATCGATCAGCAGCACCACGCCGTCGACCATCGACAGCGCGCGTTCCACCTCACCGCCGAAGTCCGCGTGCCCGGGGGTGTCGACGATGTTGATGTGCGTGCCTTCCCAGCTCACCGCGCAGTTCTTGGCCAGGATGGTGATGCCCCGTTCACGCTCGATGGCGTTGTTGTCCATCACCGTGTCGACGACCTTCTCGTGTTCGGCGAAGGTGCCGCTCTGGCGCAGCAGTTGGTCAACCATGGTGGTCTTGCCATGGTCGACGTGGGCGATGATGGCGATGTTGCGGATCTGTCGGGTCATACGTTGCTCTCTGCGGTTTCTGTATTCAGGAGGCCTTGCACCTCCAGCGGGCTCAGGAGCCTGGTTGAAATCAGTTCGCCGGCCGCGATGTGGCCGCTCCCCAAAAATGCTTTCGGCTCCGGGCCATACACGCGCACGCGCGGTGCATCGGCCAGCGGCAGGCGGCGGCGCACGCCGCTCAGGAACCGGCCGGCGCCTTCGTCGTCCAGGCGCACCACCGGCCAATCGGCAAGCAAGGTGTCGGCCTGCAGCAGCTTGTCGTCGCGCTCGGCTTCGTTCATTGCGGTCAACTGCTCCAGCGTGAAAGCCGCATCGAGGGTCAGTGGGCCGCTGGCGGTGCGGCGTAATGCGCTCAGGTGCGCACCGCAAGCGAGCGCCTCGCCGATGTCTTCGGCCAGCGTTCGGATGTAGGTGCCCTTGCTGCAGCGAACATCGATGATCAACTCGTCATGTTGCCAGCCCACGATGGCAATGTCATGGATCGTGATGCGGCGGACTTCACGCTCGACCTCGATACCGGCGCGAGCATATTCGTACAAGGCCTTGCCATCGCGCTTGAGGGCGGAATGCATGGGCGGCAGCTGGTCGACGGTGCCGGTGAATTGTCGGCAAGCTGCTTCGATCTGCTCGCGCGTGGTGTTCACGTCGCGCTGCTGCACGACATCGCCTTCGGCGTCAGCGGTGCTCGTCTTCACGCCCAGCTTCAGCGTGGCGCGGTAGGTCTTGTCGGCATCCAGGCTGACCTGGGAAAACTTGGTGGCCGCGCCGAAGCACAGCGGCAGCAGCCCGGTGGCCAGCGGGTCGAGCGTACCGGTGTGGCCCGCCTTCTCGGCGCGGAACAAGCGCTTCGCCTTCTGCAACGCGTCGTTGCTCGACAAGCCGAGCGGCTTGTCGAGCAAGAGCACGCCGTGAACGGCGCGCTTCGGGATGCGTGGGCGCAAGGAGTTCATCAATCCTCTTTGGCGCGGGTCGAGTTCGCTTGCTGGATCAAGGCACTCAGTTCAGCCGCACGCTCGGTGGTGCGGTCGAACTCGAAATGCAGCGTCGGCACCGTGTGGATCTGCAGGCGCTTGAAGAGGCCATTGCGCAAGAAGCCCGCGGCTTCGTTCAATGCAGTCTGGCACTCCTGCACGTCACCGATCAGCAGCGAGAAGAACACCTTGGCATGCGCGTAGTCGGGTGTGACCTCCACCGCCTGCAGCGTGATCAACCCGATGCGCGGATCCTTCAGCTCGCGGATCAGCTCGGCCAGGTCGCGTTGGATCTGGTCGGCGATGCGGAAGCCGCGGTTGGGGATGGAGCGTTTGTGTCGCATGGTTGTTCCAGGGCCCTGCAAACAACAAACCCCGCCTTCTTGGAGAGGGCGGGGTTTGCATGCGAGGGCAAATCCGCCTTACAGCGTTCGGGCCACTTCCTTCAATTCGAAGAACTCGAGCTGATCACCTTCCTTGATGTCGTTGTAGTTCTTCAGCTTGATACCGCACTCGAAGCCCGTAGCGACTTCGCGCACGTCATCTTTCAAGCGGCGAACCGATTCGACTTCACCGGTGTAGATCACCACGTTCTCGCGCAGCAGGCGGAAGCGCGCGTTGCGGCGCACCAAGCCGGCAGTGACCATCGAGCCGGCCACCGTACCGATCTTGGAGGCCACGAACACCGTGCGGATCTCGGCCGTGCCGATGATCTCTTCGCGCTGCTCGGGTGCCAGCATGCCGGTCATCGCTGCCTTCACCTCGTCCACAGCGTCATAGATGATGTTGTAGTAACGAATGTCGACGCCGTTGTTCTCGGCCAGCTTGCGCGCACCGGCATCGGCCCGCGTGTTGAAGCCAATGATGACGGCCTTGGAAGCGATCGCGAGGTTGATGTCGGATTCGCTGATGCCGCCCACCGCACCGTGAACGATCTGCACCTTGACTTCGTCGGTGGAGAGCTTGAGCAGGGACTGGGCCA
>Ga0307513_10011471_pt1 | contig 11012 bp, 9 predicted proteins | sample 15_EM_MG_FD_202174 | JGI IMG/M metagenome (GOLD analysis project Ga0307513, IMG submission 202174) | Populus trichocarpa ectomycorrhiza microbial communities from riparian zone in the Pacific Northwest, United States - 15_EM | ecosystem: Host-associated > Plants > Roots > Unclassified | place... | reverse complement strand
TGCCTTGACATGGTCACCAGCCGTCATCGGGCTTTCGACCTCCACGGTGGTGAACACCGCAAATCCGTTCTCGGCAATCGAGGGTATGCCCAGGCTCACCCGCCCTGCCTTGACCGCCGCACCGGCCGTCCTCTCGCGGATAGCGGCTTCCAGCGGGCCGTCATCGGCGCTGGCCGGCACGGCACGCGCCAATGACGCCGTGGCCAAAGCCACGCCGCCCGCGATCATCTCCCGGCGTGTCGGCACGGTTTACTCCTTCAGGCTTGCAAGATAGGCCACGATATCCTCGATTTGCTGGGCATCAAGCACAGGAAGCCCTCTATACTCCGGCGCGACATTCACCAATCCGTCGATCCGGTAATAGGATGGCATCCGCGTCGCCGGGTTGATGCGAGACGCATCGACCACTCGCAGCCGGATCTGCGCCGCTGTCAGCCGCCGCCCCACACCATCGAGCGATGGGCCGATATCGCCCTGGAAAGGCTCATCATTCAGCGCAAGCCGATGGCAGATCAGGCAATTCCCGGTCCGCCGGTCGCGGATCACGGCAAGCCCTCGCGCTGGGTCGCCCGCGCGGCCTTCCAGCGGCAGGGCTATCGCATCGCCCGCGACGGCGAACGTGGCAATGCCCGCCTCCGCGCCGCTGGCGGCCTGGCCCGCGAGAGCGATGGCGGCTAAAAGGCCAACCGCCATCAGCATGGATGCGAGTGTACCGACGCATTCACTTCGTTCATGCGCCGATGCACTCGTCCTTGGTTTATGCATCGATTTCACCAAACTCCGGCTGATGCCTCCATTTGGATCGATGCACTGGCTTGCGTATCAAACCTTTCGCAAATCGTGGTTCTTCAGCGGCAGGGTGCGGATGCGCTTGCCGGTGGCGGCGAAGATCGCATTCAGCACGGACGGCGCCGCGACAGCGATGGTCGGTTCGCCCACACCACCCCAGAAGCCGCCCGAAGGCATCACGATGGCCTCCACAACCGGCATCTCGTCGATGCGCATCACGTTGTAAGTGTCGAAGTTTTCCTGCTCGACGCGGCCGTCCTTGACGGTGATCTCGCCGTAGAGCGCCGCCGACAGGCCATAGACGAACGAGCCCTCCACCTGTGCCTCGATCTGCTGCGGGTTCACCGCATAGCCGCAATCCGTGGCCGCGACGATGCGATGGATCTTCAGCTTGCCGTCGTCGCTGACCGAGACTTCCGCGCAGGCCGCGATATGGCTGCCGAAAGCGGTGCAATGCGCCAGACCACGATAAATGCCTGGCCCCGCCGGCTTGCCCCATCCGGCGCGCTCGGCCACCGCGTTCAGCACCGCGAGGTTTTTCGGGTGATTGGCGAGCAGCTTGCGGCGGAAGTCGAGCGGGTCTTGCCCCGTCTCATGCGCCAGCTCGTCGATGAAGCACTCCATGTAGATTGCATTATGGTTGGCGTTGACGCCACGCCAGAAGCCCGGCGGCAAATGCGGGTTGCGGACGGCATGGTCGATCAACAGATTGGGGAACGTATAGCTGATCGCCTGATCACCCTTGGGCTGCAAGGTCTGAAAGGCCGTCGCATCGAAGCCGTCGGTCATGCGCTCCGGGGCTATGGCGGCAAGGATCGACTGGCCGGACAGCCGGAAATGCAGCCCGGTGATGTCGCCCTTGTCGTCGAGGCCGGCGGTCAGCTTGCACTGCGTGATCGGATGATAGGCGCCGTGCTGCATGTCTTCCTCGCGCGACCAGATCAGCTTGATCGGCGTGCCGGGGAACTGCTTGGCGATCACGACCGCCTGCCGGACGAAATCATGCACCGCGCCGCGTCGGCCGAAACCGCCGCCAAGATGCAGCTTATGCACGTCGCAATCAGTCTGCGGCAGGCCGGCCGCCTCGCTCGCGGCCGCGAGCGCCGCCTCGCCGTTCTGCGTCGGGCACCAGACCTCACAGCGCTCCTGCGTCCACAGCGCCGTGGCGTTCATCGGCTCCATGGTGGCGTGGTTCTGATAGGGATAGCTGTAGACCGCTTCATAGGTCTTGGCGGCCTTGGCAATCGCACCGGGCGCATCGCCATTCTTGTTGCCCACGGCGGCCTTTTCGGCGGTAAGCCCCTCTTTGAGGAATTCGGCGATGCTGGCGCTGGTGACCTTTTCGTTCGGACCGTTGTCCCAGGTGATTGGCAGCGCATCGAGCGCGGTTTTGGCCTGCCACCAGGTCTGTGCGACCACCGCGACGGCATCCTCGCCAACGCGGACGATACCCTTGACGCCAGGCATGGGCTTCACCGCGCTGTCGTCATAGCTGGCGAGCTTGCCGCCGAAAACGGGACACGCCTTGATCGCCGCGTTCAGCATGCCCGGCAATGTCACGTCGATGCCATAGACCTGCTTGCCGGTGAGCTTGTCGGCGGTGTCGAGACGCTTGACCGGCTTGCCGATAAGCTTCCAGTCCTTGGGGTCTTTCAGCTTCACGCCGCCAGGCAGGGGGAGCTTTCCAGCCGCGCTCGCCACTTTGCCGAAGCTCGTCCGCCTGCCCGAGGCCGCATGGGTGATGATGCTGTTGCCGGCGCGGCATTCGCTTGGCTGCACACCCCATTCCGCCGCCGCTGCCTGGATCAGCATCTCGCGCGCGGTTGCGCCTCCCATGCGCACATACTCATGGCTTTCGCGGATGCCACGGCTGCCGCCCGTGGAAAAGCTTTGCCACACACGCTTGCGCAAGAGGTTCGTGCCAGGCGTGGGATATTCCGTCGTCACCTTCGACCAGTCGCATTCCAACTCTTCGGCGACGAGCTGGGCAAGGCCGGTGAGCGTGCCCTGGCCCATTTCCGAGCGCGCGATGCGAATGACGACCGTGTCGTCGGGCTTCACCACCACCCAGGCGTTGACTTCCTCCGGCTGGGCCGGGCTGGCGGTCGCGGCGGACAGACCGGGAATGCGCAGGCCAAGCGTGAGCCCGGCGCCCATCGAAGCCGCGCCGATCACGAATTGCCGGCGGGAGACGTCCATTAGCGTTGTCATGATGCCAGCCTCCTCATGCCTTCGTCGCAGCTTGGTGGATGCCCTTGCGCACGCGGACATAGGTGCCGCAGCGGCAGATATTGGTCATCTCGGCGTTGATCTGCTCATCGGTCGGGTTGCTGTGCTTGGCGAGCAGCGCGGCGGCGGCCATGATCATGCCGGACTGGCAATAGCCGCATTGCGGCACGTCCAGAGCGGCCCAAGCCTCCTGCACGGGGTGCGAGCCATCGGGCGAAAGCCCTTCGATGGTCACGATCTTGTCCGTAGGCTGCACAGCGCCGAGCGCCAGCACGCAGGAGCGCTGCGCCTCGCCATTCACATGCACAGTGCAGGCCCCGCACAGCGCGACACCGCAGCCATATTTCGTGCCGGTCAGGCCGAGTTGCTCACGCAGCACCCATAGCAGCGGCGTGTTTTCATCCGCCTCCACCGCCATGACATGACCGTTAACGTTGATCTGGGCCATCAGCTTCTCCCTGGTGCATCGATACAAACGCAGGGCCTTGCGCCGGAGTTCGGAGCGATGCGGAAACAAAGATTGGGTTTAGTGGCGCGGAGCCAAGGCAGTGCATCGCCCCTCAGCCATCTGCGACAACGCCCGCTCGCGGCATTTCTCCAGCCGGCGGCGAGCGATGCTCGACGCCCCCGCTCCTCTCGGTTGCCCTGGAATACCAGATTACGATACGTATAATTACGGGGACAGGCCGAAGGCGGGCGCTCATTTCACTTTGTCGAGAGCGCCGACGCCGAAATATTACTGTATAGGTGATCGTCCCCGACCAAGCCCGATACGCTGCGCTGCCGGTCGATTCCCCCGGTGACGCACCAATCGCCCACTGTGCGGAACCGCGCGGGTGCTTGGTCAGACAGCCATTTCGATCTCGCGCTGGCGGCCGAGCTGGGTCATCCAATCGTGAAACTTCTGCTCAAGTTTAAGCTGCAGGCCGTAATGCTTGCACAGCGCCGACACCAGGCGGCCTTCGCGGCCCAAAAGATGATCGGCATATCCGACCATGCGCGAGTTGGGCCAGGCCCCAGGCCTGATCTGCCGAAGGCGCGCGAAAAGCACGTCCTCGTCTTCGCTGGGATCGACCTGCGCCAGCAAGGCGAGCATCGCCGCCGTCGAACGTGAAACCCCCATATGACAATGAACCAGGAGATGCCCGTCCTGGCGGTCGCCGCTCGACGATGCCAGATCGGAACCGAAGCGGAGAATGGCGCCCACATGCTCGGGCGTGGGGTGAATCATGCCGGTTTGCGGATCGATTATGTCATGGAAGCGCAGCGTGGTGCGGTGATGCGCACCGTAACTTTGAAAAGCCTCAATCTCGGGCAAATCGGGATCGAGCACTGACAAAACATGGGTGACAAGCCCCGCTTTGTGCGCCGGCAGCTCATCGATGCCGCAAACGGTAAGCATTGAAATTGCAAGCGTTTTCAAAGAATCAGCCCTCAGAATGACAATGGACAATGCGGCGACTGGCCTGCATTTGCTCCACTCCAACTATACATCGGCTTGGTGTTGGGTCAAAAATCGACCTGCCGCCGGACTGGAACCAAGAGTGACATCAGACGCCGCATCCGCCGCTCTATTTCGGCGGTTCGTCGAAGGCCGGCATTCGCGCGCCAGCCGGCCCAGGTGCTCGCGGCTGAAAATCAATCCCAGTCTGGGGGGGCATGGGCCTCGTGCGCGGCGGCGCGGGGACAGTGCATATCGGCGATCTGGAACGGTTGCCGCGCCTGCATGCAGCGATCCTGAAGGCGGTTCAGGCGCGGCTGCCCATCAATTCGCGGCTACGTCTCCCCGCACGACCTTCTCCGTCAGATTGGGCGCGCACAGCTCGATGAAGCGATAGGCGTAGCCGCGCAGATAGCGGCCGCGCCGCACAGCGATACGCGAGGTCTGTTTGTCGAACAGCGCCGAGCAATCGATCAGCTGCAAGCCGGTGTCGCGTTCGGGGATGAAGGCCATCGACGCCATTAGCCCCACACCCAGCCCCAGCTCGACATAGGTCTTGATCACATCGGCATCGAGCGCCGACATCACGACATCGACGCCGACACCAGCGCTGGCGAAGCGCTCATCGATATGGCCGCGCCCGGTGAAGCCCTCGTGATAGGTGATGATCGGCCATTCCGCGATCGCCTCCAGCGTCAGCGGTTGGATCTGCGTGAGGGGGTGGCCCTGCGGTACAACGAGGCCATGATGCCAGGAATAATACGGGTAGGCGAGGATATCGGGGCTGTCGACCAGCGATTCCGTGGCGATGGCAATGTCGGCGTCGCCCTCCAGCAGCATTGAGGCAAGCTCTGTCGGGTTGCCCTGATGCAGCATCAGCCGCACCTCGGGAAACTGCTTCTTGAACGCAGCGACGGCGGGCGGCAGCGCATAGCGCGCCTGGGTGTGGGTGGTGGCAATGGTCAACTCGCCGCGGCTGCTTTGCGAGAATTGCTGGGCGAGACGCCGGACATTGGCGGCATCGAGCAGGATGCGTTCGACCACGCCAGACAGCTCGCGCCCCGGCTCGGTCAGCCCGAGCAGCCGCTTGCCGCGCCGCACGAACAGCTCCACGCCAAGCTCATCCTCCAGATCCTTGATGTGCTTGCTCACGCCGGATTGCGAGGTATAGAGCGCGGCGGCCACGTCGGTGAGGTTGAAGTTGCACCGTACCGTCTCGCGCACGATCCGAAGCTGTTGGAAATTCATCGCGGCCCCTCCCGGAGCGGGCCAGTGCAACGGGACAGGCCCGCATCCACACTGGCCTCCTTGAAGGAGGCGACATGCCAACGCATCGTTGCACCTCGATCTCAAGCTTCCATCAGACGAACCACCAGCCCCATCATATATGCTGATTGATATTACGTACATATAAATCTGATATAAAGAACGAAATGCACCACCGTCTCCGCGCGAATGCCAGTTTTCCTCAACCGCGCTACGGCACGTCGGGATTTTCCTTGATCGGCATGTCGTCGTGAAGGGGGACGATCTGGCGTTCGATCATCCGATGCACCTTGGGGAGGCTTTCGCTCCGGTGGAGGGCCCGCAGTTTTTCGGTGATCTCCGCGTCGGCCTGCGTCCTCCGCATATTGTGGCGTATATATTCGACCCAGGTCGGCACGTGGTACGTCTCGGTCCAGATGTTTGGATTCTCCAGGTCGCGCAGCAACGCCCATTGCCGCGCCCCGTCGCGGATGCGGACCCGTCGCCGCTGGGTCATCGCTTGCAGAAAGGCGGGCACGTCGTCCTGGGCGATATCATAGTCGACCATGATCATAACCGGGCCGCTGCGCGCCTTCAGATCGAGACGCAGGGCCGGTTCCTTGAACTCATTGAGCGGATCGAGATTGAGAGCGACGAATTCCGGAAGCGCGAACCAGATGCCGAGCGCGGCCCCAGCCACGAGGGCAATGCCGGAGGCGATCAGGGCGACAGTGGGACCATGGGCAGCGGCGACGCTTCCCCAAAACCAGCTTCCCGCAGCCATGCCGCCAAAGGTCGCGGTCTGATAAAGCGAAAGCGCCCTCCCCACCACCCAGCGCGGTGTCGAGAGCTGCACCGTGACGTTGAAGAGCGACAGCGCCAGGACCCAACAGGCGCCTGCCGGCAGAAGGCAGAGGCAGCTCAGCCAGACTTGCGTGCTCTGCGCGACCAGGATCGCGCTCAGGGCGAACCCGAGAAAGGCGGCTCGAGCAATCACCTCGTTGTTGTACCTCTCGCGGATGCGGGTATTCAGCAGGGCGCCGCTGATCGCGCCAATGCCGAAGCTGCCGAGCAGGAGGCCGTAGACGATGGCGCCGTCACCGCTGAGGTCGCGTGCCACTAGCGGCAGCAGCGCCAGCACCGCGACCGCGGCCAAGCCGAACACGAAACCGCGACAGATGACTTTGAGCAGGTTCGGCGACATCGTGACATAGCTGAGCCCCGCCCAGATGGCTTGGCCGAAGGCCTCGCGTGGCAGGATGGGCGCCATGCTGTTGTTCTTCCAGCGGGTGAGCGCGAAGATCAGCGGCACATAGCTCATCGCATTGAAAGCGAAAGCCGCCGCCCCTCCTCCGGCGGCCACAATCAGGCCACCGAAGGCCGGCCCGACGCTGCGCATCAGATTGAACGCCATGCTGTTCAGCGTCACTGCAGCGGGGATATCTTCCCGGGGAACCAGATCGCCCATCGATGACTGCCAGGACGGATTATGCAGGGCCGTCCCACAACCAATGAGGAAGGTGAAAAGCAAAAGCAACCACGGCGTCATCTGGTCCGCCAGAGCGAGAAGCGCCAACGCCACGGAAATGGCCATCATTGAGCATTGCGCCACCAGCATGAGGCGCCGCCGGTCGAAGCTGTCGGCAAGCGCCCCCGCCGCGAGCGAGAAGATCATGATGGGCAAGGTGGTCGCGGCTTGAACCAGGGCCACCATGCGGTCGGAGTGGGCAATGGTGACCATCATCCAGCCAGCGCCGACACCCTGGATCAGGCCGCCCAGATTGGAGAGGAGGGTCGCCGTCCACAGGAGACGGAAATCCATGCTTTTGAAGGGGGTCGCGAGCGAAGACCGGAGCGCCAATTCTTAAAATTCCCGAAGTGGTGGTGAGCGAAGGATTGTGATTCGACCACCACCCTATGGCACCTTTGCGAGCCGGCCCAGTCCCGTTGCATCGCGGCGTGGCATCCTCTCAATGGCGTTGAATACCAGGTTGCCGAAGGCGGCGACGAGGCGTTTCGCGAAATGCAGATCAATCCCCTTGATCAGCCCCGGGGCCGGACCGTGCTCGATGCCCCTCCCGCGAGAGTTCGCGCCTCCGGGGCGCACGGCCTTTTGCAATCATTGCACCTGTCGGCCTCGCTTATGCCGAGCTTCGCGGCACAAACCTCCCGGGAAAATTGACGGATTGCCTCGAGCGGCGGCCGAGGATCATGTCGATGGTTGCTCGTACCATCTCATCGATTGGCTGTTCATAGGTGGTCAGGCCATAGGCCGGATCGGCCGACAATTCGATATTGTCGAAGCCTACGATACCGATGTCGTCTGGAACACTCAGCCCGAATTCATTGCAAATGACAGTTTTGGCCCCACAGGCGAGGATGTCGTTTTCGCACATGATGAGGTCGACGCGCGTTTTCGGTGATGCCGTCGTGAGAAACTGACGCATGGCGTCAGCACCGGCTTGCGCACTGTAGCGCTCAGCCTGAATCTCGACGAGATCGGGGCTGCCTTTGCGGGACCAATAATCTCTAAAGCACCGGCGCCTGCCAAGTGCGGTGGACAGCGCCCTGGGGCCAGCCATAAAGGCCGGACGGCGATAGCCCTTTGCGTCGAGATATTCGCAAATTTCGCGCATTGCCAACTCGGTATCGCAATTGATCGCCGGAACATCTTTGATCTGACTGTCTCTCGCCAATACGAATAGTTTCGGGAAACCCGGCCCCAAGCGCTTGTCGCGGAGCGTCTCGTCGCGGAACGAAGTGCCAAACAACACGACAGCGTCCACTTGGCGCTGGTCGGCGTTGATCAGCGCGTGGACGTGATCAAAATGGATGTTGATGTTGATCAGCATCACAACCAGGCCTTCTGCCTGTGCCGCTGACGTAAGCCGCTCCAGAAACGGCAGTTTGTGCGGATTGGCGAAGTCGTCGATGAAGACGGCGATCTCGCGGGTTAGGTTGGTTGCGAGACTGCGGGCAAGCAGGTTCGGCGAGTAATTGAGGTTGCGCGCTGCCTCGAGCACCTTGTCCCGGCTGGCGGGCGCTATGGATGCTCCCGGCGTGAAAGCGCGGATCACCGTCCATTTTGAAACCCCGGCCATCTCGGCCACGGCCCGTGCTGTCGCTCGTTTGCGCATAGGCACTCCCAATCGTCCAATAAAGCAAAAGAGCATTTGGACTGCCCATTTGGGTGGGTATGCTTGACTCGCTTACGCCTCAAGCATACCAATCTTGCTACCGGTAGCAAATACGGGCCGTCGGTAATATCGCAATCAATCCGCGAAAATGCGGAGTCGCTCCGATCAACAAGGAGTGGAGCGATTTATAGGGAGGATGGACATGAATTTCGGTTTGAAGAGCCTGTTGGCCGGCGTTGCTATGCTTGGCGCGTTCACGGGCTCATTTGTCGCCGCGCAGGCGCAGGGTACCAACATCATCGTCGTGTCGCATGGCCAGGCCAACGACCCGTTCTGGTCGGTGGTCAAGAATGGCGTGGTGGCTGGCGCCAAGGATGCCAACGTCCATGTTGACTATCGCGCGCCTGAGACGTTCGACATGGTAGCCATGAGCCAGCTTATCGATGCGGCAGTGAACCAGAAGCCGGCGGGCCTGATCGTCTCAATCCCCGACGCTTCGGCTCTCTCCGCCTCCATCAAGAAGGCCGTCGCAGCCGGCATTCCCGTCATCTCGATGAACTCGGGTTCGGACGTCTCCAAGGGTCTGGGCGCGCTGCTGCATGTCGGTCAAGACGAATATCCGGCCGGCAAGGCGGCTGGCGAAAAGCTCAAGGGCATGGGCGGCAAGGAAGCTCTTTGCGTTAATCAGGAAGTCGGCAACGTCGCCCTCGACCTGCGCTGCAAGGGCTTCACCGACGGTTTCGGTGGCAAAGTGACGGTGCTGCCAGTGTCGAACGATCCGGCGGACGTGAAAGCCAAAACGACGGCGGCCCTGGCGGCAAATGCCGGCATCGACACCATCATGGCGCTTGGCGCGGGCACGGCGGGCGAGGGAGCGTTGGCTGCGATCAAGGACAGCGGCAAGGCAGGCAAAATCAACGTCGCAACATTCGATATGTCGGCCAACTTCCTGAAGGCGGTCGCGGCGGGCGAAGCGGCGTTTTGCATCGACCAGCAGCAATTCCTGCAAGGCTATCTTCCCGTCGTGTTCCTGGCCAACTACGCCCGCTACGGTCTGATCCCCGGCGGCAACGTCCCCTCCGGCCCGAACCTGATCACCAAGGACAAGGCTGCCCAGGTTGTCGAACTCTCGGCCAAGGGTATCCGCTAAGCCAGACGGCGAACGCATCTCTCCTTCCCTCTCCTCCTTGGGGAGGGGAGCTTTCGCTCGCCGGTCGGTGACGACATTAGAGTATTTGTGTGTTTCGGTGACACCGCGCAGCCTCACGCACGGGCGTCGTCCCCGCGCAGGCGGAGATCCAGTAATCACTGGATACGCCGCGGAGTATTGGGTTCCCACTTGCGCGGGAGTGACGTTTTGCATGGTGCGCTGCCGAACACATCGAAATGCAGAATGCTCCAGGCTGGTAAACCATCAAGTCTTCTGGCCCTGAACCGTGAGCGGCGTTCTCCCGAGATGGGCATAGTAAGGGAAAGTCGGGATGACAGACGTACAGACGGACGTCGCTCAGGCAATTGTGGCTGACGAACGTGTCAAACAAATCGGCTTGCTAACCAAGCTTATGCGCCGCCCCGAATTGGGCGCTCTTGCGGGGCTTTGCGTCGTCCTCATTTTCTTCTTCTTCACCGCCGACCGCTCGATGTTCACGCTATCGGGCGCGATGACCATTCTGGCACCCGCATCGCAATTGGGTATCCTTGCCATCGCCGCCGCGCTGCTGATGATTGCGGGCGAGTTCGACCTCTCCATCGGCTCGATGGTGGCATTCACGGGTCTGATCTTCGGCTTTCTCATCACCAATCTCCAGCAGCCGCTCTGGGTTGCCATCGCGCTCACCCTGATCGCGGCGGCGTTCATAGGAGCGGCGAACGGTCAGTTTGTTATCCGCACGCGGCTGCCGTCCTTCATCGTCACCTTGGCCACGCTGTTCATCCTGCGCGGCCTTACTCTTGTGGGCCTCAAATGGGCCACCGGCGGCTCGACCCAATTGCGCGGCATAACCGAGGCGCTGGGCGACAGCCCCCTCAAGGCTTGGTTTTCCGGCGTCGCGTTCAGCGACCTGTTCGCCTGGCTCGCCGCTCAAGGCCTGCTGGAGAAATTCGACAACGGCCTGCCAAAGGTGTCGGGGGTGCCCATTTCGGTGGTCTGGTTCATCGGTGCCGCCATTCTG
>Ga0307513_10011470_pt1 | contig 11014 bp, 10 predicted proteins | sample 15_EM_MG_FD_202174 | JGI IMG/M metagenome (GOLD analysis project Ga0307513, IMG submission 202174) | Populus trichocarpa ectomycorrhiza microbial communities from riparian zone in the Pacific Northwest, United States - 15_EM | ecosystem: Host-associated > Plants > Roots > Unclassified | place... | reverse complement strand
TAATAAGCCGCGCGCGAGTCTCTTCAGTATGCAATTCGTCATTATTGATGTACGCGCGCGTTCACTTGATCAACTAGTCTGGGTCTCACTAATGATCCTTATTAAGTCTTAGTTCTACTTGTAAGATCATAAATAATAAGGTAAAATCGCAAAGTTTCGTGTATAAACCAATACGACCCTTATCACCGGACAAAGAAAAACTCAACTCATAGCAGTACAAAATTTACGATTTCTCAAACAATATGTAGTGTACACAAGTAATTACTTATCACTGTGTTTTAACTGGAATACTATGAAGTTAGATCTTTTCGTATTTCTAGATGTGTGTAGCCAATATGGCTTGCAGAGGTACAGGTCCTGGCTTTACTTCGGGTCTTTAGGTCACTGTGATTCAAAGAGCTGCAGTCCCTTTTTCTGCGCCGCCTTCTGCAGGAGACTCAGAATATCCAGGAATGGTGTGGATGACGGGCTGTTCAAAACCACGTTGAGTATGCCGAAAATTGAGCACAATCCTTTTCAAACACCCTAGGCTCCAGTCGATGGCCCATCTTACTAGAGTCCAATAGTGTAGCGATGCTAAGTGAGGCCGAAAGGAAAAAAGAGTCAAATCATTTTTTGAAACACAAAAATGATACCATGATCGCGAGAGACTTACATATAGCCAAGCTGTATAGTTTTGAGGCTTCTATACCCATGCATGACAGAAGCATTCCCGGGCATCATAGAATACAGTCCTTTCGAAGGGTCATTGAGGTTTCCGATGAGGACCTCTTGAAAAATTTCATTCACTTGAGGGGGGGAAAGGTTCTGCGCTCACGTACAAAAGGCTTCAACTCTTTCAACATCTTGCTCAAAAGGGGTCATGAGATCATCAGGGGGCTCATGAAAGGCTTCTTTCAAGTGGCTCGACACTATCCGGATTGTAGATGACAATGAGCTCGTCTACGAATGAGTCAGCTTCGAGATCAAAGCGAACGGTTGCTGGGATCCAAGAACATACTTCCATCCGTATCTAGAAGTCAAAGTAAAGTTTTATAAAAATATAGGTATAAAAAGGTAGCAAACACACCACCATCAGCAAGCATGCTCACAAGTGAACGTTTACCCTGTGACAACGTCAGGATATATGCCAAGCTTGCATCTATCGACCTCTTTCACCAAGAAATGGAAATTAGTCCACGAAGGATTTTTCCAGCGCCTCATTTACTTTTTGCATATCAGAGGGGGAACTGGATCGTATATCTGCCGACTTACAGAGTTAGCCAAATACTATGAATTGAATGGATGAAAGAGAAACGTACAACCACATCTCCTTCAAGGGTCCATATGCGGTCGCGAGAATCGGTATTAAATCTCCTCTTCTTTGAGCAGGCCCAAGGGATCTAATTCAGGTTGAACATCGGAATAGGAACATGGACTCAGAACGTACCTGGTACAATAAAGGCCCTGAGAGACTCAAGTATAGGGATGTGATACTCTTTAACCGAAGCTTCGATGGTCTTCTTTATGATATACTTGATCTTCTCATAAAGCAACTCTATCTTCATGGGGTGGATGTTTGCCTGGACAGGCTCCATGGCAAATTCGTGCAGAGCCAGAGGCATTGAAAAGTTAACTTTTAGCAAAAGTAAATGGCAACAGCATAAGACAAACAACCACTGTATGGGTTCCTCCCTGTGTACGTAGCAAGGAAGTCATCCTTCAACTCTTGCTTGGCATCATCCATCTCAATGCTCTCAGGAACCCAGTCATGACCTTTGAGGCCAAGAACCCGGTTTGATGATGCTGCAAGCCTCTGCGTCCTCAAGCCCGAAATACCTCCACACTTGTTGATAGCATCCAGAGCAAAGGCATCACGTTGTTACCCAGTCACCTCGATGGGATCACAAAGGATATCCTGTTTGGTGCTGAAGTAGGACAAGAGTTCGATCATTGGGGCACATCATCTGCAAAGAGATTGATGATACTTTGCTGAGACAGTGATAGGACGGTTATGCAACCAGCCCTGAAAATCGCGAGATTTTGTGATTTCTCACCTGAAATAATGTCTACACGGTTCAGAAGGATAATAGCAGAGGCACGCGATGAGAACCCAGTCGACGAGCCTTCAATGACTAAGGTTTCTAAGAAAAGCGCCCAAACAGGGAGTGACAGTAGCAACAGCATGCACGATCTAAGAAATAGGTCACGTCTGTAGACTCGGAGACATCCCGGAGTAATAGGCTACCTTAGAAACCGCTCTAAGACCTAATCTTCCAAGTTAGGAAACTAGAAGCATCAATTACCAAGGGGGAAGTGAAGAATAAACTTGCTGAAGATCTGAAAGAATCTTAGAAACTGATGATTATATTCTTGGGACCTGATTTCTACGATGAAAAATCATCTAAGACGGAGACAGAATGGAAGCCATCAAAGATATAATGTATCTAAGAAGATGCGTGAGTAATCGAAGACAGCAATCTAGCGTATCAAGTGGCGAAGCCAAATAAGGTTGCCAAAGATCACTCATATCCATAATCGGAGGTACTGATTAAAGATAAGAAACATGATAGCACAAGAATAGATAAGACGGCACAAAGAGGTGTCAAACAAATGTGATGGCAATTACCGGTTACCTTCTTTGGTAGCGGTAGCATCTAGCTAAGAAAGACTTGAACTTAAGAAACCATGGACCAAAGACTAAAAGCAGCTTCACAGCTAGGATAAGAAAGCTATCTAAGACGAGAATCGGGTAGAATCTGTTCAAGATAGGCTTGACTAAAGGAGTGCACACTGAAGACGACGGTCCTGCATTCCAACTCTAGAAGATGGATGCGGTGGTCGAAGATCGTCAGTGATTTTGATCAGAAGCTAGATCAAGAGATAACAATCACACGTGGAAGGATCAGACAAGGCGTGGTGGCATCAAATAAATGTGACGGGATCTACCAGTTGCCTCTTTTAGATAAAGGGGACGCATGACGAATTGAGATAAAGAAATAGGAACATGTAGATGGAAAGGCTGCATACGTGGTGGACCGGAAGGACCACCAAGAACCAAATAAAAGAAACATAGAACGTGCGTCTCAGGTACCGTGTCTTAGATAGTGTTCCTTGGAATCCTCGAGGTCACGGTGTCTCAGACTTAGAAATAGGTCAGGTGGCTCACAGATCTCTAAGAAAGGAATACACACGACGTTTAGACGGTATTTGTAAAAATAAAGCAAGCAACCTTCTTAGCTCTTTTGTTGGTCAATTGGGTAGAGCCCCAGTGTGAGAACGAAAAGACTGAGATGATTGGCTTCATTGCGAGAGATCAGAACGATATAGAATGAGATTTTGTGATCAGAACAGACAAGACATTGAGCTCCAGTGCTTAATTGGTTTAATTGTTGCATCAGACAGCTGAAACAGGCCTTTTGAACAGTTGAAACAGACCCCAGAGCATACAGAACAGCATCTACAATCTAGAAATTGCAGGATATCCTTATATCTTCGAAATCGAGCAATACAACGGGATCTACACATTTATATTCAATAAACCTTGCATAAAAATTGTACATCTTCAGAAGAATACTTCTATGACCTCCCAATCTTAGAATTGGTTGTGAATAACTCCTCACCACAATAAACGAACTACAAGGTGGCAAACGAACCCTTTGCATCATTGAAAGTCAAATAAATTGCATACCCACAGTCACAGTCAGGATTTATTAGTGTCTTTGACACTAATTTTGTGTGGATCGTGTCGCTCGGTCATTGAGCCTCGCTCTGCTTGTGTGTGTGTTTTGTGTTTGTTGTTTCTTCAGTCAGACTCACGTCGCACCTCTCAACGGTGCAGCTGGTGCAGATGGCCGCGAAGGACAAAGGAGATCGAAAATGCGATGCGCGCGATTGAAGGGGCAGTTCTGGATTTTGTTTTGCGAAGTTCGAATCTGGATTTTGGGATCATCCGAGTTATCATGTGGGTGCAAGAACCAAAAGCCCTTGTTGCCATCAACATGGCCTCGAATGCCTGCAGGCAAGTTTTCGTATCTAAGAGGTATGAAGATACCAGAGAGTGCCTATTTGTATCACAAACAAGGAAAGTTTAAATAACAAAAAAGGGACTAAAAAGGGACTAAATAAGGACATGAATGAAGGGCAAACAAGGGCATTTTAAACGAGATAAAAATATTTTTCATTGGGGTGGGGGATGAAGGGCAAACGAGGTCATTAAAATGATTCGATTGGGGCGAATGTTGGAGATCTGTATGCAGACATTAATAAACGAGTAATACAGCAACTAAGAATGCACCAGAGTAATTCACAATACCCCTCCACATCCAAACGATGGCCACCTTCCTTCCAAACCTTTCCACCATTCTCAAAAACTGTGCTACGTTCACTAGAGAATATGTGGATTGTTCGGTAGGCGAAACTGTCGCTCTTAATCTGCGCAGAGTGTAATGGCGGCATTTTGTCTGTTTGTTCTCGTGGTACCCTCCCCTTGAAACAGAATAGGTCAGATTTGCTTGCAAGAATTCTTCGGGAACTTACATCAACACCCAGGTCAGTGCCTCCCCTTCCTCACCAGCTAACCTTGCAATGGCTCCATCAATGCAATTGCGGGCGTGTTCAGGCGAGCCTACGAACCGCTTGGACGTTGAAAGAACGAGGTGGGTCATTGGGCAAGTCTTGAAAATCAAGCTCCAGGGTGAGTAAATGATGCCAAAGCCCTTTATTAGACTTACCTGTTCACAAAACGTCTATGTACGACAGCGACTCGTGAGGGTTATCGTTTGACAACACACTTGTCGAAGCTATCTTGTCTGTCATCGAATTCCTGACGATGAAGCGCCCAACGGTGCAACTGATGACACATTCGTCGAATCGCGGGTATCCTGTCCATTGTTGTTGAATTCCTGGCGTTAACGCGCCAAATGGTGCCATCAGACCTCCTCAACTACAAACACTGCTGCGGTACTCCCGCATCCCTTCGTCGATTCCAAACACTTCATCTGCACCTCACAATGAGCTGTTAATGATGATCCTGGACAGCCAAGGCGGAGAAATGACAGGAAAGAAGAAGGGATAGTTGTTGAGACACGTTGGGAGGTCAAATGGGATTAAGCCCATGTACAGTCCGTGACAAACCCTTGTGTCCTGCATAAGTCAATAGCCAATAGCGCAATAAATTATGTTCATGTCACATTTTTACAAAGACAGAATGAAAATTTTATAAGCTCGAGAGCCAGAGGAATGGAGAGGTAGATGGTGTTACAGGAAAATACTGCAATAATTTAAATGATAATTGATATTCCTGCAGGATATGGTGAGTGTTGGTTCAAAGTATGAAAAAACTGTAGTTACCTGAGATAAAGATACAATGGCTAGACAGCCAGCACCATACCACGTAAAGAAAAGGCCAGCAAAGTGTGACTCGACATCTTGGGGCTTGATGATTACAAGTTGCCCAAGGTCCTGGGACCAAAGTGACAACTGAAGGACAGGATATTTTTCAAATGGGTCTTCAGACATTGTTTTGAGGAAAAGTCGAACAACAAAATAGGTTTCCCCATTGGACACTTAAAGGATACTTTCAATCCGAGCCGGAATTGAAGAAAGTGATGGGCAACGAACAAGAATGAAGCTGTTGCCTCTGTGGCGAGTGAAGGTGGAGAATGTTAATCGGTTTACTGTGCAGCAATTCAAGACTTTGGCTTCACATGGGATTCCTGTCCTACAGTTGAAATAGGCTTGTAGCGCTTTGTATGGCCCTTCTGCAATAGCAACCATCCTCTTGCCCGTAATATCAGCAGGCTCATCCACCTCCTCGTCAAGAGACAGGAAATGAGCGATGTCGGTAAGCAGAGTGTTGCGTACTTGTGGGTCAATTAATGACTGCTACAGTTCTTGATCGCCTGAGGACACCCATCTTTAAGCATAAAAGCTCGAAGATTGGCAGACTTTGTAAATGTGGTTGATATTGTTTCTTCAAGTTGACCTGAAGGGAAAATGAGCGAAGTTCAGAAAGGAAAACTCAAAGCTTACCATTTTGAAAGTTGTTTGGGATACGTTGCAACATTCCAATCAAACATTCAAAAGGAAAGGTCCACCATAAATGTACCGGGCCATAGAGTTGCAAATACTCAGCAAGGTGAAGCACCATATGTTGGTTCGGAAGGAACCTGTACCGAGGGAACAATTCACACAATCCCTTGAGGTAGGATTGCATGTGATGAAGGTAGAGATCAGTCTTTTCCTGTGAAATCATCTGAGAGGAAGCAATGACAACCGCCGATATTAGAGACAACATAGCTTCCAGCAATTTCCTGCATTGTATGAAACGCTGGTCAGTACTATCTTCCACCTGGTACCACATCCAAATAAGCGAAATGGGAAGGTAAGTTGTACCAAGGGTACGCCATTGATCTACCTTGAGTTTGCCATGCTTTGCTTCACCGAGGTTGGTCGGAACTGACGTGAGCCAGGAAGAGTAATCATGTTTTCAATGTCAGACCGAAGTTCAGCCACCTCCTCAGTGGTAAAAATTGCACCGCTGGTAAAACTTTGGGGGATCTCAGTTTGGGTGAGTCGCTACACAGAAAATGAGCATGGGATCTGTGTTTGAAAAGGCATTGATACTTACCCATGCAAGAATGGAGTGAACAAAATCTGGCTTGTGGAATTTGGTTTTTTTGATATGTTCAGCATTCACCTTCAAAGGAATATCAACTGATGTACAGAGCAACTCAAACGCTGCTCGATGTGAAGAAAGTAGTCGCTTGAAATATCTAGAATAGCCAGCCCCCAACTTGAGTTCCTTTTTAATGGAAGTCTCCAAGATATTGATTATGCGATCAAGACTCTTGCATTCATTGACCTCTAACTTATTAATGGACTCCTTGGGAATATCAATAATAATGGATCAAGTTGGCTTGCTGTTGGTTTTCTTCGATTGAATTCCCAGAATGTTGAAATGTTCCTGCACCAAGCCGAGAAACAGGTTATGCATGGCATCAACAAATTCAGAAAGAAATGAAAGGGAATACTCTAGATGATCCTGAGTATTCCTTGGGTACAATACGTTGGATGATCCAACGTACTGATCAAAAGGAGAGGATTGTAAGTCACGGTAGTTTGTGGACGTGGTGTGATCTGTGTGACTATGTGACATAAGCGTCCCAAATTATTACACCCGCTTGTTACCTGCTACCCTCTCTTATCTCTGGATCATCCAGAGTATTGTCTTAGAAGTACTTTTGGATCATCCAAGGTACTTTCCTTATCCACTGACATCCATCTCCTAGAAAGATGCTTCGCAATGCTTTGGATCCATGCTGGATGAATGATTGTCTCTCATCACCATTCAATGTCAAGTTGTGCGTGTATTACACCACACCTTTTCTTCTTCAAATCATCCTTGCTTGTGTTTACATGGTAACTGTACTTCCCCTGGCCCTGCAACCTTTCCCAATGCGGTCTTTCACCTATTGTCGTTGTGCACCTGTCATCGTCACCACTCATCATTTTTGCTCACCCACCGCCTTTGCTGTCGGATATGTGACTTAGTCCCTTTTTATTACTGTCTATGACGTGCGATGGATTATCCAATGCACTACCTGAGTATCATGGATCATCCTTGGTATTGCTTGTGTTTACATGGTAACTGTACTTCCCCTGGCCCCTGCAACCTTTCCCAATGCGGTCTTTCACCTACCGTCGTTGTGCACCCGTCGTCGTCACCCACTCGTTGTTTCTTGCACCCATTCTCTTTGCTACCCAGGTACTGCAGCCAGATTATAGCCAAAAAGTCGAGCTATAGTCATTCTTTCACGAAAACAATCCCTTTTCATCTTGGATCGACCAGTGACCATACCCTATATATCACTACCAAATTAACTTGTACATTGTGCAGTCTAAAGTACACAATGCATACTTGTTACTCTGTGGCCGCTATCTAAGCACTGTCCTTAGTCTTTCCCTTTCCCTTGAAGGGCTTTAAGACCTGTTCTGAGATCAGGGGAGTATCATTCACATTTATCAAGTAGATTGTACCTCTTTAAGTTCAGCATTGACCTTTCTTTCCACTCTCTTCTTCTTCCAGTCAGACATATACTTCAGCCTGCCTTCAATGCCTCCCTGATCAGCCAGTTGTTGGCATATGTGTTTTCAATTTTGAACTTCTGCACAGTCTATACACAAAGGTAAGCTGGATATCTCTGTATTTGAATATCAGAACTTCCTGATTGAATAATTTCCTGAAGATCTGCTGGCTTCTGTTGACTGAAGCATTTCTTGACATCTAGCTTGTCAGCAACTTCTGTTTTGATATAGTTCTGTCCAAGGGTGAGCAACATTCCTGACAACTTACCGAAGAACATTAAAACTTACATCAAATTCTTCATAGCGCCTCTCGGTCCAGCCTAACGTGTTTTTGAGGTTATAACCACTGCTGTTGGCCTTTCCTGCCTCTCCCCTTGGCTTTGGGATCAAAGGTGAGATTGATTGGTCATTGTCCCTGTCAATGGATTCCTCTGTGTCTGACAGATCAGACAACGACAAGTCGGACTGAAAGCTAAGTCCAACAGACTGCCCCCTGGCCCGATTGCAGGGCATGGAATTGTGCTGAGCTCTGCGTCGGATATGCATGCCAAAGTCACGGCGGGTTGTGATTTGAGGAGGAGGAGGTAATTCATTGAACTTGAACTTGACAGGAGTTGTGATAAGCAGGAGATGAGATTTGATTGGGAAAGACATGACACCCGAATGTAAAATATATATTATATTTATACATGCGATTCTCTATTGTTTCGATGCTTCCCAACTTCCTGATTCATTTATAATGGTTGTCAATAATAAGTGATATGGATCAATAACAATTAAATTCATTCATAATCATAATGGATATCAATAATAAGTGTTACCATGGATCAAAAACAATTAACGAGTGGTTTTAAAAAGGTGCTGCAAACCATATCCTTTCATCCAAACTAACTTATTGCCTGTTGCTCAATCATCAATTGATTGTCCATGTTATTCTTACAACAACAACCCGCCGATGAAGTAGGATCCTGCATATCATCATTTATTCACTAATTAATATTATTTATAGGAATACAAACTCCGTACACAGTTGTCTGAAACAGCTGGTCCTATCAATGCTCTTGCATTCGTAGGTGATGACCAGAAGGTCTGGGTGTGGGACCTTACCTGCAGGCAAATACACCAAGTTATCGGGGATGACCTGGAAAGATGGGGGCAGATAACCTGGGTCCACTGGTTGACCACCGTTTCTGACTATGGTGACACCCTCTGCTTTGGGAATAGCAGAGGGCTTGTCTTGATCTATCAACGAATGAAAGAGGCAGTATGTGGATATGCCAAATGAATATCGGGAAGTAGTACTTACCATGAAACAGGACCAGTTCAAGGAGCTTTCTAGTACTGCAGTTTTGCCCTTCAATGAATCTGTTGAAGCAATAGACTATGATAGGAACAAGAATAGACTGGCATTGTCGAGCCACACTGGAAAGATCAAGTTGTTCCAAATAGAAAAAAATGGTATGAAAAACCTCCCTCTAGAGCTTTTGCAAGTTTGATTGATCGTTTTCAGGGATGTTGCTTGTGTTATGGAGTAAAAATTGGAATGAACTCCAAGATGCGAGAGGCGTAATTCCCCGATCCATTCGGTTTACTGAGAAGGGAGAGAACATTGTGATATTCAGATTGGAATCTGGTGTCATGTAAGCATTTCTGATTGCATAGTAAGCAAAGATTGACATCATATAAATAGGGTATTGAAGGCAACTGCTACAGGGATAGACAACTGGTCCAAGGTACTGAAATCGAGCATGTGCATCATCAATAACAATGAAAGTCATTTACAGTACTTACTATAAGATTCTGCAGTGGAAATGTTTGTTTCAGTGCCAATCACAAATGGCTGCTGGTGGACAACCTCACAAAGGGGTTTGACCTCTATGATTACCCCCGTACATCACCCTCTGACTCGTTCCCTATTTCCCGAACGAAGGCCTTTGTTCAGCAAGGGATCTTCCTGGAGGGGGAAACATCAGTGGCTTGTGGAAGCGACCATGGACTGATTCACATCTTCTTGCACGGAACGTCTATGTGCCTACAGAAGTTGAAACATGGATCAAGCAAAACAATGATCCAAGTGTTAGATGTAGGTTGAAATCATATCAGACTAATTTTCATTCACCTGATAAAGAAATCCAGGCTCATTCAACTATGAATAAACACTTCATTGCAAGCGGAACCGATGAAAAGAAAACCTGTCATTCATATATGGGCAAAGAAGGTGAACTCATTCTTTCTTGAAAAAAAAGGTCATGATATTAATTAGCCAACATAGGCTAAAGGACGTCAGGACCAGCAATGCACCTATGGATGTAATTCCATGACAGTGCTAGTCTTCCTCAATATCCTCTTTATGATGTTGATTGCGACTCTGTGGATAGTCAGAAATGGCGGTCATGATTGGCTCAATAAACATGATGCCAATTGGAGGTGCAACGTGTAGTGTTGGAATTTTGACAATGCAGTAAATTTATAATTTAGACAATGGCGGATGTAAATAGTCTTGGAAATAGAAGCATATATTGTATCAAGGATGATCCACAATACTCAGGTAATGGAGATCTGCATTGGGTGATCCATTGCACGTTGTAGACAGTTATCAAAAAGAACTTAGTCCACCTGTATATGCTACCCTCATCTATCATATAGTGGTATCTGCCCAACAAAGTGATTGATCCACAGCAGAAACTGCCCACCACCCAAATTTAGTCACATGCTCTATTGCTGCTGGGGGTGGGTGGGGGTTAGCTAGTAGGGTCGGGATGGGGTATTTAAAATTATTTTAGATGCCGTGGGTGCCGGATGGAAGGGCGGGGCATGCACGGGGTAATTCTGGTAGGGCGGGGATATGTAAACACATGTAAACATCACCAGAATTGATGTTGGGGGCGCTTATTCACTGTTGGGTGCATTTGGCGGGGGTTTCGGGTGGGGAAAAAACATATTCGGG
>Ga0307513_10011469_pt1 | contig 11015 bp, 5 predicted proteins | sample 15_EM_MG_FD_202174 | JGI IMG/M metagenome (GOLD analysis project Ga0307513, IMG submission 202174) | Populus trichocarpa ectomycorrhiza microbial communities from riparian zone in the Pacific Northwest, United States - 15_EM | ecosystem: Host-associated > Plants > Roots > Unclassified | place... | reverse complement strand
TTTTTTTTTTGAGTTAATAGACCTTTGAGCAATTTTGACAAGTTTTAGAGGCAGTTGTTTACACGTCATATTTTACAAAAGAAATAATTTTTTTTAAATTAAGTTTTTGTGTTTCTGGATTGTTTTAATGTACTGATATCAAAAATAAATTTTAAAATTAAAAAATTATTTTGATATATTTTCAAGCAAAAAATAACTTTGAAAAACAATCACTACCACAATACTAAATACTATCTTAATTTAATGAGTTTTGAGCTTATAACATACTTTTAGTTTCTAATATGTTTTTTTATTTGGTTTGGTTTGATTCAGATTGATATAATTTGGTTTGGATTGATTTTTAAAAAAGATTTAAAATTGAAACTCAAATGAAACGTTTTTAATTTTTCTAACAATTTTTTTTTAAAAAACTATTTATTTCAGTTAATTTTGGGTCAATTTCTATGATTAATGTTCTCATCCCTAATAATAATAATCTCTCTATTTACATAGTATTCACATTGTATATGGTATTATGTTTATTTTGGAAACCTAGAATTAGCAGAAAACTGGATTCTATCAAGTGAATTTTAATTACTCTTAATGCTTATGTCAAAGGATTGTTTTTTTTTTTTGTCAAATTAGCATAGTAAACATAAAAATTTAAAGGAATAACACCGTTTAAGAAAGATTTAACAAAATAACTTATTTTCAACTTGTCACACTTCAAAAGTATGATATTTACTAAATGTCGTTATTCCAACACATGGCAAGTAGTTGTTATTCTTCAGAATATCGACATTTAGTAAATGTTGTTATTCTGAAGCGTGACAATATAAAACTCCAATTTACTAGCCGATCGGTTTGATCTAGTTATATTAACCGGTCAATTGTTCCATACAAAAATGATAATTTTATAATTTTTTTCTTCCAAATATGTTTTATGAGTTAAAATATACATCTTTGTCCAATTTGTAGACTAAAAAATCTCAAAAAGTTATTGTAGTTGGGCTTACGATACGAGTGATTCTAGGTAGTCAGATGTGAGTTTGCCATAACTAAATGAGGATCTACTCCGAACAAATTACATGGATGGCCTAGCAGATATTGTATTTATGGACTAGTGAGATATGTGTCTAGGCTCAAGACGAGGTCTAGTCATGCCAGACCAGAATAACAACTCAAAAGGGTCATAACTTTTGATTCGATCGTTGGATTGTGCTCAATTTTTTATAGGATTTTTTGGAGGCCATTTTACCTAGGTTAACCTTACTGTGCTACGTGAACCATTAGATCTTTGGACATAAAAAATCTCACCGAGGACCCTTGGTTTTGATAATTTTGTAATTTTCCTTATTATTTTCGAAACCGGTGTCACTAACCATTATGAACCGGTCGATCGGTTGAGCATGACAACTATCTTGTCATGCTTCAGAAGCATAACATTTGCTTTGGAAGTGCGATATCTACTAAATGTCGCTATTCTGAAGTGTGACAACTATTTTTTCGTGCTTTGGAATAGCGACATTTAGTAAATGTTGTGTTTCTAAAGGGTGATAAGGTGAAAGTGTGCTATTTCACAAATTTGTTTTTACATTTGTGTCATTTCATCATTTATTTTAATTTGTGTACTAATTTCCTAATTTATCCTATGCCAGAAAAGACTTGGAGTTGTGATGGATGCAAAATCCTCAACAAGAAATAACTAAGAAGTGTATAATTCATCGTCATTGACACGAGGGTGGTTGAGGGGAAAAGTCTTGCTATGTGAACCAAGGTTGTCAATTACATTCCGTTCTATCTGGAATGACTGGTATATCTTGTTTCAATTACAAAAACAAAACAAACTGGAACATATTTCATCTCCCTCAGAATCTCGGCTTGTTTGAAAAATTTAGCCCAAATTCTAGTTAGAATGTTCAAGTTCCATTCTGGCCATTACGTTCCGGACAAATAATGGTTTTTTTTTAGCTTTTTTTTTTAATATTGTTCAGTTTTACAATATCAATTATATCTCTCAATCCAACCATTGTATCGGGCTAAAATTTTACTAGGAGTCTCCTTACATATTTTTATATCTCAGGTTAAAAAATTAGGGTAATCAGAGTTTAGAAAAGCTTTGCAAGACTATCAATGACATTTTTGTAATTTTATTCAAATTCATAATTTTGTTTAGCATTGACATTTTATTGTGCTCTTTTTTTTAGATTGAATTTTTCTCAATTTCAACATTCAACAATAAGTTTATTGGTAATTGAGCTTCATAATTTGTTTTGATTTGATTTATTTAGAATTATCATGGTTTGATGACCTGGTTCACGATTTGGAAGATTAACTTAGTTTGACTTGGATCGACCTAATATTTTATTGTCTTAATATTTTTTTAAAAAAGATATTATCTTAAATTATTTTTAATCAAATAATATTTTTATTACTTATTCAGGTTATTTTTAAACACGTCAAATTGATTAGGTTATATGAATTCAACTCCAATTTTTTTCTTTTCCCGTTAACTCCCACTCGTCATTGAAAGGAGGGTGGTTGAGGGGAAAAGTCTTGGAGTTGTGATGGATGCAAAATTCTCAACAAGAAATAACTAAGAAGCGTATAATTCATCGTCATTGACACGAGGGTGGTTGAGGGGAAAAGTCTTGGTTTGTGAACCAAGGTTGTCAATTTCATTCCGTTCTATCTGGAATGACCGGTATATCTCGTTCTAATTACAAAAACAAAACAAACTGGAACAGATTTCATCTCCCTCAGAATCTCGGCTTGTTTCAAAATTTTAGCCCAAATTCTAGTCAGAATGTTCCAGTTCCATTCTAGCCATTACATTCCGGACAAATAATGGTTTTTTTTTTTTTAGCTTTTTGTTTTTTTTTAATATTGTTCAGTTTTACAGTATCAATTATATCTCTCAATCCAACCATTGTATCGGGCTAAAATTTTACTAGGAGTCTCCTTATATATTTTTATATCTCATGTTAAAATTTTAGGGTAATCAGAGTTTAGAAAAGCCTTGCGAAACTGTCAATGTTATTTTTGTAATTTTGTTCAAATTTGTAATTTTGTTTAGAATTGTCATTTTATTGTGTTCTTTTTTTTAGATTGAATTTTTCTCAATTTCAACATTCAACATTCAACAATAAGTTTATTGATAATTGAGCTTCATAATTTATTTTGATTTGATTTATTTGAGATTAGCATGGTTTGATGACCTGGTTCACAATTTGGGAGGTTAACTTAGTTTGACTTGGGTCGACTTAATATGTTATTGTCTCAGTATTTTTTTTTTAATATTATTTTAATTTTTAATCAAATAATATTTTTATTACTTATCCAGATTATTTTTAAATCCGTCAAGTTGATTAGATTATATCAATTTTATTTTTATTTTTATTTTTTATTTTTCCCGTTCACTCCCACTCATCATTGAAAGGAGGGTGGTTGAGGGGAAAAGTCTTGCTATGTGAAACTTCCAGTGACGGACCAATGTTTCCATCAATGACTTGATTGTCTGAGAAGGAAACGAAAATAATAGGGCTTTGACAAGTTCTTTAACCTCTCAAGCAGTATTTAAGTCCAGTTTGTCTACATGGCCAACTCGCTATCAGTTGAGAAGGGAGGAAAGAAAAGTAAAGGGCTCTTTCCTGTTGTCTTGCTCGAGATACAATGAATCGTGAACGAAACAGTCCATAGTTTTTGTCATTATACTAGAGGTTACACGAGATTGTACGTAGCTCTCCTATGCGAAACTTCAAATGAGGACCATTTCATTTTATTTTTCCGTGTTCATATGTTATACTAGAGGTTACACGAGATTGTAGCTCTCGAGACTTGATGAAGAATAGTCTGCAAAAACTGTGTGGGTGTGATGGGAGAGTTAGTTAGCTTGTTCGTCCATGTTTGATCAAGTTTAGTCTCTAGGCTGCAATGAAAATATATAAGATTTTTGCTAAGATGCTCCTATATATTTTGAAGCTAGCGTCGAGAATTCCCTTGCTTACCTCCACTATCCTATAGTTTGACATCAAATCGCTTATCTATGATTAAATTGCACGTGCATTATACTTAAATAGTGTTATTAATTTTTCTCTTCATAAAAAGCGACATACCATTAACAAGAGAGAAGGAAACAGAAATCAAAATTTGTTTGCTGGGTCTATGCTCTAATTAGGTTTTGTTATGTGTGCTTCTATTAATTTCTCTAAATTCTATGTATCTATTGGCCAGGAAAAAATAATATCACACTGCATAAATTTATTTTAGATATTCACGCCAAGAGGCAAGAAAAATATTTTCTCATCGTCAATGTAAAAAAGGAGGAATCCAAACGCATATACATGTTCAAAATCGGCGATTATGAAAAATTACATTATTTATGTACCCAAAATCCAAATCAATACAAAAGAAGCTGAAAGCTCTAAAATTTTAATTCAAATTTACAGAGAAAAAACAACTACTAAGTTCTTATTCATTAATTAGACAAAGGATGCAGGAGGCCTAAGAAACTCGGCCAGCACCCATATCTCTCTCTTATTTTTAATCATTGACTCGAGGAGATTATTCATCATTGACTCGAGGATGCAGGGGGCAAAATTCTTGCTATGTGAAACTTCGAGTGATGGACCAATGTTTCAATCAGTAACTTATGTGTCTATGTCCGAAAGGAAAAGTCTTGCTATGTAAAATAATGGAAATTTGACAAGTTCTTCAACCTCTCAATCAGCATTCAGTAGGTAAGGAAACGAAAAGGCTGTGTCCTGTTGACTTGCTCAAGATACTGTGAAATAAGAAAGAAAAGGTCGAGATTATTTTCATTGGACTAGAGGTTCCACGAGATTGTAGCTTACCTGTTTGGTTTAGTTAATTTTCTCATCCCCTAATAATAATAATCTCTCTATTTACATAGTATTCACATTGCATATGGTAACATGTTGGAAACCTAGAATTAGCAGAAAACTAGATTCTATCAAGTGAATCTTAATTAAACTCATCAAATTAATGAAATTATATCAGTTGGACTCTTATTTTCTTAATTTTCCCGTTAACTCCCCCTCGTCATTGAAAGGAGGGTGGTTGACGGGAAAAGTCTTGCTATGCGAAACTTCGAGTGACGGACCAATGTTTCCTGCGGTCTTGCTCGAGATACAATGAATCGAGGTTACACGAGATTGTAGCTCGCCTGTGCGGAACTTCAAATGGGGACCAATTCATTTTATATTTCTGTGTTCATATGTTATTGGGACAATTGTATATTTATAAGACCCGACACTAGAGTTGACTTGGCTAAAAGCACGAGTTAATCCATTTTTTTTAAAAAGTTGTATCATTTAAAAAAATATTAGCAAATCATCTTTTTTTTTTAAATTTTCTAACCATAATTATCAAAAAAATAAAATTATAAAACCATTTTGTTTCGGTCAATTTTAGCTCAATTAATGTTTAGAAATATTCAGGATAATCAGGTTAATATGCTCACATCTAGCAATCATCTCTCTATGTATTAACTATAACTAAAACTGATCAATATTTCACTATAGCACGGAATATTGTTTATTGTGAGTGAATTCAATGTGAATTTTACCATGCTGCACTGTAGCACGAATACTATCCACTGTAAGTGTTTTCACTGTGGACTGCACTGCTGGTGGGGGCATGTAGGAGGTTACAACTTGTAGGCTCCAAGCGCCAGGCTGGAAGCGCACCCCCTGGGGCTGCGCACATGTGACGCTTGGACTGCCTGCCTGGAGCTGGGCAAACACAGCGCCACTTGGCGCTTGGTCTGCTTCCTCTTGGGTGCAGGACAAGTGCCACGTGGCGCTTGGGCTACCTATACTTTTAGTATTTTTTTTTTGATTTACGTGGGGTGTCTGGGCCAGCTTACGCGCACCACGACTATTCCCCACGACCCACTGGACATCCTGCAAGCCCAGGAGCAGGTAAGGCACCGCGGGGGTGACAGGCGTGCACATAGAGGATCGAACCCGAGACGGGGGCGGAACAAGTCACACGATTGACCACAGCAGCTAGACCCTCAAGTGCTACTTTTAGTATTTTTAGTATAATTGATAGTAGTGGTATGCAAATTATTATTATTTGTTCTTCTAATATTATTTTTTAGTATAATTAATAGTATTAATCTCTAAAATATTATTATATTTGGTGTTATAAATAATATGATTTTTATAATAATTCATATTATTGCTATTAAAAATATTATTATTTGTATTATAAAAATTTTAGTATTTTCATTAAAATTTATAAGAGCATAAATATTATTATCATCATTAATAAATTTTAAAAAACTGCTATTCCTATTAAAAAAACCACATTGGAACACGTGACGTTTGGGTCCACTCCTGAGGACAGACAGCTCAAGCGCCACGTGGTGCTTGGCCTGCTTCCTCTTGGCTGCATTCCAAGCGTCAGGTGGCGCTTTGGCTTGGGCACTCACAGGCATGGCCCAAGGCTAGCCTTGGGCCTAATAGGGCAGGACCCAAAATAAAATTGGGTCCCGACAGTGGGCAGATCAAGTGCCACGTGGTGCTTGGGCAGCACCACCCAAACCCATAGCACAACACCATCTGGCGCTTGATCTGCTTGCTCTTAGGTGCAGCACAAGCGTCATGTGATGCTTGGGCTACCTATACTTTTAGTATAATTACAAGTATTGATATTAAAAATATTATTATTATTTTTCTTATTATTCTTTTCTTAGTATAATTAATTTTTAGAGTATTCATAGTAAAAATATTATTATTTGTTTTGTTGGTATTGTTTTTTTAGTATAATTAATATTTAAAAAATTATTACATTTGTTCTTAATATATTTTTTTTGTATAATTGATAGTATTGGTATGAAAAATATTATTATTATTTTAGTCTAATTAATAGTGTTGATCTCAAAACTATTAGTATTTGCTCTATTAATATTATTTTTTAGTATAATTAATAGTATTAATCTCTAAAATATTATTATATTTGGTGTTATAAATAATATGATTTTTATAATAATTCATATTATTGCTACTAAAAATATTATTATTTGTATTGTAACAATTTTAGTATTTTTATTAAAATTTATAAGAGGATAAATATTATTATCATCATTAATAAATTTTAAAAAATTGTTATTACTAATAAACAAACCACATTAGGACACGTGACGCTTGGGTTCTCTCCTAAGGACGAGTAGTGTAAGCACCAGGTGGCACTTGGCCTGCTTCCTTTTAGTTGCAGTCTAAGCGCCAGGTGGCGCTTTGGCTTGGTCACTCACAGGCATGGCCCAAGGCTAGCCTTAGGCTTTACAAGACAGGATCACAGGTAGACCAAATGCCACGTTGTGCTTAGGCAGCACCACCCCAAGCCCGCAGCACAACGCCACCTAACGCTTGGTTTGCTAGCTCTTGGGTGCAGCCCAAGAGCCACATGATGCTTGGGTTGCCTATACTTTTAGTATAATTACAAGTGTTGATATTAAAAATATTATTATTAATTTTCTTATTATTCTTTTTTTAGTACAGTTAGTTTTTAGAGTATTAATAATATTATTGTTTTTTTTGTTGATATTTTTTTATAATTAATATTAAAAGAATTATTATATTTTTCTTAATATAAAAAAATATTATTATGTTTTTAGTCTAATTAATAGTGTTGATCTCAAAACTATTATTATTTGTTCTCTTAATATTATTTTTTAGTATATTAATAGTATTAGTCTCTAAAATATTATTATATTTGGTGTTATAAATAATATGATTTTATAATAATTCATATTATTGCTACTAAAAATATTATTATTTGTATTATAAAAATTTTAATATTTTCATTAAAATTTATAAGAGTATAAATATTATTATCATTATTAATAAATTTAAAAAACTGCTATTACTATGAAAAAAACCTTGTTGGAACACGTGGCGCTTGGGTTCCCCCCTGAAGGCGGGCAGCGCAAGTGCCACATGGTGCTTGGCTTGCTTCCTCTTGGTTGCAGTCCAAGCGCCAGGTGGTGCTTTGACTGGGCACTCACAGGCATGGCCCAAGGCTAGCTCTGGGCCTGGCAAGCAGGACCAAGAATATAATTGGGTCCTAGCCGCGGGTAGACCAAGCGCTACGTGGTGCTTGGGCTGCTTATACATTTATTATAATTATAAGTATTGGTATTAAAAATATTATTATTAGTTTTCTTAACATTCTCTTTTTTACTATAATTAATTTTTAGAGTATTAATAGTAAAAATATTATTGTTTGTTTTGTTGATAGTATTTTTTTAGTATAATTAATATTAAAAGAATTATTATATTTTTTCTTAATATATTTTTTTTTCGTATAATTTATAGTATTGGTGTTGAAAATATTATTTTTTTAGTCTAATTAATAGTGTTGATCTCAAAACTATTATTATTTGTTCTCTTAATATTATTTGTTTGGTATAATTAATATTAAAATTAATATTATATTTTTTTAGTATAATTAATAGTATTAATATAAAAAATATTATTATTTTTGGAGTTATAAATAATATTATTTTTATAATAATTAATAATATTAATACTAAAAATTATGATTTGTATTGTAAATATTATTACTTTCAGTAAAATTTGTAAGAGTATATTTTATTGTAATTAATATTATTAATAAAATAATTGATAAATTTGAAAAAAAAAATTATATCATTTACTAATTTTACAAAATATATTGTAATAATAATTTATCAAATTACACTTAATTTTATATTTACTTTCATTTATAAATTACATACAAATTATTTGATTCAGCATTCAAAAATAAACTTGAATCTTATTATGTGTACGACCCAAATAACCTTGAATTTTAAATAGCCTGGCTCAAGACTAGCTCAAGGATATAATTGAGCTAGGTGAGGTACGAACCAAAATAACCTTGAATCCTAGCCGCAACATGATCCAAATATGTCTGAGACATAAGCTGGCAGACCTAAATAGAATTGGTTCCTGATCCTAATGTTCGAGAGTCAAACTAGTCTAAGGTCTAGGTTGGGCGTCAGGTAGATTAATATGGATCAAGTCGAGCTTTTTTTAATTCAAAAAAACATTTCAAACTATGCTCTCAAGACTTGATGAAGAATAGTCTGTGCAAAAACTGTGTGGGTGTGATGGGAGAGTTAATTAGCTTGTTCGTACATGTTTGATCAAGTTTAGAAATGCGGTTTTAAATTTCAAAATTTTTTTTAAATTTTTTTTTTAAATTTTAAAATTATTTTAATACGTTGATATAAAAAATTATTTTTATAAAATAAAAAAAATAATTTTATATATTTTTAAATAAAAAATACTTTAAATCGCTACCACAATTCCAAATAAATCCTTAATCTCTTAGCTGCAATGAAAATATATAAGGTTTTTGCTAAGAAGCTCCTATATATTTTGGCTGCGTCTATGCTCTAATTAGGTTTAGTTACGTGTGCTTCTATTAATTTCTCTAAATTCTATGTATTGGCAAAGGAAAAAAAATTATTATTTCTATTAATATTTTGGATATTAATTTTTTTAAAGTTTTTTATCTTTATATTAATTACAAGTGAATAATATATTATTTTTACCAAAAATAAATTTTTGATATTTTTAAAATATAAGATAAAATCCTTTGAAATTTTACAAACTTGTTGTAAAATCCAAGCAATATTTTTTTTAAACCATGCCACAATAATTTTTATTTAAAAAAATACTCAAATAATTTTAAGAATTTTTTTTTTCAATATGCAAGGAAAAAAAAATCTTTTTTCAATATTTTATTTATGTTTTATTTAGTAAAAACTCATTTTACTTAAAACCAAAACTCTCAAAATAAGTTTAAGAAAGAATTTACTAAACACATTCTTAAACCAAAAAAACCTTTAACCAAAGCATTTCAATTTATTCCACCTAGTTGCTTTGTCTCAATTGATCATCTAGTTCAACTAACTAATTTCTAGAGATCATTTTACTTTCAACATTGTCACTCTCTTTCCCCTGCAATGGAAGGAAGCATATCTTGGATTATCTCATGGATTTGGACTGGATTGGGTGTTTTGGTTTTTGATGAGATGCTCCACGAAAAAATTAGGCTTGCTGGATGTCGTTGTTTGTGGTATTGACAGTTGATGACTTTTTTTTTTTTTTACTTTTCAAAGTCAATGATTCTGATCATTTCAAAGGAGGTGGGAAATTATCTTCGTCTGTGAAGTAGTGTTGAATGGTGGATCAATAACTCACTGTCTGCTTTGCTACTACTCCTATCCGATGACCCTGATATTTCAAAGGACGACCAGGTAGTGGTGTTCTCCTTCACCTTTCATTGCATTATCAGTAGCTTCCACTCCGAAATTCAATAGTTTTTGCTGGAGAAAAAAGAAAAGGAAAAAAGAAGAATAGTTTATGCAAAATTGCGTATACACTGTGTATCACTTCAGCCTTCCCCATGTTTAGAGGAATGAACGTCCTTTTGGCTTGCTACATAGCTTTTCTTTTACAGCTATTAGTCTTTCAAACTTGCCATTCTAGCAACATCGCTGCTCATTGTGCTCCTTCTTCATGCGGCAATATCCAAAACATAAGCTTCCCTTTCAGACTAAACACTGATCCACAAAGCTGCGGAAACTATAATTATACTCTGATTTGCGAGAACAATATTTCTACAGTATTAAATTTGTATTCAGGTAAATACTACGTGCAGGCAATCAACTACGCTAACTTCACAATCCGAGTGGTAGATGCTGGTGTACAAGATAATTGCTGCTCCATCCCTCGTTATTCTTTGGCACATGACAACTTCAGTTACGGAGATCCGTACACATCGTATAACTACAAGCAGGTGCCGCCGGGAGTGAGTGACGGTTTCGTTGAGTACTATTGGTGGAACGAGTTACCTACACTATCACTGCCTATGGTTTTCATGAGCTGTGAAAATACGGTGAATTCTCCTCTTTATGTGGACACGGCTCCCTACGGCCTTAACTATGGATCAGTAAATTATTCCAACTCTTCTCTTGTGACTCATTCGAATTATGTGACTCT
>Ga0307513_10011468_pt1 | contig 11015 bp, 14 predicted proteins | sample 15_EM_MG_FD_202174 | JGI IMG/M metagenome (GOLD analysis project Ga0307513, IMG submission 202174) | Populus trichocarpa ectomycorrhiza microbial communities from riparian zone in the Pacific Northwest, United States - 15_EM | ecosystem: Host-associated > Plants > Roots > Unclassified | place... | reverse complement strand
ATCGATGGGTGTTGCTGTACAGACGTCTTCCACCAATGTACGTGACGAAGATTTCCTCTAGTCCTATGAGAATGCAGCCCAAAGCATAGATTCTGAAGTCGCTGGTGTTGGCGTTGAACGAGTACCTAGCATTGGGGGAGCACGAATAGTTAAACCTCAAGGCCGTCAACTTCAGATTCCCAAGTTGTCGTCAGTAAGAGCAAAAGAGTTCGTGCCGTATATCCCGACCGCTAGGTTGAGAAAACAGGAACACTCGGTGTGCGAGTTATGGAGAGAAAGAAAGTGATCAAAATGTCCAGGAGAATCTGGAGAAAGGTTTCGGATCCCGGCTTCAAAGGAACTGAAATTGTGTCGTTCAGGTGCCGCAACGGTTCTGAAGAAAATATTGGCATTTCGGACAGAATTACGTCCCCCTCGGGAATTCACAGTGGTAAAAGAGCCTGCACCTTTTTGAAATATTTCAGAGTCGCGAAAAAACCAGTTCCATTTTCGAGACCTCGACGTGAAGGTGAATTAGAAGACAGCACAGGTGCAGACGAGCTTTGAGCTTCTTTAACTCTTGAGCAGCATACGTCGAATCGCCTCCTCGATCAATAACATCTGGTCGATTGGTTAGCTCTCTTACCGAAATAAATTCAGTCTTCTGACAAGGACTTAAAACTTTCAAGTTATGGGGCAATACATCAGTAAAACGTGCAGCACTTTCAGACGTCTTTGACTGTCTTTGGAAAGACGATAAGACACAAAAAGACATAAAGACCGAAAGACAAAACGACTTTGGAAAGCTAGGTCCCCTTTACTTTCCAAAGACCTTTGGGAACTTTTAACAACTTTGACGGACTTTTGAAAGACATGCAGGGTGTCGTGTACTTTGGAAAGTATCCCACAAAGTCATTATTAAAGCCTTCATAGCACGTAGCATTTGTAGCCTACTGACACAGGATACTAATGTATGTACCACAGCCTTTCAGTCGGCAAACATAGGATCAATAAGTACCTCATCCTCGTCATCGTCCGACTCCTCAACAACCATAGCGTCCTTTTGTCGACCCTCAACCACTGTATTCCTTCCCAGGTATTCCTTCGCACCTTCGACGATGGCGGGCCAATGCCTGTCCGGGAGACTCGCGATCGTTGCCTTGAAGATGCTGGCCCGCTTCGTTACTTTCCGGATCCGCTTCCCATCCGCTCCCACAGTCTCGTTGGAAATATCACCCCAGTTTGCGAAAGAGAAGTGACTTTCCCTCCCACCCGGTTTCTTGAACTCACCGGTGACAGAAAACAAGAGCGCACGGTGTACCTAGAAGTAGTACATGAATTCCAAGTCGGCCAACATGAGTCAAAAGGAGTAGACTTACAGCCTGAACAGCATATGTGAGTGCACCACGGGGTTTCTCAGAGAGGGTATGAATATCATCGACATCGGCAGCTGATATCAACGCGAAGTGTTCGGCGAGCGTCCTCAGAACCATGCGACCAAGAAACAAGCCCTATGTCGCATCGCAGTACAAGTTAGTAAATGCGAACATGAAATGACGGTACAACAAACCTGAAATTCGTTGGCTTTATTCTCTAGATAGGGATCCGGAAACCAATGACGATCATCTGTGGTCTGCCAGAGAAACGGGCGTCTCTTGTGCAGCTGATTCTGCTCACCGAGTAGCTGCTTAACAAAACCAGCGCGTGCCTCTTTTGTTCTAAGGTCACGGAGTTCATATTCCTCCTCCAGCGCCTTAACCGCGCCTTCTCCAATACGATGGATCCAGTTGGAAACACTGCGATTCATCTGAAAAACATTAGCCAGTACAACAAACCATAAAATTTCCACATGCCAATTTTTTCACATCCAAAAACAAGGTGAACGCGTCCCCATCACGACGATTAGTTGACACTGGATACTTCTCCTCGAGCAAGAGGTTCCAGACGGAGGCAAGTTGCTCATTAGTAAGTGCGACCCATACATCTCCCTTCCCAGCTGTGTCGAACAGGATGACCTTGATGTAATCGAACTGTTGAGCCGCTTCACGAGGGATATCTTCGAAAGTGACACGTTTTGTCAATTTGCGTATGATCGGACCATCGGAAATGGGCTCGATTTTAGCAATGGACTACAAATAAGAGTGTTAGGCATATATGCAATCGTGGTATAATGGAAAATACCCGAAAGCGAAATCCTTTTGCAGTGGATGGTTGGTTGATGGCCAGCTCGCGTTCAACCTCATCGTCATCCGATCCCAGGCCCCCTTCCTGAAAACCCGAGGGGTCTTCATTGGGAGAGAGATCGGGGGCATCGTTGTCACTGGATGCTGCGCGGCTGTTGGTTTTGGAAGAGACTGAACTTGCTGATGCAGAGCATTGATGCGGGACGGGTTGGGGCAGAAGAGTAGAGTCTCTGGCTGACCAGTTTGAGTACGGCATCCATGTCCGCCCAAAGTATTTGTAAGCCTTCCGAACTTCTTTTGACAGCTAGTGACAGACTTCTTCTCGGCAGCGTTCGGCGCCTTCATGTTTTTACACTCTGACGGACTGTAGTCTGTCCCAGCTCTCTTCCTGTTCTGTCGCCATCTGAAACTGTGGAAATTAATATAATGCTACTAGAGACCAAATGAGTATTCAAAAAAAGTGAAAATTAAAATGATTAGATTGTTTCTAAATAGCTCGAAAATTGGTACTTGATCCAAAAATAGCCCGTGAGGCGCCCATCATTACTCTATTAAATGTTTTTAATTGCAAGCCATCATGGTGGATCGGTCAGTTGTCGCTATTTAATGCTCTTATTACCGTAACCGCCGGAGTTCAGTCCATGCGCTTTGTAATTTTGGTTTTTGCCCTTTTCAATGTTTTTTTGAACAACGACAGAAAGTAACATAATTATATCCTTTACCACTTTGAGGGCCAAATAAGCTGGTAAAATGTCATTAAACACTGCTCTGGTACCATGAAATTGGATACTTTTTTTTTTCTCCACGCGGTTTTTTCAGATTGCAGCCTGATGTCGGCTCTATCAAAATATAGACGTCTCGGGCTCAATTTTTGCTCCTGGATCCTGAGCTTCGGCAATCACTCTCTTTCACATGATATTTATTCTCTTAAATATTTTCAGATTTTATCTCGAATGGTGGAAGCTGCAATGTAGGCAACAAGGATGAGCAACACAGAGAACTGAATACGGGTGGAACACGTGACTATAAAGCCACGAGTTATCTGCAATTACATATCGGACATCGCTAAATTACAACGCCCCAAGGGCTTTTTTCGAACTAATTAAGAGACAAATATTTAGAAGTGACCTCCTTGTATACAGTGTCCAAATGACAGAGAGGGAGACCAAGTACGATCCCATAAACACAGTAATACAAAAAAATGGTTATTTTCCCAGAGCTTGCTAGGTAAACTTGACCCTTTTTATTCGTTAAGGGCACGGGACGGCTTGACGACGGCAATGGGACAATATATTGGAACTCCGAGGGGAAATTCCCCCCACGTTGTGCGGTTTTGAGTGACAGATGTCAAGCAAATCTATAGATTGCTTACAAATACTTTGGGCGGACTCACCACCCTTTGAGTACACGCCTGTCGGAATTGCCTGCTTCGTCTTCTTGGAAGTTGATGATCTGTGCGAAGTGACATATCAGTGATGGATTTAGACAGTGCTAAGATTACACACCTATGGGATTATGATGGCACCTTGCGCTTCTGACTTCCTCCATCATTCACGTCATGCATTAGGCGGACTTCTTCTCGAAACAAAACCCCAGGCTTTACTTTCTTTTCCTTCCCCTTCTTCTTCTTCTGTGCAATCGCTGTGTCAGGTTCATCCACCTCAAGCTCGGGCTCGTCTTCATCTTCGTCAGACTCAGACTCAGTGACCGATTCCTGGTACTCGCTGCCAGAAAGATCAGATTCAAGAATCTCTTGGGGCTCATTACTGTCTGACTTGGGATCTGCCAACTCTCCAGCATCGTCATCTGCTCGTAAACAGTCAATGATGGATCATGGTATCTAGATCTTGAGCTCACCGTCGAAGACATCGCCTGGATGGACTTTGACTTGCTTCCCTGCCTTCCCTGCACTATTTTCGAGAACTTGAGTTGCTGCCATGGGAAAATATTCAGTAAGTTGAACATGCCACGTCAGCCGAACTCACCTGAATCTCCACTGGCTCCAGGCCTCGGCTGGCGAACACGAGGAATGTTGAGGTGATCAGCTCTGCTGACCTTGGCCTTTAAAGCATTAGCCTTTTCTCGAGCGTCCTGTTCCAACCTTGCCGCTTCGATCTGCCCTGCATTTTTTTACCTTCTTTCTGGATTTTTTCCTGTTCTTTGGCACGCTTTTCAGCCTGAACTTCCTGGGTAGGTCGTCTAGATTGCGTTACTTTCTTAGCTTCTAATGCAGTGTGCTTGTTTTTGTTTGAAGGACGAGTGGCAGCTGGACCGGGCATTGTGACGAGATGGGAGTCAGGAGTGAAAAAGATGAGTCCGTTTTTTCCCGAGTTGTAATCGATCACCTGCCTCTGTTCGAAAATTTTACCTCCTGTACCTACACTTGCCTACAATGCCACGAAAGTCCTACAAACCCGCTCTTTTTCACTGTCATTTTCCTGGCTGCCACATGAAGTGCAAAAGCCCTGGAGGACTTACTCAACACCAAGATTCTTGCAAGTTCAATCCAGAAAATTAGTATCGCTTCAGCCCACAACCAGACTCAAACAGTAGCATCCACGGCCCATCGCCTCACACTCCTCCTCCCCAGACGCCGCCGCCACAGCAACATGAGCCTGAAGTCCCTCCAACCCCCAGTCAGTCAACCCCTTGTCGTGCAACATGGCAAACACGCGGTCGTTCAGGAATATATGTAAAGAAACATCCTTATCTAGACGGTAATGTTTCTTTTATTTTCTTCAGACCTGGACTCCATTTTAATCCTTCGACGTAGGTCAGCCATGTGACGCCGATGGATATGATTTACCTACAGGTGCCCCTCCTCCACCCCGAGAACCTAAAGCTCCAAACGATTACTTTCCATTCGCAAACGAAGAACAGTTTCAGCTCGCCGATTTTCTCTACACACGGGTCCAGATGTCTGCGGGCAATGTCAATATTTTGATGAATCTATGGGCGGCTACACAAGACGTCAAAGGAGAGGATGTCAACCCGCCATTTGCTGATACTCGGGACCTCCACTCTACCATTGATTCGATCCCACTAGGCAACATTCCCTGGCAGGGCTTCAAAGTCAAATACACCGGCGATATCCCAGAGAATGCACCTACTTGGATGACAAAAGAATACGACGTTTGGTTCTGCAATCCCCTCGAGGTGATGGAAGCTCAGATTGGGAACCCGGATTTCGACAATGAGATAGATTATGCTCCAAAACAAGTGTTTGGCTGGAATAAGAAGCGTCAGTACACTGACTTTATGTCGGGTCAATGGCCATGGGACCAAGCCGTACGTCTAACCAAATAACTTGTCCTCTGTTTCTTGCATTAACCGATGCCCAATTTTTAAAGAACCAACTCGCAGAGGAGGATCCTGAAACACACGGTGCTATGTTTTCCCCCATTATCCTCGGAAGTGACAAAACAACGGTTTCGGTTGCCACGGGACAGAACGAATATTACCTATTGTATTCGTCATCGGGTAGCATTCAGAATCATGTCCATCGGGCGCATCGCAACGCACTGACACTCATTGGATTTTTGGCGATTCCCAAGAGTACGTTGATTCTGAGTTATTCGACTTTGATTATGCATTTTGACATGGACAACCTAGCGGAGCGCCATGAACAGGACAGTGCTGCATTTCGCAAGTTCCGTCGCCAGCTGTTCCACTCCTCTCTGGCTCATATCTTGATGCCGCTGAAACCTTGGATGTCGAAGGCTAAAGTTACACGGTGTGCCGACGGCCATTTTCATCGAGTGATATATGGGATTGGTCCCTATATTGCTGACTATCCCAAGCAAGCTTTATTGGCCTGCGTGGTCTTGGGATGGTGTCCAAGGTTCGATTTCACAGCATAATATGATAATGCATTTCTAATTTGGATTTAGATGCACGGCGCACTCAAGCAAGCTTGACCATGACTTCGATGATGCTATACAGCGCTCTCCCTCGCACACGGAGGCTCTTATGGATGCGGTGGGGGAGGATGGAGGAAAAAAGCTGTGGGATGGTTATGGAATTGTTTCGGACGTTATTGTATGTTCTTTAACTCATGAATTAATTTCACCTCATTAACCGTCGAATATATTCAACCATTAGCCATTCACAGCTTACTTTCCGCGAGCTAACATCCATGAACTCTTGTCGCCCGACCTCCTCCACCAGATAATTAAGGAAACCTTCAAAGATCACCTCGTTAGTTGGGTTGAGGAATATTTTCAATCGCAGCCAAATGGGACCCGCCTGTTAGCTGAGATTGATCGGCGGTTAGTTTCTCAATTGTCGACCCCATCTATCCACCTTACCTGAATTATTTGGAACAGAATTGCTGCGGTTCCGCCTTTCGCAGGTCTTCGCCGATTTCCACAAGGCCGCGGATTCAAGCAGTGGACCGGAAACGATTCGAAAGCCTTGATGAAGGTATTTTTACCCGCCATCGCTGGTCTGGTCCCTTCAGGGATGCTTTGTGCGATCACTGCCTTCCTCGACTTCTGCTATCTGGTTCGACGTTCGCAGATAGATGAATCTGTCCTGGATCAAATTGATGATGCTGTCAATCGTTTTCACCGGGAACGCCACATCTTCATTGAGCTGGGCATTCGGGACAACTTCCTACTTCCTCGCCAACATGCTATTGTTCATTATCGTCTCACGATTCAGCTCTTCGGTGCACCCAACGGCCTATGCTCGTCTATCACGGAATCGAAGCACATCAAGGCAGTCAAGCAGCCCTATCGTCGCTCCAGCCGGAATAACCCCCTGGGTGAGATGATCCTCACAAACCAACGGAACGATAAGCTTGCCGCCGCACGAGTGGATTTTGAATCCCGTGGTATGCTCACGTCTGTTCAGGGAAACCCATTGCCGGGAAGGCGACCAATACCTCAAGCCCAGCCTAACTCACAACCGGTGGCGTCAAACGAACCATCAGTGCCCGAGGTTGAGGTTGATGAAGAGGATGTTGAAGGAGTGACATCTGAGGGAGATGTTCGTCTCCCCAGACGCCCTGGTGAGTCATTTGAGTTGTCTGGTAGAGGTCGGTTTTCCTGATCCAACAATAGCTCGCAGATATCCGAAAACACTGGGTGCGCTCTCTCAACACCTCAATCTGCCTCAGCTCGAGGAGTATATCCGGCGCTTCCTCTATGACCAAGAAAACCCCAACTCGGATGTCTTTGGAATGGATGTCGAGCTGGAAGCCTGCCCACGTATTTCATCCACACTCCGTGTCGACATCTATCATTCCGCAGCTGCGCTGTATCATGCCCCCAGCGACCTCTCTGGAATTGGCGGTATGCACCGCGAATATATCCGTGCGACACCCTCCTGGAAGCGTGGAGATGCACGACACGACTGTGTCTTCATTGAGAAGGATGCAGATGAGGTCAGATTCCGCGCATTGGGTGTTGCCCAAGTCCAAACTTTCCTTTCATTCTACCACAACACGACCAAGTACTCGTGCGCTCTTGTGCGGTGGTTCGAGGTCGTCGGAGATGCACCATGTCCCGATACTGGTATGTGGGTAGTACGTCCTGACCACTACATCCGCTCTCGACGCCGAATCTGCACTATTGTCCACATTGATTCCATCCTTCGTGCCACTCATTTAATTGGGGCCAGTGGCCCGTCCTTCCTTCCACAAGAGATCTCTCCTTCAGATTCCCTTCACGCTTTCAAGTCATTTTATGTAAATAAGTACGCTGATCACCATTCATATGAAATTGCATTTTAAACTACATTTCACACCAACTTTGAGCAAGAGCTTACTACTTTCCTTCGTCTTTTAAAAGACCACAAAAGTCACTGGTAACCGTAAAGTCAACGTGACGCACCAAAGTGGAATGAAATTCATAAAAAGTGTCTTCGGAAAGACGAAGACCACTGAAAGTCAAAGTACTTTCTGAAAGCCAAAGTCAAAGTACGGTACGTTTTACTGATCTAGTAGCTCAAGGTTTTTGTGGCGTCAGTTTCAGCTTCATCCCATCTGCATGAAAAAAAAAAGATGTCACATTGAAACCAGATAAAATGCTACACTTACCGCGAACTTCAGGTTTTCTATCGCTCAATTGAGAGAATAGAGATGAATATTCGGTTGATCGATTGTCATCACGTGAGTATACAGGGACCTTGTCATGGCGTAGTCGTTGGCTACAAATGTTGCATTACCCTGATGTGAAGGTGAGATGTCCATCATTGATGATTTGGTACGAAGGAGGGGAACTTGCATCTACTTTGATGAGGTCAGCGACATTGAAAATCATTTAGTTGGCCTGAAGCGTTATCGATGAAATGGGGATTCAATAGAGAGGAAACATCCATCTGCAACTCTCAAGGATCTTGATGCTTATAGTTGCAGCAGAAGGCCTCATGGTCAGCCACAAAAGTTTAAAATGAGCATGCTGCAGAGGTGATCATGAGGATGGACATATATGGGACACAGATAGGAGACGACATGCGAGTTATTTTTATTTTTAGAACAACCCTTCCTCCTCCCTCATTTTCCGAAAATTGTATCTCGCCATCACTCCTCCTTGCGGACTCTAGAATTCAACGCTACTACATTTGGAGCATAAATATTTGAATGCCGCAAGAATTATGAAAAGAGATGAAATAGATGCTGGGACAGAGGAGATAAAAGGTGCGCTACAGAACTTGCGTACTACATGAGACAGATTATCCCATCATAACCTCAAGGAACTGTTCGGAAGTGGTCTTGGGTGTGTAGCCTACACCTTTGAACTAATTTTGGACCTAAACCATGCCAATTAATCTCACCAAATGCCCTCAAACAAGTATATGTTCTCCCGCCAAGCAATATTGACGCAGCACCACAAAATCTCAGTCACTTTCCAAGATATATTTATCGAGAAATGTTCTGAGATCCCTAATATACAATCCTAACACCCCTCCATAATAAGACTCGCTGATCCGGACTTCGACACTGTTCAACACAATGATCACCCCGCCTCAACCGCCACGTCGCAACCACATCCCTTACCAACCATCTCACACTGTACGACCACCTCTTGCACCGAAATTTCTGAACACTCGAGCGACTTCTCCTTCTCTCACTCTCACACGAAACATCGTTCAATGTGCGAGGTGCATTTATCATTATTACTTCCTGTTTCATTTCTCGCTACTGTGGCGTTTCTGTCAGCCGTGGACTCCACACAACTTGCACAGTCCATGTCACTGCTGTCACCTATGTACCCCATCTTATTCACACCGCATTTGAACTCTCTGCTCTCATTTATCCCTGCTCTTGGATCCTCTAACAACATTACTTGTTGACCAAGGGCCTGGTTTGATAATTAAATATTATTATGACCCATAGCGGGGCTATAGCGGATGCTCATTCGTGAGCCGAAAATAAACCTCCCATAGAACCTCCACCGCATGCGGTGGATGTACTTGCTGATAATCCAGCTGGAGCCAACTGAACATTCAAAGAGAAATCAACCTTGTTCAATGCTCACAGAGAAAACGGAAACCAACGAGAGCATCTGCCACATTTGGGGCGAACGCAGTGCACACGCCCCAGACTGAATGCTGACGTCAGCAGATTACCAATATGGAGGACCTGGATGAAAATTGAGCGGGATGATGAGCAGAGATGGCCAATTGAGGCAAGATGTACCATGTCCTTCATACATCTCGGAGAGGGGTGCAAGGATCAAAGGCTATCTGATAAGAAAAAGCTGCTTGCATCACAGTCATTTAAATAAAAAGGGCGAACGAGAACTGACAGCATTAATGTTGATTGGATACCACCAATAACAGACATATGTGACCATTTTCCACTCATACAGTCAGATCTTCCTGAGCGGTAGATTATGGAAGAATTACAGACAGGCCAGGACAGGCCCCACTGTGTCATGAGATACTGTGTGGGGCCTAAACAGCTGCAGTCAAACCTCTTGTCAATGACCACAACCAACCTTCACGAACTTGGTCTTTCCCTCCTACTCTCCTTGGAATACGGAGAGCACAGAATACTCGATCACAATCGGGTTTAACATATAAGATGTCAGTATTCACAAGAAAACGAGGCTCGCCTGATCCAAATCAATACTGATTCTTATCCAAAGGATTCGGTTCAACATTCAAGATTTAGTAGGGCGTCACTGCCTCGGTTTCTCTGTCGGTGTCTGCGTATCATTGATCCCCTTCATGGCAATTTCTCTGTTTGTATTTTCTGGTATGATAATCCAAAGGCAAAGCAATGTCCAGTGAATCATGAAGCCCGACTGGAGGTTGAAACCCGCGACGGAAAGAGATCATCGATGGCTATCCAATATTATCAATCCGTTCCAAACCTTGCGATAAGCAACTTAAACTGATGGAAAGAAGGAAGGACAACCATACCCACATGACCCATCCCAAAATCAAGTAATGATGCTGATGCTGACAGCGTACCACCTACAGATTCCAGAAGATCATGTCAGCTTCATCGTACATAAGATGATGAAAACGAAAGTGCAGTGGGAAACAAGGACGACATTGATTGAATCTTCCCAGTATCCATTGCACACGCAAGTACAACGCGATGCTACTTGTAAGATCGTTGTTGTAAATTCTCACCACTCTGGAGTCTGGTTGAGGCTCATGATTCAGTACACCTAGCGACACCTGTAACTGCTACCCTCAAGTCTTCATAATAGTACTAGGCCTACCATACATGATCAATGTATATGGGACAAACCCCACCAGCCAAAAAACCATGTAAATTAGGGTGTTTGCCGTGGAGCCGGGGCTGGTTAGGATGACTAAGAGGGTCTTTTGGGTGAGCGGGGAGGGTATTTGATATGCCGAGGGTGCCGGATGGGAGGGCGGGGTGTGCAGGGGGTA
>Ga0307513_10011467_pt1 | contig 11015 bp, 11 predicted proteins | sample 15_EM_MG_FD_202174 | JGI IMG/M metagenome (GOLD analysis project Ga0307513, IMG submission 202174) | Populus trichocarpa ectomycorrhiza microbial communities from riparian zone in the Pacific Northwest, United States - 15_EM | ecosystem: Host-associated > Plants > Roots > Unclassified | place... | reverse complement strand
CGCAAACTGGCCTTGCGCGCCGATGTCGAGCGACCGCCGATTCTCTTCCGTTAAGGTATCGGGTTTCAAATCGTCCTCTGTGGCGTCGCCGAGGGACGAATTGGTCTGATCGTTGTCTGCCATGTCAATCTTGCTCCTTGTGCTTGTGATTTAGAAAGACTCCTTATTCACCGTAACGGCGAACTCGAAAGCGATACAACTTAACATCCGCGCCGGGCGGGATTCCGGCCTTACGCGCGGTGATCTGCAACTGTTGTTCTGCACTCTCGACGCCTTCGAGGTCGGGCAGGAGCAGACCGCGCCGCAGTCCCTGCTCATCTTCCACGATGAGGCCATAGATTTTGGGATTCAGTTCTTCAAAACGCGCTGGTTCGGGCGGCGAGAGCACATCGACGGAGTAACGCAGGTGCGGAAGTTCGGAAATCTCGACCGGCAAAAAACGCGGGTCACGGGTCGCCGCGCTGATCGCGTTATGGATGAGTTCCTCTGCGAGAGTCGCCTTTACGGGTTCGACCGTGCCGATGCAGCCGCGCAAATCGCCCTCGCCGGTTTTGATGGAGACGAAACACGCGGCGCGTTGGCCGAGCAGCGAATCGTTAGAGACGGACGGAGTTTCGAGCACGCGCCCCTCGCGCACTAAAGTTTCGACGGAGCGGCGCGCGAGTTCGGGCAAGCGACCTTCGTTGACAGACGTGTCGGCAAGCCCGCGAGATTCGGCTGCTGCGGCTGCTGCGTTTTTACTTCGCTCGCTCATTTTAGTTCCGCTGTTCATAAACTGTTCAGGACGCCCGCGCCAGTTGAGCAACCAAATAACCGACGCCGAAAGGCGCTTCGTAATGCAGCACTTCACAATCGCGCGCCGACACGTCTTCCGCGCCGATGGCGACGAGCATCGAACGATAGCCGCACTCACCGGCGAGGCGTCTGAGATTTTGGTCAATCCCGACGATGCGGTCGGGCGCGTTCGCGTTGATAGATGCGACGACCTGTTCGTCGAAGAGATGCGCCTGTGGATCGTGCCCGGCGGGGGCATCGGGCGTCAGGCGGTGACTCAGATCGCCGCTCGCGACAAACGCAACGGTGCGCCCGGACGCTTCGACCGCGCGCCTGACGCACTCGCCGAAGAGTAAGTGATCCTCGTTTGACAGAAAACTATAGCCGAGCGCGACGACGCGACCGCGCCAGCCGTTGCGCAAAAGAAAATAGAGCGGCACGGCGGTTCCGTGATCAAGTTCGTAACCTTCGAGGGGAACGAGTCGGTAGTCGTGCTCTGCGGCGGATGAAGTTATCGCTTCGAGAAGTTCGAGATCGAGCGGCGCGCTGACGGTCGCTTGCGGAGCACGAAAGTTGGCGAAGTCTCCGCGCAGTTCCGGTTCGCGGTAGGCGACAAATGCACGCGCTTCGAGCGGCGCGTGGGGCGAGATGATGACGACCGTTTCCGCGCCGCACGCGATGATGCGTGCGGTCAGTTCGCGCATCGCGTCAATCGAACCGCGCACTTCGGCTGCGGCTTCCCGCCCGACTTCAGGAACCATGATCGGCGGGTGCGGAGCGATGCCGACGAAAACGAGAGAGCCAGCCATAGTCACCGCCTAACACAAGGTGAGTTCGCAAAGTCTTCTCGGTTGATACGGACGACCGCCGCCGCCGGGGAATAGTAACGCTTCGCGCGAAGTTGGCGACCGTCGAACCGAACTCTTTGAGGGATGGCGGGATTCTATCACACCACACGCGCGCCATGACAAGCAGACGCGCGGGCGCGTGATAACAACGCCCGCCTTGATGTACGATACGCGCCACAACTCGACGACGGAGACAAAGAGATTATAGCGAATGGGTGAGACGGAGAAGTTTGATGTATTGATCGTCGGCGCGGGGCCGGCGGGTTCGTTCGCGGCGGAGCGTCTGGCGCGTGGCGGCGTGCGCGTGGCTTTGTTTGACGGGCGGCCTGCGGGCGAGCCGAAGGCTTGTGGCGGCGGCGTCACTTCAAAGGCGTTGAAGGCTTGGCCGCACCTGCTCGAAGCGATGGGGCGCACGGTCGAAGAAGTCGAAATGTATTCGCCCGCGGGCACACGCGTGCGTCTCAAACTCGATGCCCCGTTCGCGATCTATTCGCGCGTCGCGTTCGATTCCTATTTGCGCGACCGCGCCATCCAAGCCGGGGCGCACGTTATACCGGAACGCGTTTCCGTCACGGTCGAGAGCGAACAGGGAGAACTCTGGACGGTGCGCACACGAAGCGGCGCGAGTTGGCAGGGGCGCGTGCTCGTCGCGGCGGACGGCGCGAACAGTCCCATTGCGCGCCGTCTGGCGGGGGCGTTGCCGAACGCGGAGATGGAAGTCGCCTTCGGCTATCGCGCGCCGCTGCCGAAGGGGGACGACGCGCCGACGGTCATCGCGTTCCTCCCCGGCTGGGTCGGGTACGCGTGGGCGTTCCCGCGCCTCGATCACATCTCGTTCGGCATCGCCACCTCGCAGGACGCGTTTGATCATCGCTCGCTCGATGCGTTGCTCTGGGAGTTCATGATCGGCTATTACCGAATCCGCGAAGACGCCCACGCGCCGCTCTGGTCTTCACAGTCGAAAGGTTCGTGCGAGGACGATTCGCACAATGCGGAGATTGAAAAAAAACTGCGTGCCTCGGTTGATCGTTACGCCGCGCGCATTCCCGGTCTAGCCGTGGAGACTTGGAACACGCGACGCGTAGGCTCGGACACGTGGGCGTTGCTCGGCGACGCCGCCGGTTTCGCAGACCCCGTCACGGGCGAAGGCATTTACTACGCGTTGCGCTCCGCCGAACTTTTCGCGGAGGCTTATCTCGCGAAAAGCGCGGCGGCTTACGAGGAGCGTTGGCGTGCGGACTTCGGGCGCGAACTGCGCCGCGCCTCCGCGATGCGCAGACGCTTCTACGGCGACTTCCTCGGCGCACCTTTCACCGACCGCATGATCGATTTCGCGCGCCTCCATCCGGGCATCCGTCGCACGCTGCGCGAACTCGTCGCGGGCGATCAAGGCTACGTCAATCTCAAACGCGCTCTCGCCCGCAGCGCGTTCTGGCCTCTATAATCTCCCGGAAAAACTTTTAACGCGTAGAGCGCGAAAGCGAAGACGCAAAGAAACGCAGAGTAACTCCTTCGCGTTTCTTCGCGTCCTTAACTTTGCGTGCTACGCGTTAAAAAAATTTCTTGTCCGTCCGCTCACTCATTTGCGGGCGGCGCGGTGTAAGGGGCGAGGCGGCGTTTGAGTTCTTCGGGGACGGGAACCGAGTCGAACGCGTTGCGACGGACGGCGACGAGAACGAAATGCGCTTCGGCGACGATTGACGGGTCGCCGTTGCGTCGCACCTCAAAATTCAGCCGCAGCGATTTCGTGCCGACGCGCCCGACGTAGACAGAGACTTCGAGCAGGTCGTCCAACTGCGCGGCCTGCCGGAAGTCGCATTCGAGATGCGCGCGCGGCAACCACACGTCGAGTTCGTCGAACATGCGCCCGTAGGGCAACCCGACGGCGCGGAAAAGTTCCGTCTCGGCGATCTCGAAAAAACGTATATACGCGCCGTAAAAGATGATGCGCGCCGCGTCCACGTCGCCCCACCTGACGCGCTCCTCGATGCGAAATTTCCACGATTCCGGTTGTGTCTGGTTCATCGCTTCTTATCCGATCAACAACTCGTCTTATCCGATCAACAACTCGTCGCGAAAGTGATGCGCGGGCGCGGAGAGTTGATTCATAAAACTTTCATGCTTCCAGTTCGCGCAGGAAATTTTCCAAAGCGCGATTGAACTCCGCCGGGCGTTCGACGTTGGAGACGTGTCCCGCGCCCGCGATGACTTCGAGCCGCGAGCCGCGTATCTCTCGATTCATACGCTCGGCGTCCGCAGGCGGTGTGATCTGGTCGAGGCTGCCGACGACGATCAGCGTCGGGCAATTTATCTCGCGCAGGAATTCCGTTTGATCCCTCCGCACGGCCATGCCGCGCAGAGCCGACGCCGCCCCCTGCGCATCTGTATTCAAGATCATCTCGCGGATACGCGCGACGATTTTAGGGCGTTCGGCCTGTGTCGAAGGCGCGAGAAGTTTCGGCAACATCGCGTCGGCGATTGTGTGCATGCCTTCGCCGAGGGCGCGTGCGGCAGTCTCTTCGCGCGCGAGACGTGCGTCGCCGGTGTCTGCTTGCGGGCGCGTGTCGGCGAGCAGAAGCGCGGATACGCGTTCGGGAAAGAGGCGATAGAAAGCGAGCGCGACGTAGCCGCCCATCGAGAGTCCGCCGAGCACGACGCGCGTGATATGCAACTCGTCGAGCAGCGCGGCCACGTCTCCGGCCATCGCTTCCATCGTCGCCGGTTCGTGTGTCGCGGTCGTCTCGCCGTGCCCGCGCAGGTCAGGCGTGATGACACGGTAACGCTCGCGCAACGCCTCGACCTGTTCGCGCCAGAGCGTGCGGTTGAACGGGAAGCCGTGCAGCAACACGATTGGCGACCTCGCGCCCGACACCTCATAAGCCAACTTGATACCATGCACGCGTGCGACGCTCATCCTAAATTCCTTTCACATTAAAATGCACTTCCTTAACATTAAAATGCTCTTCTTAACTTTGCGCCTTTTGTATTCTTCTTTGCGCCTCCGGCGTGAACTGTATTTCTCGCAAGGGCGCAAAGTTAAAACCGGAGGCGCGAAAGGTTGAATGCCGGTTCGGGACTGTTGCAGTGTCTCCGAAATTGGTGTTCAATTTTAAGGCGTAGATAGCATGCAATTTGTGTGAGCGTCAAACGCTCGGCGGTGTGTGTGCATCTAAATTGTGAATAAAATCAGCGTGATTTCCCGGTCGCGTCTGGCGCGCTCTGCGCGAATCAAACCACAGAAGGAATCGAGAAATGAGCAGCAAAAAACAGACGACGAAGGCGCAGATTTTTTCGGCAGCCGAGCAACGCGCGGCGCGTTCCGAACGCATCGAGGTGAGAGACGCGGAGCCTTACGGCTGGATGGCTTTTTCCGAGGCGGGCACGGAACAGAACTATCACCTGTTTCGCGACCCCGAAACGAAGCGGCTGGTTTGCACCTGCGCCGACTTCATCTATCGCGGCGACGCCGAACCGCGTTACGAGTGCAAGCACGTCTCCGCAACCCTCAAGTACATCGCGCGGCAGTATCTCGAAAGAGAGTACGACCCGCAACGGTGTCTATCGATAATTAAGTAGTTACATGAAAAATTAAGCACTTACATCGAAAATTAAGTGCTTACATGAATGGATGCGCTTGCCTGCGCTCGCGTGCCTGAGGGCAAACTCATCAAGAAAGAGTTGCACACATGCGGAATCCAGCCGCGGCAAGATGAGCCAGAAGACCTGCCCCGTCTGAGGATGTGTGGCCGCATAGACCAGAGGGAGGTTCTCTAAATTCTGTGTAAGTGGCGATAATCAACTGTTCAGTCTCGAAAGGAGATTTGATTATGCCACCGATTCGACCCGAACTGCTCGACGAACTACTGAAAGATTACCAGAAGCCCGAAGACCTGCTCGGTCAAGACGGCCTGCTTCAGCAACTCACCAAAGCGCTCGTCGAGCGTGCTCTCAACGGTGAACTCACACATCACCTCGGTTACGAAAAGCACGATTCTGTCGGCGACAACTCCGGCAACTCTAGAAACGGTACCACTCCGAAGACTCTCAGAGGCAAGCGCGGGCAGGTGCAACTCGATGTGCCGCGTGACCGTGACTCTTCCTTCGAGCCGCAACTCGTCAAGAAGGGGCAGACTCGCTTCGATGGCCTCGACGAGAAGATCATCTCGCTCTACTCCCGCGGCATGACACAACGCGAGATTCAAGGCCATCTGGAAGAGATTTATGGGGTGGAGATCTCACCCTCCCTGGTCTCGACCGTGACCGATGCAGTCCTCGACGAAGTGCGCGCTTGGCAGTCACGCCCGCTCGACTCGGTCTATCCCATCCTCTATCTCGACGCGCTTCAGGTGAAGGTCAAGAGTCAGGGGCGCGTGCAGAACAAGGCGATTTATCTGGCCTTCGGCGTCAACCTGCAAGGCTTGAAGGAAGTCTTGGGAATATGGGCTTCAGACAACGAGGGCGCGAAGTTCTGGATGCAGGTCATCACGGAGTGGAAGAGCCGGGGTGTCCAAGACATCTTAATCACCTGCGTGGATGGCCTCAAGGGCTTTCCGGAAGCTATCGAAGGCCATCTATCCGCAGACGCAGGTGCAGCTCTGCATGGTGCATCTGGTCAGGCACTCGCTCTCCTACGTCTCGCATAAAGACCGCAAGGCGGTGGCCGATGGCTTGAAAGAGATCTATCAGGCAGTGACAGCGGAAGAGGCCGAGCGTCAACTAGCTGAGTTCGAAGAGGTATGGGCCGCGAGTTACCCTGTGATCGCGCGGTCGTGGCGGACGCATTGGGTCAGAGTGGTGCCTATGTTCTCGTACCCGCAGGATATCAGGCGAGCTATTTACACGACGAATACCATCGAATCTTTGAACATGACGCTGCGCAAGGTGTCGAAGAACCGGGCGCTGTTCCCGAACGATGAGGCGGTGTTCAAATTGATGTACCTGGCCTTGCGCAACATCAGCCAGCGATGGACAATGCCGATTCAGAACTAGAGCGCATCACTTAATCAGTTCGCTATCCTGTTTGACGGCAGGGTACCATTGGGCGGACTTAACTCAAATTCACTTACACAGACTGCTTAGAACTTCCGAAGTTTCCGCGCTTATTCACTTCGAGGTTGATCCCTTAATGCTAATTATCTCTCCAAAATTGACGCAGCTTTAGTTTTGTTGCAGCGAAACCAGCTTCCTTCCCAGGAGATATAATCAATGCTTCTCCCTCTGCTAAGCTTCTAACCTTAGAACCGATTGAGCGCGCTTGTTGTGCTGTAATACTAAACGTATTTTGTAAGAACTGATTGGTGGTGATACCAGACTTTAAGGCAACTATAAACTCTAACAGCTCTGCGAAATCAAAGGTATCAACATTATAATCATCTAAAGATTGAGACAATAAAATTACACTTGCGCCCTTGCCTGTAACGTTGTTTATGAGTCGGTGCAATACATAACTTCGCTTTGTGTCTTTTATAAGAGAACGAGCTTCATCAATAACAATTACAGTGCGCATTGCTCGCACACCATCTCGCACTTCCGTATCAGACATTGCTATCAATTCCCGATACATGGCGTCTAAGATAAGACAAACAGTTAGGTCGCGTAGACCCGTTAATTCATGAAGGTCCACGACTACGGTATGATTACACAGGGAGTCGAAAAGTTCGGTAGCATTAGCACGGGGGAATATTTGCAAATCAGTGAGTTGTCGTATCACCTCAGTTAGTGAGTCCGATTTGCGATTGTTATTAAAATAGAGATAATCAAGCTCCTGTCTCACACGGTAGAAATCAGGGAAAGGGAGTGATTCTGTGCGCACTTCATTAAAGGCCGTGAGAATCGCTTGGTAAAGCAACTGCCCTTGCGATGCACCTATATTACGCTCCATACTACGTATCATTTCAGAGAAATCTTGTGCAGCTATACGTACTGACATCTCCCCAGCAATATTGATGCGACTAAATGGGTTTATCGGCATGCTTTGTTGCGTCAAGCGCACAACATTGGCACGGGTTAAACTGACAAACCGCTCATCGCTTGCGTAGTCGCCTTTTAAATAATCAAAAAGGATGAAGTTTACTCCGTATTCAGAATTGCGCCGGAGTTGTACAAGCAGGTCTTTTATGAATTGAGTCTTACCACTCCCTGACTTACCTGTAATAGCTAGATGACTATTTGTCCGTCGGTTGTACTCAACAGAGAATATCTTGCTTGTATCTACTTCGTTGCCGAGCTCGAGACATAGCAACCCGTCATAGGCGGGAACTGATTCGATGACAGGGGGTGCAATTTGTGCGCGTTGACTTAATCCTAGTTGCGTGAGTTCAATTAAATAATCAACCCAATCATCAGTCGATTTAAAAGTTTGGGAATCCTGACGTATAAGTTGAAAGCCATAGTCAATATAAGCCTTCAGGTGCAGCAGAAACTCTACATCATTTAATTGTCGCCCAAGTCGTTGAATGATGAGTGCGTGAAAAAGAGCGGCATAGTCTACTCCGCCACCAGCAAAGATTTGCTGTGTATCGATTGCACGTCTACTATCATCAGTAAATGCTTCTGGATTAGGGGCGTCTCCTGAAAGCAATGACCGACCAATGGCAATACGTATCGGCACGTAGTTCACACGCATATCCCACTGCCGACGAAGCGTATCAATCAAATCCCAAGATGCTTGTGTAAGGCGAATGTCAGGCACAAATATACTAAGTAAACACCTATCCCAATAGCTATGTTAAATGGATTTTGGACCGCACTTCGAGCTGACACTGTCGAACACTTTATTTAACAACTTCTTTTATCCCTTTGAGAGTGGCTGTTGTGTCAGCTATAGCTCTACGGTATGAATCAAGCAGTTTGTAACTTGTAGGGCTGGGAGATTCGCCTACAACATAAAGAAGCAGATTCTGAGCAAGCTTTTCATTACTATTTATAATCTTCTTGGCTATTGGATTCCATATAACGCCTGACCAGACCTTCGCTTTTAAATCTAAAGGAGCTTTGCTTAGCCTGTCGACAGCTTTTTCCAACTTTATCTCTCTGTCCATCATAACTCGCACGGCACTAGCAAAAGCCTTTTGCCCCACGGGTCTAAATAGCATATGGCCTCCATCATCATGTCTATAATTATGCGCAATTTCAGCGTCTGGGTCTGAATTAGTAACCTTCTTAATTTCAGGAACGTATTTTCTTAATGCTTCCCAAAATTTATGTTGTAACGTATAAATCTCTCCAATTTTTTCCGCCTTAGGCGGTCCTTTCTTAATCTTATTCTTTTCGCGACTTCCTGAAGCCGTTTTAGGAGTTGCTATTATTTGAACTAGTTCGTAGAGGGCAACAACAGTAGTGATACACCTCCTGTTGTTTGCAGGGATATTGGGCGTTTTAGTTAACGGAACAAATTCGCTTGATAGTGGCGGATACTCATCAATAAGTTTGCGCGTTGCTATTGCAAATGCATCATCTTCATTAAGAGCTACTATCTCTCCCTTCGATACAGGTACGGCATATTTATTAAGCGTAGAGAATAAGCGACGGGTGCTCTCGCGCCCTTTATCATTAGTTTGATGCCCTATAAAAATAACGCACTGCTGTTCCTCTCCTAAATTTGGGTCTTGCTTTACTGCTTCCTTAATACCTTCGACCCTGTGCTGTCCATCAACCGCAAATATTTCTTCATCGCCTCTTAACTTTAACATTCCCACCGGAATGGCTGACTCATCATCTAAACCAATCTTTTCAGCAACAGCACTATCTTCAGATATAGTTATAGGATACCAGTCGGGTTCTCCCCCGTAGATTCCGACTACAATTGCGTTAAAAAAGTGCTGTTCTTGTGTTAGCAAATAATCAGCTATTAGTTTTTGCCGAGCCGGAGTAATGTCCCTTTGAATCCAAGTTTTTAGTTCTTTCTTTTCATGTATTTCATCAGCTCGTTTAATCCACGCCGCGACATCGGCAAGCTTCATAGTTGTAACGTAGTACCACCGTTGACCCATGCGCGAACGCAACGATGGGAAGGTTTTGTTCCTTACATCAATCATATTGTACCTCAGTTACCAAGAATAACATTATCAACAGCCTGCTGTAATACGCCAGGAAGGTCTTTATTAGTTGGCGGAAGATATGCCGTTATCAATGCAGTTTCAGTTTGTTTTATCGCATCCTCTCCATCAACACGGGCGTAACAAAACCACAAATAGCTTTCCCACTTCTGCAGCATGACAGTCACGTGTGGTCTACGCGTATTTTGGGAATCTTTATTTAAATCCCTAAGGTATTCTAGATATCTTTCGCGGAAGCTGCGTTTAGTTCTACCAACATAAAGCAAATAAGAACAAAGAGGATGGCTTGCGATGTTTGGCTGAACAATAAAAGAATAGACGCCACCATAAGTATTGAATACATGGTCAGTACTATCACCACCAAAACGAATGACTTGCCAATTAAGAGTGACCCCCGCCGGCAATGAAAAGTCTAGCCATAAAGGCGGGTACAAAATCATACGTTTCAGGTGAAAGTCACCCATCTTGGGGTTACTCCGGTCAAAGACATGAGATTTGATAAAATCGCTATCTAACATTGCGTCCCCTTACAGTTCTTAAAAATAACCCTCTCTGACTGATGCCCGCTGTTCTGCATCAATATATTCAACGATAAGTGTTCGTCCAATATACGGTTTGAGCAGCGAAGTATAATGTTGGTCTATCTCTTCATCAGTAGATAGCACCACAACTTGTTTGCTAGCACGTGGGAAGTAGTGTTCAGCAATTCTTGTTCGGTGCTCACTATCAAGTCGGGCAAAAGGTGTGTCGATAATAATCGGCAATTCTATGTTAGAGGTGCGTGCCAGCCCCCACAACAGTGAAATGGCGTAGATTTGCTTTTCACCTGCCGAAAGACTGCGTTTCTCCCTTACGTGTCCGCTTGTATCATGCAGCGTCACGTCAAAGGTGGTCGGGTTAATTGTTACCTTCCCGACGAAGTCGTTCTTTCTAGCAAGTCTGCTGTACATCTCGGTAGTGCTAAGTTCAAGCTCAGTGAGTTTGCGCTTTTGCAGTTCCTGTTCGTACCGTATTAAAGTTTCCTGCACTTTGCGCGCAAGCTCAATACGTTGCCTGTCCGCCTTTGCAGCTATAAGTTTATTCTTAATATTGATTATGCGATTTTGTATCGATTTCAATTCACGTTCATACTTTGAGTGCTCATCTTGTAGTTTGCCAATCTGACGATTTATGGCTTGTTTTTCTGCGTCATTAGCACGATGTGTATCAAAAAGGTCTGAGAGTTGTGCATTTTCTTCTGGCAGGTTACGCAGTTCTCGGCTTGCATCTTGGAAGCGTCTTGAAGCGCGTTCACGGCGCGTCAACAAATCCTTCAACATCCCTAGACTTTGTGCTG